>ENA-OQJX01000763-OQJX01000763.1-human-gut-metagenome-genome-assembly--contig:-NODE-763-length-12638-cov-2.275118_pt1 | contig 12638 bp, 14 predicted proteins | sample MGYA00242615_ERZ504782 | MGnify/ENA primary metagenome ERZ504782 (study PRJEB26092, sample SAMD00036354) | human gut metagenome | host: Homo sapiens | study: EMG produced TPA metagenomics assembly of... | reverse complement strand
AGTACGTTTCCAGAGTTTCACGGAATACAAAGCGTTGCTATCTATATTATAATGTACAGGCGGAAGAAGTGAAAGGGGAAAGTGAACGGAAAACCCTATAACGGCATTGTCTATTCGGCGACCAATGACAAAGGAGAAAAGCAGGGAAACCCGTTCAAATCTTCCTCTTTGGGTAAGTCGGTAGGTTACGAAGCCATCCAGCGACACATCAAGAAATCCACAAAGGGCATTCAGGACAAGAACCTGAAAGAGCGTACCCGCCGGACAGTCGGCGCAGTGATGCAATCCGCCCGTAGCCGGGAACAGCTTATTACGGAATTGAAAGCGAAAGGCATAGATGTACTTTTCAGGCAGAACGATACAGGCAGGATATACGGTGTAACATTCATCGACCACGAAAACCGTACCGTCCTGAACGGTTCACGGTTGGGAAAGGACTTTTCCGCCAATGTGTTCAACGACCTGTTTTCCGGCTCCCGTACTTTGACGGGAAACAGCAAACAGGAAACGCAGGAACACACGCCGGAATTTACCCCTACCGGACACATTGAAAATACAGGAAAAACCATTGCGGGACTATTCAGCCTGTTATCCGGTGGGAACGATACGCCACCCGACAACAGCCAAGTTCCACCACCCAAGAAGAAAAAGAAGAAGAAACAAAGACGTATTTAATAACTATAAAAATTTCAATTATGCAGAATGAAGATGATTTAAGAGGTCTTGCAAAGGTCATGGACTTTATGCGGGCAATCAGTATTTTATTTGTAATGATAAACATTTACTGGTTTTGTTACCAGTCGTTTCGGGAATGGGGTATCAATATCGGGGTAGTCGATAAAATCCTGTTGAACTTCCAGCGTACCGCCGGGCTGTTCTCCAATATCCTATATACTAAACTTTTTTCAGTGGTATTCCTTGCACTTTCCTGTTTAGGTACAAAGGGAGTGAAAGAGGAAAAAATCACATGGAACAGGATTTATGTATTCCTAACAATCGGTTTTATCCTGTTCTTCCTGAACTGGTGGTTATTGGTTTTACCGTTACCATTGGCTGCAAATACAGGTTTGTATATCTTTACCATGACAGCCGGGTATCTTTCATTATTGGCTGCCGGAGTATGGATTTCCCGCCTGTTGAAAAACAACCTGATGGATGATGTGTTTAATACCGAGAATGAAAGTTTCGCACAGGAAACACGCCTGATAGAAAACGAGTATTCCATCAACCTGCCGACGCGGTTCTACTACAAAAAGAAATGGAATGACGGATGGATAAACGTTGTAAACCCGTTCAGGGCAAGCATGGTTTTAGGCACACCCGGTTCGGGAAAATCGTATGCGATAGTCAATAATTACATCAAACAGCAAATCGAAAAAGGTTTTGCTGTTTATATTTATGACTACAAATTTCCCGACCTTTCAGAGATAGCTTACAATCACTTAATCAACCATTTAGACGGGTATAAGGTACAGCCTAAATTCTACATGATTAACTTTGACGACCCACGTAAGAGCCACCGATGCAACCCGATAAATCCGGCGTTTATGACGGACATATCGGACGCATACGAAGCCAGTTATACAATCATGTTAAACCTTAACCGCAGTTGGATAACCAAGCAAGGGGACTTCTTTGTGGAAAGTCCGATTATCTTACTGGCTTCTATTGTGTGGTTTTTGAAAATCTATCAGGGTGGAAAGTATTGTACATTCCCGCACGCCATCGAGTTCCTGAATAAGAAATATTCCGATACATTTACGATTTTAACCAGTTATCCCGAACTGGAAAACTACCTTTCACCGTTCATGGACGCATGGGAATCCAACGCCCAAGACCAGCTTCAGGGGCAGCTTGCAAGTGCTAAAATCCCGCTTTCGAGGATGATTTCACCCGCTTTATATTGGGTAATGACAGGGGATGATTTTTCACGTGGATATAAACAATCCGGAAGAACCTAAAATTTTAGTAGTAGGTAACAATCCCGACCGTCAGAACATCTATTCCTGTGCTTTGGGATTGTATAATTCCCGTATCGTGAAGCTGATAAACAAGAAGCACCAACTGAAAAGTTCTGTAATCATTGATGAATTACCGACCATCTATTTTCGGGGACTGGATAACCTGATAGCAACGGCACGAAGCAACAAGGTAGCGGTCTGTTTGGGCTTTCAGGATTTCAGCCAGTTACGCCGGGACTATGGGGACAAGGAAAGCAAAGTAATCGAAAATACGGTTGGTAATATTTTTAGCGGTCAGGTGGTTTCTGAAACAGCAAAAACGCTTTCAGACCGTTTCGGAAAGGTCTTGCAGAAACGCCAAAGTATGACTATCAACCGGAATGATAAATCAACCTCTATCAGTACGCAGATGGATAGCCTGATACCACCCAGTAAAATATCCAACTTAACGCAGGGTATGTTCGTGGGTGCGGTCAGCGACAATTTCGATGAACGGATAGAGCAGAAAATATTCCATGCGGAAATTGTGGTGGATAACGAGCAAGTGAAACGGGAAACAGCCAACTACAAAAAGCTACCCCAAATCATAGATTTCAGGGACAAGGACGGGAACGACCGGATGCAGGAAGAAATACAGGCAAATTACAACCGGGTCAAGCAGGAAGTTCAGCAGATTGTCACGGATGAAATGGAACGGATAAAGAACGACCCCAATTTGCAGCACTTAATAAAAACAGAAGAATAAAAGATTTTTCAGACAAACGGCAGCTTTTTACAGGTTGCCGTTTCTGTTTGTGCGGACTAATGAAGCCAAACGAGGACTAATGAAGCCACCCGTTCCCAAATCCTTAAATATACTCTATTTCATCCTTACTTTTACTTCCGAAAATTTTATTTATTCACTAAAATTCAAAACATTATGGATGTAAACACAGCCAACCAGTCCACCACTGACGAACAGATGATGGATATTCTTCTTGTACTGGATAAGGAGAAAAAGACAATCAGCGCAGTAAAAGGCGTGGATGAAAACGGGGAACTCCAAACCGTACCGCCGGAGAACAACAGCGAACTTTTGAAATTCGACCGTCACGGTGATTTCTTTTCCAACTTCTTTTCCAACATGATGAACCAGTTGAAGAACCCGACCCGTTTCAACTTCTTCAAAATCCCAAAGTTGGAACTTCCCAAAATTGAACCAGTAATCAGGGATAACTTCAACAATCCGACACCTGAAAATGAAGCGGACATAGCACGTTACCGGGTAACACCTGAAACCGTGAAGCAGGAAGCGAAGAAAGAACAGCAGGAAACCCAAACCCAACAACCACAACCACAGCAGCCAGCCAAAGAAACGGGAGCAACGGTACAAGCACCGCAGCAACCCGACAAAAGCAAATATTACATCGACCCCGACAAGGTGGACTGGGAAGCCCTGAAAAACTTCGGGCTATCCAAAGAACAGCTTGAAAAGGCAAAGGCTTTAGAACCCATGTTAAGGGGGTACAAGTCGCCCGGAGCGTTCACCATTGCAGGTAACTACAATTCAGCCATTATGAAACTGGACGCACGTTTATCTTTCCGGCACGACAAGGACGGGAATGTAGTTTTGGCGATACACGGCATCCGACAAAAGCCGGAACTTGAACGCCCGTTCTTCGGACATGAATTTTCCAAAGAGGATAAAGCCAATCTTCTTGAAACGGGAAACATGGGACGGATAGTAAACCTGAAAAACTATATCACGGGAGAAATGATACCCTCTTTCGTCAGCGTGGATAAGGTAACAAACGAATTGGTTTCCATGCGTGCAAGCAGCGTCCAAATACCGGATGAAATAAAGGGTGTCAAACTTAGTAAGGAACAGCAGCAAGCCTTACGGGAAGGAAAAGGGGTATTCCTTGAAAACATGATTTCCAACCGTAAAAATCCCTTTTCCGCAACCGTTCAGGTCAATGCCGATAAGAAAAGTCTGGAATTTATCTATCCCAATGCCAAACAGTCACAGGAGCAAGGGCAGAAACAGACGCAGCAGAACAGCCTTGTCACCAGTGACGGTGTAACCATTCCCAAAAGCATTTCAGGAATAGAGCTATCCCGCCAGCAACAGCAGGATTTAGTCAATGACAAGACCATCTTTGTTGCCGGGCTGAAAGACAAGCGGGGGGTCGAATATGATGCTTATATTCAGGTGAACCATGATAAGAAGAAGTTAGGCTTTTACAGTGACAATCCCAGCTTTGACCGTTCCGCCGTGAAAGAGATTACTCCGGCAAGCAAGAACCGCACACAGGTAGCGGTCAATTCGGAGGGCAAGACCAACGAAGCCATCAAGAAAGTGAAAGAACCTTTGAAAAAGGGTCAGGACAAGCCCACTGAAAAACAGAAAGCCAAGCAGGATAAAAAGGAGAAGCAGGAGCAGACGGACAAAACCAAACAAAGCAGGGGACGCAAAAGATGATGGCTGCATTAATCCTTATCCCGGTTATCGGTTTTGTCCTGTTTCTCTTTGCCTGTTACAAAACAGACTGGAAAGCCATAGACGAACAGAACCGACAATTTTATGCAGATGGTTATCACATCTACTATGACCGGAAAATCCTAAGACAAAAAGAAGTGGAATAATTAAAATCGAAATTAGAATGATTGCAGTAATCGGAGAAAAACCAAGCGTGGCAAGGGACATTGCCCGCATTTTAGGAGCGAATGAAAAACAGGATGGCTATCTTTCAGGTAACGGGTATCTCGTTACCTGGCGTTCGGCCATCTTGTAGGTTTGGCAATGCCGGAAGCATACGGCATACAGAGTTTCCGCCGGGAAAGTCTGCCTATTATCCCGGATAGTTTTCAACTTACACCCCGACAAGTGAAAGCGGAAAAAGGGTACAAGGCAGACCCCGGCGCATTGAAACAACTAAAAGTAATCAAAGACGTATTCGACCAGTCGGATAAGATAATTGTCGCTACCGATGCAGGGAGAGAGGGAGAACTCATATTTAGATATATTTACAATTACATTGGATGCAACAAGCCCTTTGTCCGTTTATGGATAAGCAGCCTTACCGACAAGTCAATCCGTGAGGGACTGCAAAACCTGAAAGCCGGTAGCCTGTATGATAACCTTTTCCTTTCGGCACAGGCACGCAGCGAAGCGGATTATTTAATTGGAATTAATGGTACACAGGCTTTAAGTGTGGCAGCCGGACAAGGCATTTTTTCTTTGGGACGGGTACAGTCGCCCACGTTGGCAATGATATGTACCCGCTTTTTGGAGAACAAGAACTTTGTCCCACAAAAGTATTGGCAACTGAAATTACAGGCGGCAAAAGACAATGTTTCCTTTGCTGCACTGTCCACAGACAAATACGATAAGCAGCAGCCCGCCATCGACACGCTGCAAAGGATAAAGGAAGCGGAAACAGTACAGGTGAAAACCGTAGAGCGTAAGGAAGTGAACCAAGAACCGCCGTTGCTCTATGATTTAACCACGCTCCAAAAAGAAGCGAATACCAAACTGAACTTTTCCGCAGACAAAACCCTATCCATCGCACAAAAGTTATACGAGGGTAAACTAATCAGCTACCCCCGAACCGGAAGCCGTTATATCTCACAGGACGTGTTCGAGGAAATCCCGGAACGTCTTGTCAATTTGGAACAGTACACCCGTTTTGGCGGATATGCCGCCGGGATGAAAGGCAAAGCCTTAAATTCCCGTTCCGTGAACGATGGCAAGGTAACAGACCATCACGCCCTGATAGTGACTGAAAACCTGCCCGACAAGATGGAAGCGGACGAACAGGCAATCTACGAACTGATAGCCGGACGGATGTTGGAAGCCTTTTCTGAAAAATGCGTCAAAGACGTTACCAGTGTAACGCTGGAATGTGCAGGGTCGCTTTTCACGGTCAAAGGGTCTGTAATCAAGTCCGCCGGATGGCGTGCCGTATTCGGCGAGAAAGAGGACGGAGAAGATAACGCCGCTTTGCCAGCCCTGCAGGACGGAGATAGTTTACCGCTTTCCGGCATTGAATTACTGGAGAAACAGACCAAGCCCAAGCCGTTACACACGGAAAGCAGTTTGCTTTCTTCGATGGAAACAGCAGGTAAGGAACTGGAAAACGCCGACCTGAAAGCCAGCATGAAAGATACGGGTATCGGCACGCCCGCAACACGGGCAGCCATCATCGAGACGCTGTTTTCCCGCCAGTATATCGTCCGGGAGAAAAAGAACCTTGTCCCTACCGAGAAAGGTCTTGCCGTTTACAACATCATCCGGGACAAGAAGATAGCAGACGTTGAAATGACGGGAATGTGGGAAAATACGCTTGCCAAAATAGAAAGCGGGGAAATGAACCCCGACACGTTCCGCAAAGGCATCGAAGTGTATGCACGGCAAATCACGGCTGAACTTTTGGATGTTCAACTTTCTTTCGTTTCGGGCAGTGGTTGTATCTGCCCGAAATGCAAGACCGGGCGCATCCTTTTCTATCCGAAAGTCGCCAAATGTTCCAATGTGGATTGTTCCGTTACCATCTTCCGCAACAAGAGCGACAAGCAGCTAACGGACAAACAGATTACCGAACTGGTGACTACCGGGAAAACCGGGCTAATCAAAGGCTTTAAAAGCAAGAACGGCAAAGTCTTTGACGCTTCACTTGCCTTTGACGGGCAGTTTAATGTTACTTTCGTGTTCCCTGAAAAGAAAGGCAAACCGAAGAAATAAGACGAAAATCGTTATATTTGCCACAGAAAGTTTCATTATAGATAGATTTATAATTGAAATTTTTGTGGTTGAAGCACCCGGAGGACACCGGGTGCTTTTTTAAATCATTCTCCTTTATACTGGTAGGTCAGGTAAACGACCTGATTGTCTATCACCCGGTGTCCGGTCAGTTCCCACTTCGACCCGAAAGTCTTTCCTATAAACTTGATACCGTCCCCAAGCATGACCGGAACGATATACAGCGTTATTTCATCCAGCAGGGACGCTTCAATCAGCGAGGTTATAAACTTACCGCCGCCAATGACCTGAATATCGGTTTCCGAACTTGATTTAAGTTCATTGATTGCCCGTAAGGTATATCGGTAAGAAAGGTTACATTCTCCTTTTTCGTCACATTGGTGTCGTAGTGGGACACTACAAAAGTCTTTTTACTTTTGTACGGCCATCCGCCCCAACGTTTAAAAATCATGTTATAGGTATTCACTCCGGCAAGAAATATACCGGGTTGTTCATAAGCTGCCGAAATTTCCTTTTTAACGTTTTCCGGCATCCAGTCCAAATCATTATCTTTTCGGGCAATGAAGCCATCGAGAGATACAGCAATACAAGTTTTTAAATGTTTCATAAGTTGGTATCAAACATTTTTTAGTTATAAACTGTTCGCCAGTACGTCTAAAAAAAGCGTGAACTCACACTATTCCAACGTAGAGGCACTGGTACGCCTAAGAGAAGAAACAGGCAAGCCCACGCTATACAGAAGTATAGCATGAACATTGCGCATAAATCTCTTCTCTTTGAAAATTACCAGTTTTCTACGTTGAGACGTTCTGCGAACGCTATGTTATATATAAAAGCAATCGGCTTTTCAACCTATGCTGTTATTGTCTTATGAAACTGTTGCAAATATACAGAAAGTCCCGGATATACCCGAACAGGAAAAAGAAAATCCTGTTTTATCTCACGACAAAACAGGATTAAAAGCTATTAGAAAAGAAAAAATTAGTCGGTTTTTTCACGGATTAACTTGTGTACGTCCGTGGCACGGTAATAACATCTACCATCCAACATAAGGAAAGGGAGTATTCCTTTTTTTCGATAACGGGTCAGTGTTCGAGGGGCTACTTTCAGAAGCAAGCATAAATCCTGATTATCCAGCAGTTCTTCACCATCCAAACAATTACGTCCTTTTATCACCCGGTCTATTTTCTTGTCCTGCATATCGAACCTATCCATGATACGCTCCATCCATGCGGTAAAATCGTCTTTATCTATATACATAAGGCTGCCTGATTAAATTAAACCAATCATAAAATAACTTTGGTTGGACGGGTCTTTAATGATAATATCCCGTTCCCGCATGAAACGAACATAGCTTTTGGCAGTACGTTCTTTCACGTCCAAAACCTGCTGCAACTGTTCGCACAGGTCTATATAGGTAATATGTGTCTGCCGTCCAAAAATATCACGGGCAACGCATACCAGTTCCTTTTCCTTGCGTTTCTCTTTTTCCTCTCGTGGCTTTTCCCCTTTATAAAGGTGCATCCCGGCTGCTTTGTCCCAAGCAAAAAGCATCAAAGGAACGTCCAAAGGACTACCGTCACGGACTTTCAGGGCTTTTACCACCGATTGTGTAGGTTCTTCGTCCTTTTCGATGGAAAGGATAGTTGCCGCTTTGCGCTGTAATTCCGAGCCTAAATGCCCCCGGAGCTTCAATCCATTGGGTACGAAATGCAGCACGCAAAGAATACAGGTATTATAAATTCCTGCCAGTCGGTATAGTTCATCTATCACCGCCACACTTTCCGCTTCATCATTGGCACTTTTCACAAGGTCGGCGATACCGTCTATCACTACTAACTGTATGCCCCCATATTGGTAATAGAACTTATCCATACTCTGAACAATGGCGTGCAGACGTTCTTTGCGGGACATCCCCGTCAAACAAAATGCTTTCAGTTCTTCCGGTTTGTCCGGTTGCTTCGCACGTGCCAACAGGTTACTTACATTCTTGAACAGTTGTACTTCGGATTGTTCCGTATCGTAAAGTAATACCGCTTTGCGGTTACTGTTGGCAGTAATTTGTATGCCGAGAGTATCAACTTCCTTATTCGGCTGGCAGATGCAGCCTGCCAACATAGCAGCGATATAATTACTTTTACCTGTTCCCTCGCCACCCGTAATGCCGAACAGGTTTCCTTGTGTCCCCAGTGGAACGTCCCCGGCAGAGATTATCACTTGTGCTTTTACTGGGGGATTATTGAAGTCTATTTCGCACGATTTAAGCATAATCAATGTATCACTATATAGGTTGTCTAAAAATTCAATAAACAGTTTCAGGAAATCTTCACGGGTATTACCCGCTTTAAAATAATCGGAAATATCCTTTTCTTCTTTTGTACCGGAAAGCGGTAAAAGCAGCCGTTTTACTGAAAATTCTTCCAATTGCTTTTCCTGTTTGCGCGCGCTTTCCTTCCCCGTTTTATCGGTATCATACAATAAGATGATGTGCTTAAACCGGAAAGTCAGTTTATAAATCAGGTAGGGGGAACAGTCACCGTTTCACTATTGAAGCAAATAGCATGGAAACCATGTGCAGCCAATGACATGACATCTTTTTCTCCGCCCGTAATAAACAGTGTATCACCTTTTGCGGGTAGTTGTTCCAAACCGAAACAATAATTATCTCCGAAATTACCGCCATAGAGGAAACGAGTTTTTGAGAATGGACGATACAGTTTTATATATCGTTTACTTTTATATCCGTACATTGGTTCTGTTACGGATGAAGTATATGTGAATGGTGTTCCATCCGCCGTTACACTCTGAAAATCCCGTAGAACAGACCTTGTACAGTTCCAATATTTCCGGTGTGATACCATACTGTTGCCAGTACATTAATTCGGCAAGCTGAAATTTCTGTTCCCTGAACTGATAAGGCTTACTTTCTTTTTCAGGTGTTTCTTCCAATATATTATCCACCACACGGCAAGAATTACGGGTAACAGGTATCGGGTTACCTGTTGCCAGTCCTAATCCCAAATCCCGGTCGATGGTTTCCAGTATCTCCACAAAATCCATCGAATTATTGCAGTCCAGCCCTTTAAGTTGTCCCACGAAAAAGAAACAATCGCCGCTATAACTGTCATTTCCAAAGTCTTTCATTTTATAGATACCACTTCGGCGGTCGAAATAGATGTTACAGGACGCTTTATTATCTTCATAAAGCGGATTTAAGAAATTTCTACCTATCCGCCAATTACCGGGTACATAGTGCTTGAACACGGATAGCCCGTTACTTGTCCTTTCTAAGATTTCTTCTTTCCTTAACATATAGGTGGTGGTTGGTTATCAGGTCTTGAATATTCTCTTTATTGCTCTTTATCAGTCGTTCTTCCAGCATCCGTTTTACTTCGCTTATTTTGTAGAAGTAACGCCCCCGAATATTGGAGTAGGCAATAGTTCCAGCCACTCGCAAACGTTGCAGTGTCTTTTCACTGATTTTCAAAAATGTGCAGACCTCGTAACTATCCACCCAAATTTCATCTTCATTGGTACTTTCCGCTTCCGTGTGATTGAATATGTAATCGGCGATAGCGGTAATTTTGTTGTCTAAATCCTTGTAGGCTTTTGACTCGAATGTTATTATCTCCATATTGCTAACTAATTGATTTGCTGCAAAGTTGAAGCATTTGAAAAAATAAATCTTCCAACCTTTTTCCAAGTTGGAAGATTTATTTTTTTGAGGATTTTAGCCTAAAAACCATCTGTTTTGAGCTGAAAAGTAAGAAAAAATGGGTGAAAACGGGTAAAAACAAAAACAACCAAGTTGGTAGATACTTGGTTGTTTTTGTGCTTTTGTTTTTATAAGTTGTCGTCTTCATCCATTTTCTTCAGCAAACACTTTATTAGGTTACTAAGAAATGAAGTCCGGTCTTTCTTCCGGTCTTTTATTGTTATATAAGTCCGATAGTAATCCCCTAAATCAACTTTGAAAGATGCTTCTAAATAAGTCATAATCTCTTTAATATCTGCTTTACCATTATTCAAGACACACGCAGCATAAATAGAATATCCAAGTTCTACTAATGCTATCTTTGGAGCAGTCCATCGAAAAGGGTGTTCAGAAAGAAATGCTCGACTTTCTTCAATGATTATTTGCTTATCTACATAATGTAGCCTTTTATTCAAATAAATGCTAAGCATATCATTTGCTAATATTTGTGCTGCTTTGTGGTCGTAGCAAGTTGAAAATTCCGGGTCACGGTCATAAGGGGTACAATTCGGCATAGTTTAAAATCAATATGCCCCCTTACAAAATAATGATTATCTAAATGTGTCGCTTTGGAACGGTAATATTGATAGAAGTCTAAATTACTTTCAAAATAGGAGGTCAGTTCATCCAATCTGTCGTTGTAGTGCTTCTTTACTACCTCAATGCTACCATTCGGTTTCTCATTTCAGCGTTATACACATCTGTGAAGTATAATAATCGTCCCAAGACTTCCGGTTTTATATATTTGAAAAAATAAATTTCCTCTTCTTTACTTTCAAACGGATGCTCAATAATAATTGTTCTTAATTCTTCGAGTGATTTTTGTAGGAACTCTACTACTTCAAATATTAAGTCTATTGAAATATTCCAATTATCAATATCTATTTTATCATAGATTACAAGGTCTATGTTCTTTATAAAATTCTCATATTCGATTTCGCTATTCATGTCATATATTCTTCTGTCATTTATATTGCAAATAGAAGTTTATTTTTATATTTTAATATACAATAAATAAATGTAGAAAGTATGTGAGCATACTTCCTACATTAGATAGCCAATTAAAAAATTGTATTAAGTTAGTTTCCTTTCAAACAGAATATTGATGAATGATTTTAGCCACAGCATCCGCAAGAGTTACCTTGATTTTCACTCGTATCATTCTTTTCTGATACTTTGGTTTCGTCCTTTTTCAAATTCTCTGACGGATTTCCATCTTCTTCTACTTCCTCTATTTGCACTCCGCAACTACATTTACAAGGTTTCGGAGCAAATAGAGAGGCAAAAAAGCCTTTCTTCTTATCTTCCTTTTCTTCCATAATTGAACTATTTATTTTTAAGTGATTATAAAAACAGGTTAAATACATAACCTGCGATAACTGCCGTTAAAAAGATAACTGCCACTTATCATGCCTACCAGTTTTTTCTTGAATATACTGGCAAGCATACTCATTTTCGGGAATAGCCATTCCTGCACCACCGATAACGAGGGCAATAACCGCCCCGATGCTCATACCTTTGCCCATCAATGCTATGCCGATGGGGATAGCTGTTTCTGCACGGATATACAGAGGAATACCCAATACGGCAGCCACAGGTATAGCGAGAGGATTGTCTGCACCTGCTATTTTCAACACAAAATCTTGCGGCATATAGCCATAAATGCCAGCACCGAGAGCAACACCTATCAGTAAATATATCATAATAGGTCTAAGGCTCCCCCACGCATTTATAAAAGCAATCTTTATTTTTTGGCGGAAAGGAAGCAACCTTTTGTTTTTAGGCTGTTCGCTGCCTGAACAACAACTGGGTTTCACCCGAACATTTTTCACATACTTTTGTGCGCCTATTTTTTCGAGAACATATCCAAATGCAACGGAACAGATAAAAGCGATGACAAAATAGAAAACCATTGCCTTAAATCCTACCAAAGCTCCCAACATACCTATAATGATAGGATTGAGTAATGGAGAAGCTATCAGAAAGGACATTGTAGAACCAAATGGAACTCCTGCATTTAGAAAACCTACTGTCATAGGAATGGTAGAGCAAGCGCAGAAAGGGGTTAATGCCCCAAATCCGGCAAGCTATGACATTGCCCATAATACCCGAACCTGATAGCTTTTTCCGAATCGTTTCTTCCGGATATACATCAGTATGAATTCTACGCTGCGCTATTAAC
>ENA-OQJX01000762-OQJX01000762.1-human-gut-metagenome-genome-assembly--contig:-NODE-762-length-12647-cov-3.225000_pt1 | contig 12647 bp, 8 predicted proteins | sample MGYA00242615_ERZ504782 | MGnify/ENA primary metagenome ERZ504782 (study PRJEB26092, sample SAMD00036354) | human gut metagenome | host: Homo sapiens | study: EMG produced TPA metagenomics assembly of... | reverse complement strand
GTTCTTTTGAAATAGCAGTTTGCACCATAAAGATACTGGGCACCTGCCATCGCGAATTGTCTCTTAGCCACTCCCTGGAAGAGAGCTGACACTTCAAATCCTTTGTATCCGGCATTCAAGTTGATACCGAAAGAATATTTAGGAGTAGCATTGCCAATCTTCTTTAGGTCACCATGATCTGCCAATGTACCTTTACCCGGATCTACTTTTCCATTACCGTCAGAATCAATGTATTTCACGTCACCACGCTGCCACCTGTCGCTTGATTTGAAAAAGCTAAGGTCCACCTTCTTGAGGTATTCATCCACTTCTCGATTGCTCATAAAAAGGTCATCTGCCTGATATCCCCATATTTCACCCAAATCCATTCCTTCATAATATCCTTTATTCCCCGGTAAGCCGGTATGGTTGTTGAAAAGCAGTCCTTCCGGGTTATTATATTTTGTAACTACCGCCTTATAGTTGAACACATTGAATCCGACACCGTAGCTAAAACCACATTTCAATTTATCCTGCCACTGTACAGACAATTCCCAACCACGATTTCGTAGCGTAGCATTATTTACCTTTGCCGCATTATCATCACTAATACCCCCGATAGCCGGAATAGCCTCAGCCGGGCCAATCATGTCATGTGTTGTACGCTGATAAATATCGGCAGTAACAGAAAGCCGGTCGTTCAGTAACATCAAGTCGATACCAAGATTGGCATTATCCACTTTCTCCCACGTAATATAAGGGCTGACCATCTTAGGTGTATTGACAATTACTCCTTTGGAAGGAGTGGCATTCACTCCCGCAACAGCCAGGCATTGGATGAACCAGCCGACAAATCCACTAGCCCAAGATAATCATAAAGTCCTTTCGTATTTTGATTACCCAAGCGTCCATAAGAAACACGTATTTTCAGTTGGGAAAATGGAAGATTCCAATTCTTAAAATAGTCCGTATGGGCTATATCATAACCGGCAGAGAAAGAAGGGAAGAATCCCCAACGATTTCCCGGTGCAAAACGGGAAGAGCCATCATAACGCCCACTAAATTCCAGAAAATATGTCTCCTTATAGTTCCAGTTCAACTTGGCATACATACCCATCGTAGCCCAATGCGTACGGTCATCTCCCGCATATAACATACCATTGGCACTGGCAAAAGAATAAATGTCGTCAGTTAGAAGACCGTCTTTATAAGTATAGTCGCTGGAGTTTTCCTGTAATTCCATCTGGAAACCTGCCATAGCCTTAAAGAAATGACTTCCCCATTGATGAGTATAAGATGAAGACACATTGGGAGAAAGATAATAATTAAAGCATTGCCATGGGTATAAGAACCCCATTTCGAGTTGAGGTAACTCATTCCCGGATACGCATACCCTTGATCTGTACCTGAGTTCATGACTAATCTTCCGTCAGGTTTTTCATAAGTAGGAAATCCACGCTTGAAACTATTGTCTTCCACATCAAAACGGACTTTCATTTCTCCCACTATATCCCATCCTTTCAACGGAGTAACAGTAGCAGAAAAAGACATTGCATCCGAAATACGATTCTGTACATAATGCGATTCCTTCATATTACGAAGTTCCGTAGCGTCATTATATTGGGATTCAATCGGATAATGCGTCGGAGCATTCGGAATTGATTGTCCAACGCGTGCGTAGAAAATAAGCTGGTTTGGCATCGGACGCTTAATAATATTCAACGTTATATTATTGTTAAAATTGAATTTCAGCCAGTCATTAGCCTTAATCTGGAGTTTCGTATTTACATTGTATTTACTCAGATTATCGTCTACCTGGTCAAGCAGGCCTTCCTGATAAGTGTATCCTAGCCCTACATAATAGTTGAACTTATCCGAACCTCCCGTTACATTCAGATTGTGTGAATGACGGATAGCAGCATCTTTAAAATAGAAATCGAACCAGTCTGTATTTGCATATACTGCATCTCTCGAAGATGCCCAATCTGTCCCGAGTGCATTCGCATTTATACCCGGAAACTCTGCCGAATAAGGATTTTGCATGAACCCTCCATCTTCTTAATAAGATCATCAGAAATTATCTGCTTATTACCTCCATTGGCAGCCATTTCATTTATGTAATTAGCATACTGAATAGAGTTCATCTGATCCGGCATATTAATAGGTGAACTGAACCCGACCGTTCCACGATAAGTGACCTGTGCCTTTTCTTTCCGACCGCTTTTCGTAGTAACCAATACTACACCATAAGCAGCGCGCGCACCATATACAGCCGCTGCAGAGGCGTCTTTCAATACACTGATTGATTCGATATCATTCGGATTTACATTCTGAAGACTCTGTTCCACTCCATCTACCAACACGTATGGTTCACTTCCATTAATAGAACCTGCACCACGGATATTGAATTTAATTTCAGCACCAGTTTCACCACCAACACCACCGGATACTGCATCTGTATCAAAATTCAAACCGGCTACGTTACCTTGCAGGGCACTTGTCAAGTCGGTAATAGGGCGGTTGACAATAGCGTCGGACTTTACAGTAGACACAGCAGCCGTAATGGTGCTACGTTTCTGCTTGTCCATACCCACTACAACAACCTCATCAAGAAGTTTTGAATCTTCCCGCAATACGAAGCGGTTGCCTTCAAGTTTTGTCACTTTTACTTCGAGGGGAGAATAACCCACGTAAGAGATGGTTAAGGTATTGCCAATTTTACCTTTGACAGAAAAGTTACCGTCAATGTCGGTCAAAGTACCTTCTTTTGCCCCTTTTACCATGACCGTAGCTCCAATAATGGTTTCCCCCTTATCATCTACCACTTGTCCTTTAATCATTTGTTGCTGTGCAAACGCTCCTGAAGGAAATAGCAAGAGCATCATCATAAGAACAACAAAGCAGCCTTGTTTTTTCATAAGCCTCTTTTTTTTCATAATACTACATTTAATAATAAAGATTCATATATTCATTAGCTAACAAAATAAGTCTCATAGACATCAGATTTAAGAATGAAGAGCCGAGATAGCTTTTCCAACTAACATTCTTGTCACAAAGGTAGAGTAGCTTTTAAAAAGAGGTATTTTAAAAATAGCCATTAAATATTCACTTTTCACCAAATCAACCCGTTCCATCGGAGAAATGGTTCTTATCACAAAAAGACAATGATTACAATATCCAACTATCCGGTTCTAACCTTACCAAAGCCCTCTTATTGAATATTCATGTTATAATCCGGTTCCATCCGTTTCAATTTTGTCTGCAAACGCCTTGATAGAAGGAAATAGCGGCTGAAAGCGAAAAAAGACGTCCCTCGCAGAAAGATACTGCAAACAAGGTAGAGTGCTTTCAGCGCATTCAGTTCTTTCAAATTAGCTGATGGATCTATATATCCAGCGTAGTAGGTATATATACTCACCACGCTGAATATATATGTCCGACAAGCAGGTATATAGATTCATCATATGGGCAAAAGTCGGTGTTTGAACAAGTTCATAATCGAATCAAATTTCTACTCTCTGATTCCACCATCAGAGAAAGATTAGTAAAGCTATTTCGTAATTAGTTTCAACCCTATTTGAAACTAAAAGTTTCACGCCTGGAAACAAAGTGTTTCACCGTATGAAACGAAGTGTTTCACACCGAGAAACGGATTGTTTCAAGCCTTGAAACAATTTTTGAAACTAATCGCCACAGGTGAAGAGATGGTGAAGTGGTTGCACTTCACCCGCAAACTCTTTACTCATCGAAGAGACAGAGAAAAGGTGAAAGGGGAGATGGAAAGATGAAAAATAAATATCCAGTGGAGAAATTTATTCGATGCTGTAATGATTCAGTACTATACCGAAATGAATATTACTTTATAAGCTCTCTACTTCTTTTCCTGATAATTAACAGCTATCGAATGCTGTATCTCAAGAATTTACCTCCTCGCAAACTCTCATTTCCATACCTTTATACACTACCACAATCTTGTGTAGTTGCGTAGTGCCAATAGCGTTCTTCACCCTGTCGGTGTCAGCATAGCGGTTGGCCTGGGCAATAGCTTCCGCCCGCAATTCCTCCACCCGGCTTTCGGGGTCTTTGTATTTGGCATACTTCAACTCGATGATGTAGCTATGGCTCATGTCAGGGTAAATCTCCAACATGGGAGACAGGAAAATGTCAACATATCCGGATTGCGTGTCTGCTTCGGAGATGGGACGGTAGAAACGGTTTTGCGCTGTCATGGCAAGAGTGAAGCCATGTACGAAGGATTCTCCTTTCTGCTTGTCGCGCTGAGAGGCGTAGCGTTTCAGGCAATCGGCGATGTAGTCGAAGTAAGATTGCCATGCACCACGATATGCCAAGGCGGAAGATAGCTCATCTTTTTCATGGTTACTGAAACTGAGGTCGGCTTCATTGTATGTATTCAGCAGATAAGTATAGAGTTGTTCGCGCACTACCTGGTTGGGTATGATGAGTTTGGTCTTGCCTTCAAATGTTCCGCTCACGGTGAGCATGCCGAAGTAATAGAGCAGGCTCACGAAATTATCGGAATCTACAATGTTGGCAGCTGGGAAACCGTCTTTCAACTCGCCGGTGATGTATCCCTGGCTCACTAAAGTCTGGATAATGGAGGCATCGTGCGCAAACTCTTTATCCTTGCGGATAAGCATACGCAGTTTCTCGTAATCGATACGAATGTTACTTTCTATCATATTTCGCGGTGCCTTTCCGTTATTATCAATATAGTTCTTAACGAAATAGAGCACCATATTGGAGTTGTACAAGGTTGGCTGATCATAACACTCCTGCGCAAAGCAATAGTTGTCATACCACGGTTTCATAAGTTCTATCAACTCATCTACAGTGTGATGGAATGGAGCTTTAGTAGAATAATAAGTCAGCATTTCGCGGACTTCGTCCTCGGTGAAACCCATCATTGCGTTGAATTTCGGTGTGAGGGAATAGTTGGTGCCAATATTAAATCCACTGGTGAGGTCATCCATCGTGACGGGACTCACTCCGGTGATGAAGCAACGCTTGATGCTGGAATAGGTTCCGGCTTTCACCCTATTGAAGAAGGCGCGCAGGTAGCCTTCCTTGTGGGTCTCTTCCGTATATCGGTGAATGCTTTCGGCATCCGAGAGGATGGCATTGGTGAAGTGGTCATATTCGTCAATGAAAAGATATATTTGCTGCCCGGCAAGTTCACACTGATGATATAGATAATCCAACTGCTCAACAGCTCCTGCTTTTTCATTCAAGACTTCCTTAATGCCTTTCGGCAGGTATTCTGCATAAATATCACAGAAATAATCGAAGCTGGTATTGCAATGTGCATCCAACCCTTGACGGTAGTTGTGCAACTCTCCACTAATTCCTGAGAAATTGAGATACAGCACCAGATAACTGTTACGGTCTCGTGTGGGATGCTTTCCGATATAGAGGTCGCCAAACAGGGCATCGAACTTGTCACGTGTACGCACATCATAATAGTGTTGCAACATGTTCAGCGTAAGGCTCTTGCCGAACCGGCGCGGGCGGATGAAAAAGAAGAATCTGTCCGATTGTTCTATTACAGGGATGAACGAGGTTTTATCCACGTAATAATAATTATCAAGACGAATATCCGCAAAGTTCATCATGCCGTATGGCAGCAACTTTCTTTCTGATGATACATATTCCATAATCCGGTGTATTTATGAGTTCACTTTTTATCAGTGCAAACAAAGATACGCTCTTTCCGCTACTTTCACAAACAAATGATTTTAAAAATGTTCTCTGCCCTGATACTCTTCCATGAGTACTGCAAGAAACAATAGATCAAAATGGACTCATCATCGTTGCTTTCTTACACACCTTATCTATAAACATGTTCATTGGGGTCGATATTGCAATGAGGTCCTTATATGCTTCGGCATATAATTCTTCCCGGCTCATACCTGTCAGATACATACTTGTTTTTATATAGGAAACAAAGGTAGTATTTATCTCCAGACCGGACATCATCCGTCGGAGTGTTTTTCTTTGAAAATTGGATATACTGAATGTAAACCAGACCCGGTTCTTCATTAGAAACATCTTACCAAACCCACAAAGAAGCACTTTTAGCGATTTTTAAAAGCCTATTGGTAAAAATTGAAACCAACCCGCTAGACAGAATCTTAAAAAACAAGTACCTTTGTATCTCACATTCCTTTAAACAACACATATTATGAAAAAACTCTGCCCTCTTATTCTTTGCACACTTTTTTCTCTTTCCGCAGCGTCCATAGAGACGGTGGATTATACTCAAGGGCTTTCCGTATGGTTCGACACTCCCAACAATCTCGATGGACAAGCTATCTGGCTACGTGCCAACGGCACAGGGGCGAATCCGGACAAAGCATGGGAAAGCCGTTCGCTACCTATCGGGAATGGCAGCCTGGGAGCGAATATCATGGGCTCCATATCCGCAGAACGAATCACACTGAATGAAAAAACTCTCTGGAAAGGGGGGCCGAATACCGCCAAAGGCGCCGAGTATTATTGGAACGTAAACAAACAGTCGTCAGGTGTACTGAAAGAAATCCGGCAGGCTTTCCTGGACGGGGATTCTAAAAAGGCGGGGTATCTCACGCAGGAAAACTTCAACGGGCTGGGAGCTTATGAAGAAAAAGACGAGACTCCGTTCCGCTTCGGTGCTTTTACCACGATGGGAGAGCTTTATGTGGAAACCGGACTCAGCGAAATCAATATGAGCAATTACCGCCGCATCCTGTCGTTGGATTCGGCGATGGCTGTGGTGCAATTTTACAAAGACGGGATACGGTATCAACGTAAATACTTCATATCCTATCCAGACAGCGTTATGGTCATGAAGTTTACTGCCGACAAAGGCGGAAAACAGAATCTTGTACTTAGCTATTGTCCCAACAACGAAGCAAAAAGCCATCTGGAAGCAGATGGAAACGACGGATTAGTATATACCGGCGTTCTCAATAACAACGGAATGAAATTCGCTTTCCGAATCAAAGCTATCCACAAGGGGAACACTGAAAGCAGAAAACGACCGGATTATTGTGAAGGATGCTGACGAAGTGGTATTCCTGCTTACGGCAGATACCGATTATAAGATGAACTTTGCCCCAGACTTCAAAGACCCGAAAGCCTACGTCGGCAACGACCCGTCACAAACGACTCTGGCTATGATGGACAATGCCTGAAAAAAGGTTATGACGAGCTTTATCGTAATCACGAAGCCGATTATACCGCGCTGTTCAATCGGGTACGTTTTGAAATCAATCCGGAAATCGGCACTCCCAACCTGCCGACCTACAAACGACTGGCTAGCTATAAGAAAGGCGTGCCGGACTATCAGCTCGAACAATTGTACTATCAGTTCGGACGCTATCTGCTCATAGCCAGTTCGCGCCCCGGCAACATGCCAGCCAACCTGCAAGGATTGTGGCACAACAATACCGACGGCCCGTGGCGGTAGATTACCACAATAACATCAACATTCAAATGAATTACTGGCCTGCGTGCCCCACCAATCTCTCTGAATGTACATGGCCTTTGATTGACTTTATACGCAGCTTGGTAAAACCCGGCGAGAAGACAGCACAAGCCTATTTCAACGCCCGCGGATGGACAGCATCCATCTCTGCCAATATCTTCGGATTCACAGCTCCCTTATCCAGCAAATCTATGGCATGGAACCTGAATCCTACCGTCGGTCCGTGGCTGGCAACGCATATATGGGAGTATTATGATTATACCCGTGACACGAAATTCTTAAAGGAAATCGGCTACGACCTTATCAAAAGCAGCGCACAGTTTGCGGTAGACCACTTGTGGCACAAGCCCGACGGGACTTACACCGCCGCTCCTTCCACTTCTCCCGAACACGGCCCGGTGGACGAGGGAGTCACTTTCGCGCATGCCGTAGTACGTGAAATATTACTGGACGCCATCCAGGCAAGCAAGGTGCTCGGAACGGACGCCAAAGAACGCAAACAATGGGAGAATGTATTGGCAAAACTAGTTCCGTACCGCATAGGACGCTACGGTCAGTTGTTGGAATGGTCTACCGACATAGACGACCCGAAAGATGAACACCGCCACGTCAACCACCTGTTCGGATTGCATCCGGGGCATACCATCTCTCCCGTGACCTACCCCCGAACTTGCACAGGCAGCCAGAGTGTACTGGAACATCGCGGAGACGGCGCTACCGGTTGGAGCATGGGTTGGAAGCTCAACCAATGGGCACGACTGCAAGACGGAAACCATGCGTATAAACTATACGGCAACTTATTGAAAAACGGTACACTGGACAACCTCTGGGATACCCATGCGCCTTTCCAGATAGACGGAAACTTCGGCGGTACGGCAGGAATAATCGAGATGTTATTGCAAAGCCACATGGGATTCATCCAACTTCTTCCCGCTTTGCCGGATGCATGGGCAAACGGCTCAATAAGCGGAATCTGCGCCAAAGGAAATTTTGAGGTTTCCATCTCCTGGAAAGAGGGACAACTGGAGAAAGCTATCATCCATTCCAAATCCGGAATCCCCTGTAACGTAAGATACGGAGACAAGACGCTCAAGTTCAAGACCGTAAAAGGGAAAAAATACGAAATCACCTTAAAAGGGGACAAGTTAGCCGTATTATAAAGAAGGCATCTGTCCTCATAAACAAACCTGCTTTACATGAAAACCAAATACGCTGTTCTGCCAAGCCTTTTCTTTATCATACAGTTAGTCGGTGTTCTCCCTCTCCGGGCAGAACACTATTACTTTAAACAAATCTCTCTGAAAGAAGGGCTGCCTTCCAACGTGCGCTGTATTCTCCGGGATGAGCAGGGTTTCGTATGGATAGGTACCAAATCGGGACTGGGAAAGTTCGACGGGCACGAACTGAAAAGATACAAACACCAGGCAAACGACCCGAACTCGCTTCTCCACAACCTGATTTATCAGATTGCCGAAGACAAGCAACACAACATCTGGGTACTGACCGAAAAAGGCATTGCCCGCTACCAACAGCAGAGCAACGACTTCACGTTCCCCACGGACGAAGACGGGAAGAATATCACCGCCTATTCCTTCTGCCTTGTCCCGGACGGAATCCTTTTCGGCGGCAAGGACAGGATTTACAAATATAGTTACGAAGATTCTTCTCTCCGGCTTCTGCAATATTTCAATGCCAACCCTTTTAAAATCAACGCTCTCAGTATGTGGGACTCAAAGACGCTGCTCTGTTGCAGCCGTTGGAGGGGCATATTCCTCGTAGACCTGCATACCGGAGAGCACAGACGTCCCCCCTTCGACTGCGGACCGGAAATTACCACCATGATGACCGACAGCCGGAAAAGAATATGGATTGCCCCTTACAGCGCCGGACTGCGCTGTTATTCACACGACGGCAAACTACTGGCTTCGTATTCCACCCGCAACTCCGCCCTCAGCAACGACATCGTCCTAAGCCTCGCCGAAAGGGAAGGGCAACTGTGGATAGGAACGGATGGCGGCGGAATCAATATCCTCACCCCCGAAACCGGGGAAATCTCCCAACTGGAATATATCCCGGGACGTGAAAACTACTCTCTCCCCGCCAACTCCATTCTCTGCCTGCACAACGACCACAATAACAATATATGGGCAGGAAGCACCTGCAACGGATTGATCAGCATCCGGGAAGTGTTCATGAAAACCTACACCGACGTAGTCCCCGGCAACGACCGCGGACTAAGCAACAGCACCGTGCGAAGCCTTTACCGCCAATCGACCGACAGTATCTGGATTGGTACGGACGGCGGCGGTATCAACCTCTTTAACCCGCGTACCGAGAAATTCACCCATTATCTTTCTACCTGGAACGATAAAATAGCGTTTATCAGCGGATTCACTCCCGGAAAACTACTGATTTCCCTTTTCTCCAAAGGAGTATTCATATTCAACCCCGCAACCGGGGAGAAACAGCCTTTTACCATTGTCGACAAAGAAACTACGACACAACTTTGCAACCGGGGTAAATCGGTCAACTTATATCAGAACACCCCCAACACCGTGTTATTACTGGGCGACCATGTCTACCAGTATCACCTGAAAGAAAAGAAATTCGACAAGGTCACCGGAGAAGAAGGGAAAAGTATTGTCGGCACGCTCGTCCCCTTCAAGCACGAGAACAACCGGACTTACATCAACGATTTCAAACATATCTACGAACTGCACGATGGGGATTCCTTGCTGCAAACAACCTTCGAATGTTATCAGGATACCGTAATCAGTTCGGCGTCACACGACGAGCACGGCGATTTCTGGATAGGAAGCAATTTCGGCCTTATCCACTACAACCCCGTTTCCCAAAAGCAGACGCACATCCTTACCAACCTGTTTACCGAAGTCAACATGGTGCAATGCGACCAGAGGGGCAAAGTATGGATAGGTGCGGATAATCTGCTTTTCGCCTGGCTTATACAGGAACAGAAGTTCGTTCTCTTCGGAGAGTCGAACGGAGCTATCCAAAACGAATATCTGCCCAACGCCCGGTTGGTAAACAATGAGGGGGATGTCTATATCGGCGGTGTAAAGGGTATGCTGCGCATTGACGGCCAGCTGCTGCTGAATACATCGGAAATGCCGGAACTGCAACTGTTGGATATTATCATCAATGGTGAGCCTGCACAGAACAAACTATATAGTCATCCGGCAGCAATCTCTGTCCCATGGGACAGCAATATCACCATCCGAATCATGTCGAAAGAAGAGGATATCTTCCGTAAGAAAGTCTACCGCTATCGGATAGAGGGGCTGAACGACCAGTATATCGAATCGTACCAGCCGGAATTGGTAATCCGGTCGTTACCACCGGGCAATTACAAGATTATGGCTTCATGCACAGCGAAAGACGGCAGCTGGATTCCCAACCAGAAAATACTAGAACTAACCGTACTTCCGCCATGGTATCGCACGTGGTGGTTCATTCTCGGTTGCACCATTCTCATTGCCACCATAATCATCGAAACTTTCCGCAGAACATTGAAACGTAATCAGGAAAAACTGAAATGGGCGATGAAAGAGCATGAGAAACAGATGTACGAGGAAAAGGTACGTTTTCTTATCAATATCAGCCACGAACTACGGACTCCGCTGACGCTGATTCATGCGCCACTCAATCAGATTTTGAAGTCGCTCTCTTCCGGAGACAGCCAATATCTGCCGTTAAAAGCCATCTACCGGCAGGCACAACGGATGAAGAACTTGATTAATATGGTGCTCGACGTGCGGAAAATGGAAGTAGGGGAGAGTAAACTGCAAATTCAGCCTCATCCGCTCAATCAATGGATTGAACACGTTTCGCAGGATTTTATCAGTGAGGGGGAAGCAAAGAATGTGCATATCCGCTATCAGCTCGACCCACGGATAGAGAAAGTTAGTTTCGATAAGGACAAATGCGAGATTATCCTAAGTAACCTGCTTATCAATGCTTTGAAACACAGTCCGCAGGACACGGAAATAACGATTGCTTCGGAACTGCTGCCCGAAGAAAACCGGGTGCGTATCTCCGTCATCGACCAGGGATGCGGACTAAAGCAAGTGGATACGCACAAGCTCTTTACCCGCTTCTACCAGGGAACGGGAGAACAGAGCGGAACAGGAATCGGCTTGTCTTACTCCAAGATTCTGGTGGAACTGCACGGCGGCTCTATCGGCGCACAGGATAATGAAGAAACCGGAGCCAGCTTTTTCTTTGAGTTGCCGTTGAGGCAGGAACCGGAAGAAATCATCTGCGAGCCAAAAGCTTATCTGAACGAGTTGATGATGGATGATAACAGCGGGCAGCCGTCCGCGAAAGAGGTATTCGACACCACTCCATACACTATTCTCGTAGTGGATGACAATCCGGATATGACAGACTTTCTGAAAAGAACGTTCGAAGGATACTTCAAACGGATAATTATCGCCGGAGACGGGGTGGAAGCCCTTCAACTGGTCAGAAGCCATGTCCCTGATATTATAGTCAGTGACGTGATGATGCCTCGGATGAACGGGTATAAACTTTGTAAAACGATTAAAGAGGATATCAATATCAGTCACATCCCAGTCATTCTGCTAACTGCCAGAGATGACAGGCAAAGCCAAATAAGCGGTTACAAGAATGGAGCGGACGGCTATTTAAGCAAACCTTTCGAAGTGGAAATGCTAATGGAACTTATCCGCAACCGGTTGAAAAACCGGGAATATACCAAGAAAAGGTATCTGAATGCAGGATTAATCCCCACACCGGAAGAAAGCACCATCAGCCTGACAGACGAAACATTCCTGATTAAACTGAATAGTATCATCCAGGAAAATATAGAAAATTCCAATCTGGGCATTCAGTTTATCTGCCAGGAAGTAGGATTGGGCCGTTCTTCGCTTTATAACAAACTGAAAGCACTTACAGGCATGGGAGCGAACGAGTATATCAGTAAGCTCCGTATAGAAAAAGCTATTACATTGATATCCGGCACGGATATGCCTTCTCTGAAATTGCAGAGAAAACCGGGTTTACCACTCCGAGTTATTTCAGTACGGCTTTCCAAGGCAAATAATAACCGGGGAAACACCTAAGTAACAAATATAAAGAAAGAAAAAAGGAAAAGGTCTGGACTTGGTAAATAATACCATTCATTATTCTTTATGCTTGACTTGAA
>ENA-OQJX01000761-OQJX01000761.1-human-gut-metagenome-genome-assembly--contig:-NODE-761-length-12654-cov-2.527900_pt1 | contig 12654 bp, 14 predicted proteins | sample MGYA00242615_ERZ504782 | MGnify/ENA primary metagenome ERZ504782 (study PRJEB26092, sample SAMD00036354) | human gut metagenome | host: Homo sapiens | study: EMG produced TPA metagenomics assembly of... | reverse complement strand
AGCCCGTAATCTTTTAAACAGCGCTGGATGCCCTGCTGAGTGGTGTCGAACCGGATGCCGAAGCGTTCCAGTTTTGTGGTGTCCATCACAAGGTTCCGGCCCCAGCTTTCTTCCTCGATCTGCACAGCGATTCCCAGCGTTTCGGCAAACTGCCGGGCGGTGCATACCATGTTTTCGGCATTGCCGCTGCCAAAATTGTATACGCCGCCGGGCAGCGCCATGGCAGGCTCCAGATTTTCGATCACCTGCCGCACATAGGTCACGCCGCGGTGGTCGTTCCGGGAGAAGCGCAGAGCCTCTCCCTTCAGCGCGGCACGCAGAAGATTCAGCGGAAGATTGCCCCGGATGGGCAGCCCATAGCCGGGCAGGTCATACATCCAACTGGCACGCAGATGGACCGAGTCCGGGCAGAGCTCCAGCACACGCTGCTCTGCTTTCAGCTTGTATTGGCCGTAAATGTTTGCGGGATGCAGGGCCAGTGTTTCCGGCAGCGGCCCCTGCTGCTGCACACCAGCATAGACCTGATCCGAGCTGAATGCCACCAGCTTTGCCTTCGTCTGCTGCGCAGCCCGTGCCAGCCAGACTGGCAGCTCCACATTGGCACGGTAAGCTTCTGCCGGATGCTGCGCACAGTAACTGGTATCGGAAAGAGCGGCGGTGTGCAGGATCACATCCGGATGCAAAGCTTCCACCTGTGCACGGGTGAGAGCTTCATCGGCTGTACAGAAAAAGCCTTTTGGAAGGGCGCAAAGCTCGTACTTTCCCTGCCACTGCTGCAAAATGCGGGAGCCGACAAAGCCGCCTGCACCGGTGATAAGAATTTTTTTCATGATAATTTCCTCCTGCAGGGCAATGAAAAAGTGCCCAGCAGCATGACAGCCTGCCGGGCACAAAAATTTTAAAGGAACAGTTCCAGCACGAACACGACGGCACAGCAGGCCACAGATACCTGAAACAGGCTTGCGCCGAACCAAGCAGCTGCAATGCCTACCACCAGCGCCATGGCACCGGCAGCCGGCTCTGGGTCGCGTTGACAATGGCCGGGAAGGTCATGACCGCCAGCGTCACATAGGCACATAATACAGAAACGACTGAATGAAGCGGTTTTGATGGGCTTGCGGATCAGTGTGAGCGGAAGGATGCGGATGGCATAGGATACCAGCGCCATCACTGCAATGTAAATGTAATGATTATGCGTCATGCCCTGCCTCCTGCTCTTCTGGATTTACCGGAAAAAGAACTGCTGCAGCGCTGGAAATGAGCACTGTGAGCAAAATGGTGCGCGTGCCCTCCGAAAGAGCGGAGATACCCGGCAGGTAATTGCACACAAAGCTCAGCGCAAAGCTGATGGCAACAAGTGCAGCTACCACCCTGCTCTTACGCGCCGGAGGAATGATGATGCAAGGAACATGCCGTAAAGGCAACGCTCAGCGCACTGACAGCCCGCAGCGGCAGCAGATTGCCCGCAATGATGCCCAACGCTGTACCGATGGCCCAAGCCGGTGCCGCCAGCAGAATGGCACCGTAGGTATAATATGGGTTCAGGCTGCCGGGCCGTGCAATGGTGATGCCAAAAAGCTCGTCTGTCACATCATAACCGATGAGCAGCCTGTGCCAGAAGGGTGTGCCCGGCGCAAAGCGCTGGGCCAGTGCGCAGCTCATGAGCAGATAGCGCGCATTGGCGATCAGTGTGATGATAGCCACTTCCAGATAGGTCGCATTGGCCATGATGATGGCAAATGCAGCGTATTCGCCTGCCGAAGCGTTGTTCAGTAGGCTGACCAGAAAGCCTGAAACGGGGTAAAGCCTGCCCGGCGGGCCGCAATGCCCAGCGAGAAGGAAACAGCAAAATAGCCCAGCGCAATGGGAACGCCATCCCGCATGCCCTCACAGAAAATCTTTTTGCTGAAAGCCCAAACCGGCCTTTCTGCATTGACAAGCTCCGGGGCAAGGAGCTTACTTTTGGAATTCATCTTTGTTTTTTTACTCCTTTCCTATTTCAAACACCGCTTTTTATTATACTCTCCCGCACACAGAGAAGAAAGGGCTTTTTCACTTTCTTTTCGGCACAAAAGGAAAACGCCGCCTGAAAAGGCAGCGTTCTTCGTCGATTTATGCGCCCGGCACCAGAAAATGCATCGCCTGCGGCAGGACCTGCGTACCGGCTTCCAGCCCATTTGCCGTCAGGATCTGTGCCGGTGACACATGGAACCGTCTGGCAATGCCGAACAACTCCTCCCCTGCCTGTGCATAGTAGATGCGCAGTGCGATCTCCGGGTCCGGAGTCGTCAGCGGTTCGCCCAGCTCAATGCTGCCGATGCCCGAATGTGTGCTCCGGCAGAGGATGGCTCCTTCGGCACGGGCGGTGACCGTCACTTCCAATGTGCCGCCAGTGCAGCTGCACTGGATGTTCTCGGTGCTCAGCCAGCATTCCGGGCTGAACTGTGCACCCGGCGGAGCTTCTACTGCAAGCGGAAAGACAAGCTCCAGTGTTTTTTCGTAGCTTTCCAGCTCAGCAAGACTGTTCTCGCAAAGGCGGTAGCAACGGCACGCACCGTAAAGGCCCAGCCGTCGCGGTAAGGTGTTACCTGCGCCGGTCCATAAGACACAAAGCAGGCGCGCAGCTGAGCATCCGCATCTGGCAGCGGCCCGGAGGCCGTGGAAGATGCTGTCTCGTTCAGCATACAGGCAAGATCTTCTGCTGCCAATTCCTGCGGCGTGACGGCGGTTTCAAACTGCGTAGAAAAGGCATCCGCTACGTATTGCAGCTGGCAGGGCCGCCATGCGTGCAAATGCATCATCACGCTGGCTGTCAGTTGGCCGCTGGCTTCCTGTTCGCCCTCCGCAAGGGCAAAGCCAACCGGCTCCAGCACGCACATGCATCTGCAGTCCTCTGCCACGCCTTCCAGATCCACCACTTGATTGAACGGCAGGGATGCCGCCTGACTTTGCAGGCTGCTTTCGCCTTCCGCGCGCCAGGCGCATTGCACGTACCTCGCCCTTGACCACTGCCTTGCCCGCCAGCAGCTTTACCTCCCGCACGGCGGCGCTGCCGGTAATATCCAGAATGGCTGCGGGCGGCTTTGCAAAAACAAGCTCCCCTTCCACAGTGACCAGCTTTTCCAGCACCGCGGTGCTGCGCACGCCGTTCAGCGTCTGCAATTTCTGTTCAATGCCGCCATCGGCCAGCGCCGTGATCAGTTCCTGTTTATCCTGTGTATGGATAGTAACCACAAGACCATAGGCTCCGCGCACCTCGATGCGGTGCGGGTTTACTGCCCGGCAGTTGAGGTATTCGGTCTGCCCTTCTACCATGGCCATCCAGCTGGTGAAGGAGAATTCCGGCACCTCTAGCTGCTTTGTAAACGGCAGCTTCTGCTCGGTCTGGCAAAGCCCGGCCCCGTCCTCGCCCTGATAAAACACAGTGCAGCGCAGATAGCCTTCCAATGTAAGCCGCCCGGGCTGCAGCTGCTTTTGCAGCACCACCGGTTTTGCAAAGCATTTGACCAGCTTGAACACCGGCGGAAGATAATCTGAAATCAGGATCTCGGTTTCCAGCGGAAGTTCTGCCTTGACGGTGCAGCTCGTGCCTGCCTGCGGCAGCGTATCCCGAAAGATCTTCAGTTCCATGCAGTGTGCTCCTTTCCCTGTCCGTCTCTACTGGAAAAGTATGCACATGCTTTGCAGGATATGCGCGCAAAAAAGGCACCGTGCAAAACACACGATGCCTTTGGGCCTTTTGAAACAATCAGATCGTTTTGCGCAGGACAGCCGCCTGCATTACATGGTATTTCTGCATCAGCCGGACGGCAGCCGGTGTGATCTTCTCGCCGCTGACCACAATGGGGATCGCAGGCGGGCAGGAAACCGTCGGCATAGCGCAGATACGCCCCACCGCCTGCTCTGTGGGCACCTGCTCCTGCGGGGCAAACACGGCCTGCCGGATGCTGCAGCAGGTGTGCAATTCGTGTTCCAGCTCCAAAAGCTCACGATCATTTTTTTCCGAGAGCGGGAACGGTCCTGTAAGGTTTTCCACAATGTGGAGAACGGCAGAAGTCAGCCGTTCAAAGTCCTGCGGCGGATTTGCCGGGGTGAACATCAGCACAACATAGCGCGGGTCGCATATTCGCACTCGACCTTTGCGCAGCGCAGCGCTTCTGCAAGCTCTGTGCCGGTCATGCCCAGTGTAGCAGCATCCAGCGTGACCTTGAGAGGTTCGCTTTCCAGTGCCAGCGGCTCCGGGCAGTGTTTTGCCGCAGCGGCTTCGTTCAGCTCCCGGCGCAGGCGGGTCAAATATCCGCAGCACTGCAAAAGCCGCAGCGGATAACCCTCCGACAGAACCTGATTGCATTTGTCCAGCGACTGCAAGATCAGGTAAGACGGACTGGTGGAACCAAACAATGCCAGTGCATTGCGCACAGCGGCTTCGTCCTGAATGGGGGCATTTTTGCCCAGATGCAGGTATGCGCCGCCAGTGACAACGGGCAGCGTTTTATGGCCGGAGTCGCAGCACATGGCCGCGCCCAGCGCAATAGGATGCTGACCGCCCTGCGGCAGAAAACGCAGGTAAGCACCGTGGGCATTATCCACCAGAAGCGGAACTCCAAAATCCTTGCACACTCCGGCCAGCGCTGCAATATCCTGCACGCCGCCCAGATAATCCGGACTGGTGATGTAGACGCCAAAGGGCCTTTTGCCCTGCTGCGCCAAACCCTGCAGAGCACCTGTCAGCTTTGCAGCTGACACCGGGCAGCTGCAAAGTGCACCGGCATCCTGCGGCGCAGGCCAGAGCCACTGGATATCAAAATCCAGCAGCGCCGCCGCATACAACAGCGCTTTGTGAGCGTTGCGCGCTGCCAGCAGGACCGGGCGCTGTCCGGCTGCGGGCGCAGCCTGCAGTGCAAGGCACAGCATTGCACGGATGCACTGGGACGAGCCCTCTGTGCTGTAATAGGTATGCACCGTGCCGAACAGCCGGGTAGCGTTGGCTTCGCTCTGGGCAATGATGCCGTCAGCCCCATACAGTTCATCCGCACCCTTTATTTCGGTAATGTCCCACGGCTCAAAGCCCAAAAGGCTCTGGCCCTTGTGGCCGGGCATATGCAGCCGCGAGGTGCCGGACTGTGCGTAACGGCGCACAAAATCCACAATAGGCGTGGTCGTGCTCATTCGCAGGCTTCGCCATCAGCACAGGCGTTACAGGTAGAACCAAGCTCAATAGGCACCTCGATGCCCTTGGCGGCAAGCTCCTGATTCTCAGCGACCTTGATCATGATAGCGCATTCCATTCGCTTTTTGAACAGCTCGCAGCCGTACTCATACACACCGGTAATGTTGCCGGTAGCGTGGTAGGAGTTTGCTGCACAGCCGCCGGAGCAGTACAGCTTTGCCCAGCAGTTCTGGCACTCCTTGCGGGCATAGGCGTTACAGTGCTTGAACTCATCGCGCACGGCAGTGTTCGTAACGCCCTTCCAGATATCGCCCATCAGGTACTTGGGGTCGCCCACAAACTGGTGGCAGGGGTACAGATCGCCCCAAGGAGTAACAGCCATGTACTCCGTGCCGGAGCCACAGCCGGAAATGCGCTTGTAGATGCAGGGGCCGCCGGTGAGGTCGATCATGTAGTGGTAGAAGGTAAAGCCGCGGCCCTCGCGGTTGCGCTTGATCATTTCCTTGGCAAGGATCTCGTACTGTTCCTTCAGGATGGGCAGATCTTCCTCGGTCAGGGCACTGGGGTCGCCAGGCTTAGACACCACAGGCTCCATGCTCAGCTCAGTAAAGCCAAGGTCGGCCATGTGGAAGATATCGTTGGTGAAGTCGGTGTTGTAGTGGGTGTAGGTGCCGCGCATGTAGTAGTTCTTGTCGCCGCGCTTCTTCACGAACTCCTGGAACTTGGGCACGATGGTATCGTAGCTGCCATGGCCTGCATAGTCCTTGCGGAAGCGGTCGTTGACCTCTTTGCGGCCATCCAGACTCAGCACCACATTGTGGCACTCCTTGTTGCAGAAATCGATCACATCGTCATCGATCAGCATACCGTTGGTGGTCATGGTAAAGCGGAAGTTCTTATTGTGGATCTTCTCCTGCTCACGGCAGTAGGCAACCAGCTTTTTGACCATGTCAAAGTTCATCAGCGGTTCGCCGCCAAAAAAGTCCACTTCAAGGTTGCGGCGGGTGCCGGAGTTTTCGATCAGGAAGTCCATGGCACGCTTGCCCACTTCAAAGCTCATCAGCGCACGGTCGCCTGATAGCGGCCCTGCGAAGCAAAGCAGTAGGAGCAGTTCAGGTTGCAGGTGTGTGCAACATGCAGGCACAAGGCCTTGACCACGGTGTTGCGGTTTTTAAAGTCGAAAGCCATATTCTCATAGGTATCCGGGGTCCACAGCTTGCCTGCTTCCTTCAGGTTGGTCACATCATCGATGCACTGACGCAGATCTTCCTCCGTGACATCCTCGCGGTCTCCATACTTTGCCATCATAGCCGAAACGATCTCGTCAGCAGTATGCTCCGGGTACATGGCAATGATATCGTATGCAACATCGTCCACCACATGCACCGAGCCGCTGCAGGTGTCCAGCACGATGTTATAGCCGTTCAATTGATACTGGTGTACCATTTTACTCTCCATTCCAATTATACAAAAAAATGCCGCCCGGCAAAGGCGGCAGGGGGTTGCAAAAATTACTTGTTGCTGTTCTCGCACTGCTGGTTAGCCACGCCGCAGGAGGTCTTGCAAGCGGACTGGCAGGAAGTCTGGCACTCGCCGCAGCCGCCGGTCTTAACGCTCTTGGTCAGGTCACGAGTAGCAATGGTCTTAATACGTTCCATAATAGAAAACCTCTCTAACTCTCAAAATTTCATCGCGCCGGACAAAGCCCAGTACGCATTTATCTTTGCTTATGATAACACGCAAGGGGCTTTCTGTCAAGATTTTTATGCTGCCAACCTGTTCAAACCTGTCCAGCAGGCTGATACTTCGTCAGGACGGTGTGCAGCCCCAGCTCCCGCGCCCTGGCCAGTAAGTACCGGTAGCGGCACAAAAGCGCCTGCCGCTCGTAAATGCGCTGCTCGATCAGTCTGTATCTACCTCCAGATCAAACATCATCTCATTGCGCCGCAGGCAGAACAGACATTCCTTCAGCTCTTCTTCCAGCTCTGGGTGATAGCGTTCGTGCTCGGTATCCCGCGGGATGCGGCTCGAAAGCAAAGTTTGGGTGTTCTGGGCATGGGTTCGTTCCAGCATAGGCCGTCCTCCTCTTCTTTGTGTATCTTGAAGGTTTGTACATTTTAGTATATGAAGAGACCGGTGCAGAATATGCCAGTTTATGGTAAAGCAGAAACTTCTCCGCTGGTGCGCGCATTTTAAAAAAGTTTGCAATTTTTTCAAAATCACGCTTGACAAGTATCACTTTTCCGCGTATAATAGCACACGTTGAGCGGCTCACACTGCGAAACACAATCGAATATTGGGGATTTGCATAGTGGTAGTGCGGTAGACTCTGACTCTACTTGTGGGAGTTCGATTCTCTCATCCCCAACCAAAAAGCCATCCGGTTTATGCCGGATTGGTTTTTTTGTTCTATATCGTTATACAAAAACAGCGTACCGTCTTTGCGACGGTACGCCCATTTTTATGCAGTTATTACAGGATGCTGATGCGGCCTGCGCCGTAGGGATTCTCGTAATTCAGCAGATAGCCCGGGTAATCGGCCAGCGGGCTGTTTGCGGTGGTCAGATGCGGCAGACCCTCTGCATCTACACCGCCAAAGGTCATGGCATAGGTAGACATCACAAGGTAATCCTCAGACACATAGTCCTTGATCAGCTCTGCGCCATCAAACATGGCAAAGCCATCGCCCAGATTGCGCAGAGTGTAATTCATGCCAGCCAGAGCGTAGGTCTTGCTCTCGTCCAGCGGTTCATAAGTACCGGAAGCCTTGTTGTAAATCTTCACGTTCTGCACGCGCGGAGTGCCGGTGGCACTGCCAATCCAGACATTCTTCTCGTCGGTCTGCACGGTGTTGGGGATATCGGCGTGGATCTCGTAGGAAGCGCCTGCCACATGCAGGAAGCCGCCGTTCTCCTTTTCCGTTCCGGCAAAGCGGGCTGCAAACTCCAGTGCATCCTGGATCTGCTTGCCGGTGACAGACATCAGACAGGCCACATTGCCAAACGGGCTGACCTGCTTGCAGGTCTTGAAGGTCCAGTAGCCGGCTTTCTCATCGGCGCGGATGCCGCCGCCGTTCATGATAGCGATGTCACAATGCAGCTGTTCCACCTCATTGAAGTAGGAGTAAATGCCGTCGGCCACGAAGTCGCCGAGATTCGTCTCTGCCATGCGGATGCGGCGCTTGCCAGTCTCGGGGTCGGAGATGTAGAAGTTCGTATCGGCAACAGCGATCTTCTCACCCAGCATGTCGTCCACAGAAGCGACCCATGCGTTCTGGATATCGGCAACGGCACTGTCGGAGCTTCGTAAGAGGAGATCAGACGGGTGGCAATGGAGCCGTCAGCCTTGATGGTCATTTCGCCAACATTTGCAAAATAAGAGCCAGTCTGGGTCAGGGCGACAGCCTTGCCGGACAGATCCTTCACCCACTCACACTCCATCTTGGTGTGAGAATGGCCGTCGATGAATGCATCGAAACCGGAGGTGTGCTCGATGACTTCCTTGCTGGTCCAGGGCGAAGAGGAAGGATCAACGCCCAGATGGCCCAGACCGATCACGTAGTCAGCCAGAACCTTGGCCTTATCAATGGACTTCTGCACAGCCTTGTACAGCTTCTGGCCGTCGTCACCGCCCAGAATATCATAGATATAGCGGCTCTGGCTCTTATCCATGAAGTAAGACGGAGTAGACTTGGTGAAGGTCTCGGGCGTGGTGATGCCCACAAATGCGATCACGCGGCCGCCGATGGTGAAGTATTTGACATCCGGCAGAACGCGGTTGCCCAGCGGCAGATTGACCCAGTTGCTGGAGAGGTACGGGAAATCTGCCTCAGCCATTACCTCTTTTGCACGGGCCATGCCGTAGTCGAATTCATGGTTGCCGGGCGTAGCAACATCGTAGCCAGCGGCGTTCATCAGCTGGATGATAGAGGCACCTTCGTCCATGGAGCCATATGCGGTACCCTGAATATGGTCGCCCGCATCTACCAGCAGGACATTTTTGCCTGCATCCTGATAGCTCTTTTTCAAAGCTGCGATGGCAGCATAGGTCAGTTCCGGCGATTTTTTGTCGATGTAAGTATGAACATCGTTGGTGTACAGGATCGTAATGTCCTTAAAGCTGCCGGGGTAACATGCAGACGCAGCGGGTGCGCCCAGACTTACGGCAGCAACGGCCGTTGTGACACCTGCGGCCTTCAGGAAGCTGCGGCGGGAGATAAGCTGTTTCATGGAAAAACGACCTCCTCTTAAAACTCTCTTTTGTTTTTATCGGGCGCACAGAACCAGCCCGACGCTTGTTATATTAAGCATAACACACAAAACACCCAAGAACAACCCGGAATCGCACAATTTGTTCATAATTCACGGTACTAAGTCGCACTTTTTGTGCAACATTATTCCTTTTCAGGGCAAAAAACAGCCCGCATCTGCAGCCAGTCGTTGACTGCAAAAGCGGGCTGTTTTCAAAGGGGATTCAAAAATGGATCAGAGCAACGAGCTCAAATCGCATTGTATTCCTTGAGGAATTTCTCAAGTCGGTACCCTCGATCTTTTTCAAAGCTTCCTTCATGGCAAGGCGCGGGATGAGCGGCAGATCCATGTCGGTGATCTTCTTGCCGTCGCGCAGCTTGACCGTTGCATCGATCAGGGCACGTACATCATAGGTGCTGCCCCAGACCTCGGGCACACCGCGGTCGATGTCCAGCAGGGTGTACACAGCTTCCATACCGGTGCGCATGGAGTATTCGGTGGTGAAGATGGTGTCACGGCCGGTCTCGGCGAACTGACCCAGGAAGGCAAAGTTGACAGCACCCTCCGGCACGATATCAGGACGGTCGCCCATCGCACGCGGCATAAAGAATGCATCGATATACGGCATCATGACCGGGATGGTGTTGGCACTGTGCTCGGCCAGCTCTTCGATCTGATCCTCGGGCACACCGATATGGTACAGCCACTCCATGCACAGTTCCTTGCCGGTGCAGTCGCGCATGGCCTTTTTGACGTAGTTGCCGGGCTTATCACTGAACAGGCCGTAGACCCAGACGCACAGCTGGTTCTTGGGCTGGTCTCGGAACTGCTGCTGACGGTTCAGCGTCCAGCTGAGCAGCCAGTTGGAGTCCTTAACGGTGACGATGCCGCCTGTGACGGTGTGGCCACTGAACGGGTCACGCTTGCAGATCTTCTGGATATACTGCGGGATCTTGTCGTCCAGCGTAGTGATGGTGGCGCTTTCCCAGTTGGAATGTTCGGGGTCGGAGCAGAACTTTTCAGGATTGCCGAATGCGGGGTCCTGTGCAGCGATCTTCTTCCACAGATCCCAGCCGTTGCCCGGCTTGATGGTGGGATCAAAGCCTGCTGCCTTGTCCTGTGCGCCCATCGTGCAGCTTTCCACGCAGCCGCCGTTGGTGATGAACAGCAGATCATTTTCGGTCAGGTCAATGGAGCTGATCTCACCTGCGTGCTCCACAACCACGCTGCTTGCCTGCTTGCGCTTGCCATTGATATCAAATTTCACGTCCACGACCTTGGTCTCATAGTGGAACTGCACGCCGTGGTCCTTCAGGTAAGTGACCATGGGCAGGATGATAGATTCATACTGGTTGTAGCGGGTAAAGCGCAGGGCGGTGAAATCGGGCAGACCGCCGATGTGGTGGATATAGCGCTTGAGGTAGAGCTTCATTTCCAGCGCGCTGTGCCAGTTCTCAAAGGCGAACATGGTGCGCCAGTACATCCAGAAGTTGGAGGAGAACACCTCATCGTCAAAGATATCGGTGATCTTTTTGTCCTGCAGCTGCTCGTCCGGGGTGAAGAAGAGCTTCATGATCTCCATGGCACCCTGATCGGAGATGGCGAATTTGCCATCGGTGTGGGCATCTTGGCCGCGGTTGACGGTGGCACGGCAGAGGGACTTGTTGGGGTCCTCCTTGTTCAGCCAGTAATACTCGTCCAGCACGCTGGCACCCTCGGTCTCCAGAGACGGGATGGAGCGGAGCAGGTCCCACATGACCTCGAAATGGTTGTCCATCTCACGGCCGCCGCGCATGACATAGCCGATATCGTACTTGTAGCCGTCGCAGGCACCGCCGGGCAGCGGGTCCTTTTCAAACACATGGATGTGGCCGCCCTGCATCTGGCCGTCACGGACCAGGTAGCAGGCGGCAGTCAGGGCCGCCAGACCGGAGCCGATGAGGTAAGCAGATTTATTGTCAACGCCCTCAGGCTTTTTGGGGTGTGCAAATGCTTCGTAGTTGCCACTGGAATAATACATACTGGGAACCTCCTGTAAATCGTATTGGGAAGACTGCGTTCATGGTTCTGTGTCGTCTTCCCTTTCGTTGTGCTTAGTATACCCCAGTGGTTTTTTCAGAACAACAAACAAATCCTGAACAGTGTATAAAATTTATACAAACACAACCATTGTCGGAATATGACGAAACTGTGTCATCACCCCCCAGTCACCTTCGGTGACAGCCCCCGGCTAATAGGGGGGCCTTTGGCATTGCATAAAGCTTTGCAAGTCCCCCTTTCCGCACAGACTGCACCATTATGCCAAGGGCTCCCCTACCAGGGGAGCTGGCGCAAAGCGCCTGAGGGGTTTAGTCCAACAAAAAAAGCGCTCACCCTCCAGGGAAGGTGAACGCTTGCGTTTCTTTATCCGTTATTTTGTTTCGGGTGCCACCTCAAAATCGACCTTGCCAAGGTTGATATCGGCGCGGACGATGGTGATCATCATGCTGTCGCCCAGGCTCCAGGTCTTGCCGGAGGCGGGGTCAGAAAGGCGGATGCCTCGGTGAGGGTGGTGCCGGTGGCGGTCAGGCTGGAAGCCGGCACAAAGCCCTCCACGCCGTTCTCCAGCTCCACGAAGATGCCGCGCTGGGTCACGCCGGAGATGATGCCCTCGTAGCACTCACCCAGATGGCGGCGGGCGTACTCGGCCTTGTAGTAATCCTCGGCCTTGCGCTCGATCTGAACGGCCAGCACTTCCCGCTCGCTGGACTGCTTGGAGGCCTTCTCCGCGAAATCGGTGTAGCGGACGATCATGGTCTCCTTGTCGGTGCCGCTGAGCAGGTCGGTCATCATGCGGTGGATGGCCAGATCCGGGTAGCGGCGGATGGGGCTGGTGAAGTGGGCGTAATCCTTGAGCACCAGACCATAGTGGCCCTTGGGCTTTTCCTCATAGCAGGCCTTGGACATGCAGCGGAGCATTCCGGTGTTGACGATCTGCTCAAACGGGGTGCCGCGCAGCGCCCTCCAGAATGGCGCTCAGCTCCTTGGGGTGGGCACTTGCCTTGGCAAAGTGATCGTTGATGCCGCAGGCTGCAGCAGGCTGTGCAGGCGCTCCAGCTTCTCGCCGTTGGGCTCCTCGTGGACACGGTAGACAAAGGGGATCTGTTTGACCCGGGCAAAGTGGGCGGCGCACTGGTTGGCCAGCAGCATGAACTCCTCGATCAGGCCTCGCTCTCGCCGGAGGTACGCTTTTTC
>ENA-OQJX01000760-OQJX01000760.1-human-gut-metagenome-genome-assembly--contig:-NODE-760-length-12673-cov-2.226447_pt1 | contig 12673 bp, 14 predicted proteins | sample MGYA00242615_ERZ504782 | MGnify/ENA primary metagenome ERZ504782 (study PRJEB26092, sample SAMD00036354) | human gut metagenome | host: Homo sapiens | study: EMG produced TPA metagenomics assembly of... | reverse complement strand
CCGAAAAGCTTCTTATATATTTGCACTGTGTTTTTCATTGGTATTAGATTTAAGGTTAACAAAGATTGGCTGTTCTGGGATAGATAGCCTTTTTTTATGTTATATATTCTGCTCTGTTTGACTATCCTCTTGGTTTTTCACAAAAAGCATTTGATTCCCACGTCCCACTTTACAGATTATGCCTTCTTTGGCAAACCGCTTTAAATCCTCTAATGCTTTATTTTTCAGTCGTCCGGTCAGTTCGGTATATGTGGTGCGTGTGATGAATCCATATCGGTTGACGTGTTCAAGTAGTCTTCTTTTCAGTTCTTCGTCATCCAGTTGGCTTGAAGCTTGGAAAAATAGTTTTTGAGCCCGTTCCAGTTTACCCGTTGCTTTCTTCTTGAATGTTTTGGAAGCAAGGAAATTCACTCCGTTGAATTGAATGGAAGGTGAACGCAGGTCTTTTTTATCTTTCACTAGTCGGGATTTTATCTTTCCGGAAAAATAACCGAACTCACCTACTTCTACCCGGTAGCCTTGTCCTATGTATTCTCCCACGAGGTCTACAAGTTCCATCAGTGTACCTTCTACCACTCCCGGCTTGTATCCGGTGCGGGCAACGAGTTGTTTCAATAGTTGTTTGGTGTTGATAGTGCCGTTAAATACAATGCTGGGGTACAACACATCCTTTTCTCCCTCTTTTGTAGTGAGAGCCGGTTTCTTCTTAAAGTCGTAATATGCCATTATTCTGATAATTAAATATATTCTCTGTATTCTTTATTGTTTTTTACTGTAGCTTTTATGAAACTGCTTAGTATAATTTTGCTCGTCCTGTTATAGGGTGTCTATTGTCCTGTTATAAAAAACTATTTGTTTTCCTATAAGAAAATAATTGTTTTGTTGTAAGGGGATAATGAAAATTATGCAGTAAAGGTATTTGTTTTATGTGAGGCGGACAAGTAATTGATGCAATGTTTGGGAATAATCTTCTAATGTGTTGAACAAGTGAACGTTTCTTGTCCTGTGCCGAAAATTATGTTTTTCAGCATAAGTGAGTGTTTTTCTATACTAATATTATTGTATTCTAAAAAAAATCCCTTAATATTGCATTTGTATTATTTATCAGACAAATAATACAAATCATAAAATTCTAATAATATGAAGATAGAAATTAATCAAACAACATTAATCGATCAGGTGGAAGACAGTCTGCTTACTTACTTTAAAAAGAATGACTTAAGGCGTGGAGATTCAATTCCCAATGAGAATAATCTGGCTGCAGAATTAGGAGTTGCAAGGAGTGTTGTCAGAGAAGCATTGAGTCGTTTGAAAATGATGGGGCTGATTCATGCACGTCCTCGCAAAGGAATGGTTCTGACCGAACCTTCTATTTTAGGAGGGATGAAAGAGTGATAGATCCTCGTGTTTTGAGTGAAGAAACTATTTTAGATCTGTTAGATTTCAGAATTGCACTTGAAATAGGAATATCAAGCGATATTTTCCGTAAGATAACTCCTAAAGACATCGAAGAATTAAGCGAGATAGTGAAAATGGGAATTGTTTTTGAGAATAATGAATACGCATTAATCAGTGAATCGGCTTTTCATACGAAACTATATAAAATCACTGGAAATAAAATAATATCCGAATTTCAGGAAATCATTCACCCTATACTTGTCTATGTGAAAGAAAAATTCAAAGATTATTTGAAACCTATAAATATAGAAATGAGTAAAAGTGGTAAAATAGCTACTCATGCTGATTTGCTGGATTTTAATAAAAAAAAGGGGATGAAAAAGGATACCGGGATGCCATCGAAAGACATTTTGAGGTTTATAAGATTTTCAAGGTCAATCGGAGTCAGGAGTTGATGGCAGAAAAAGAAAGTAGTGAAAAGGTAGAAGGGATATGAAAAGACTACATTTCATCATTTTATGTTTATCCTTAATAATATTGTTTATGAATACATCTTGTTTGAGAAAAAAGGAAAAGAGGATAGAGGTGCAATGGGAAAACTCATTGCTGCTTCCAGGATGCGCCGGCATGCCGGAGAACGTCGGATTAGCAGGTGCATATTCCGGGATAGTGGAAGGAAAGTTGCTTGTGCTGGGCGGAGCTAACTTTCCTGACAAGTATCCTTGGGAAGGAGGAACGAAAACTTGGTGGTCTACTTTATATAGCTATGATTTACAAACGGGAAAATGGACTGTTTATGATGATTTTCTCGATCGCCCGCTTGCTTATGGAGTTTCAATAAGTCTGCCGGAAGGATTGTTGTGTATTGGAGGGTGTGATCGTACGCAGTGTAGTGATAACGTTTTCCTGATAAAGAAAGAAGAAGATTCATTTGTGATAGACTCTGTCAGTTATCCATCTTTGCCGGTTCCGTTGGCGAATGCAACGGGAGCAATGGGTGATAACTGTATTTATATTGCTGGGGGGCAAGAGACTATGGTAAATGAACAGTCGACTCATCATTTTTACATGCTTGATTTGATGCATAAAGAAAGAGGATGGCAAGAAATGCCGGATTGGAATGGTCCTTCTCTTTCCTATGCAGTAGGTGTGGCTCAAGGGGAACGATTTTATCTTTTCAGCGGAAGAAGTTATGCTCCGGATGAGGCGATGGTAGAACATACGGAGGGGTACGTATTTGAGCCAGGCGTTGGAAAATGGAGTAAAATGATCGGTTCTTTTCCTGTAATGGCGGGGACTGGTATACCATACGGGGAGGATAAGATTCTGCTATTTGGGGGAGTGGAAGAGATTCTTCCTACATCTTCCGAGCATCCGGGATTCAGCCGTAAGTTACGATTAGTCAGTACAAGTACGAATTCTCTGGTAGATTCGCTCGAATGTCCTTATCGCATTCCGGTTACTACGAATGTTGTTTCTGTCGGAAATCAGGTATTCATCGTAAGTGGTGAGGTACAGCCGGGAATACGGACGCCATTTATTCTGAAGGGAAGTTTCTAGAAATAAAATGAAATATCAAATCTAATTAAATGCATTATGAACAATTATGAAAGACTGGAAGGGATGGTTGCGGACCACCTTCACCCAATGGATGAAATGGGATGTAAATTTATCTGTTATTGAAAATATGCTGATTGGATCGCATCAACTCCTATTAAAGGGGTGTTTGTGTGCGGTACGACCGGTGAATTCTCTTCGCTGACGATTGATGAACGTAAATTAATTCTTGAAAAATGGGTTGCTTCGGCTGGTAAGCGGTTCAAAGTGATTGCCCATGTAGGTTCAAACTGTCAGCGGAGTGCTATGGAACTGGCATGTCATGCGGAAAAAGCAGGAGCCGATGCCATTGCTTCAATAGCTCCGTCTTTTTTCAAGCCGGGAACGGTAGATGAGTTGATCGATTTTTTTGCTCCGGTTTGCAGGTCTGCCAGTGGACTGCCTTTCTATTACTATAATATGCCGTCGATCACAGGGGTTAATTTGCCGGTAGATAGATTTTTGGTAGAGGGTAAGAAGAAAATACCAAACTTGGTAGGTACTAAATTTACTCATAATAACCTGATGGAGATGGGGGCTTGCATCGATTTGGAGCAGCATAAGTTTGAAGTTCTGCATGGCTTTGACGAGATTCTGATTGCAGGTTTATCAATGGGAGCTGTGGCAGGCGTAGGAAGTACATATAATTATATTCCCAATGTTTACCATGCCATTTTTGAATCAATGAAGCAAAATGATGTGGAAACAGCACGTGTCTGGCAAATGAAATCTATACGTACAGTGGAAGTTATCATTAAATATGGTGGAGGCGTACGTGGAGGTAAAGCTATCATGAAATTAATAGGTATTGATTGTGGCAGTTGTCGTTTACCGATAAAACCTTTTTCAGTTGAGGAGTATGACAAATTAAAAGGTGATTTAGATGCAATAAATTTCTTCGATTTTTAGATATAAAAAGAGGAGATGACAGTAAAAGTATATTGCTGGGGTTTAGCTATTTTACTTTCTGTCATTCCCCTCAAATCTAGTTAAATGCGTTCAAAATTACCTAAAATAAAAATACTATGAAAGTAAGAAGGGAAATATTAATCATATTTTCAATGATTTTATTATTGGTATTGCCAGCCACGTCTTTGGGTAAAGAAATAAAATGGGTGCTGGAACGACCGGTAATTCCTGTGTTGGTGAAGAAATCGGCAAGTCCTGTATTAAAGGTTACTCTAATCAGGGCAGACAATCAACCTTACGCCATTCAGCAAATAGATTTAGATTTATTAGGGAGTACAGATGTGGCAGATGTTGTTTCTGTTGCTATATATGGTACACAAGAAAATGGACTGATAGATACATCCCGTTTGCTATATAAAGCGCTTCCCGCTGCACGTAAAATATCATTTACTGATAAAGTACAGGTAAATCAGGATTCTTTGTCTTTTTGGGTAGCCGTGACGTTGAAAGATACGGTTTCATTGGATCATTGTATTCAGCTTAACTGTAACCGGATTAAAACGACTAAAGGCAATCTGAAAATCTCGGAAAAAGGAAGTAAACCTTTGCGGGTAGGAGTAGCGGTACGGCAGAAAGGACAGGATGGGTGTGTTTCGTCACGTATTCCGGGATTGGCTACTAGCAATCAAGGAACTTTGTTAGCCATTTTTGATGCCCGTTATGACTACTCTCGTGATTTGCAAGGAAATATAGACATTGCTCTTCATCGGAGTACAGATCAGGGATTGACCTGGCAACCTGTTCAGACTGTATTAGATATGGGAGAATGGGGCGGCTTGCCGCAGAAATACAATGGAGTGAGCGATGCTTGTATTCTAGTCGATAAAAATACAGGTGACATTTATGTAGCCGGATTGTGGATGCATGGCCTGCTGGATAAAGATGGCAAGTGGATAGAAGGATTGAATGAAAGTAGCACGGTCTGGACACACCAGTGGAAAGGAAAAGGCTCCCAACCCGGAACAGGACTAAAAGAAACCTGCCAGTTTATGATAGCGAAAAGTACGGATGACGGTCTTAGCTGGAGTTTTCCGGATAATATAACCGCAAAGACGAAGCATCCTGAATGGTGGCTGTTTGCACCGGCACCGGGACAAGGGATTACGTTGAAGGATGGTACGTTGGTATTTCCCACACAAGGACGTGATGAAAAGGGACTTCCTTTCTCAAATATTACGTATAGTAAAGATCACGGAAAGACGTGGGTGACCAGCAACTCTGCATATCAGGATGTAACGGAATGTAGTGTCGTACAATTGAATGATGGTGCCCTGATGTTGAACATGCGCGACAACCGGAACAGAGGACATAAAGAGGTGAACGGTCGGAGAATTTGTACGACTACCGATTTGGGAGCGAGTTGGAAGGAACATCCTACTTCAAGAAAGGCACTGGTGGAACCTACCTGTATGGCAAGCCTGCACCGACATGAATATATAGAAGAAGGAAAAAAGAAAAGCATGCTTCTCTTTGTAAATCCGAATGATTATGGGAAAAGGGATAAACTGACTTTGAAAGTGAGTTTTGATGATGGAATGACCTGGCCGAAGGAACATTGGATTCTTTTCGACCAATATCGCAGTGCCGGATATTCCTGCATTACGTCCATAGATGAAAATTCAATAGGCATATTATATGAGAGCAGTCAGTCGGATTTAGCTTTTATAAAAATCGATTTAACGGAGATTTTAAAGTAAACAGGCATGAATAATAAAACTTCAAATATATATCCCTGGGTAGTAGTCGGACTATTGTGGGGTGTTGCTTTGCTGAATTATATGGACAGGCAAATGCTTTCCACTATGCGAATTCCGATGATGGAGGATGTCCGGGAATTGGAATCGGCTGCCAATTTTGGTCGTTTGATGGCTGTCTTCCTGTGGGTATACGGACTGATGAGTCCTTTGTCGGGTATCATCGGTGACCGTGTGAACCGTAAATGGTTGATTGTAGGTAGTCTGTGTGTATGGTCGGGAGTTACTTATCTGATGGGCTATGCCACCACTTTCAATCAACTCTATTGGTTGCGTGGGATTATGGGAGTTAGTGAAGCACTGTATTTACCTGCTGCTTTGTCTCTGATTGCCGATTTTCACAAAGATAAAACTCGTTCGCTGGCTGTGGGAATACATATGACGGGATTATATGTAGGACAGGCTATCGGTGGGTTCGGAGCTACTTTTGCAGCAATCTATTCCTGGCATACCACGTTTCATTGGTTTGGATTATAGGTGTAGGTTATGGTATTATTCTGGCATTTTTCCTACGTGATAAAGAGAGAGGAAATGTCTCGGAGAATCAGAAGATGAAAAAGATTCCGGTATTGAAGAGCTTGGGAATGTTATTCTCTAATGTCTTCTTCTGGGTTATCTTATTTTATTTCTGTGTGCCGGGTACTCCGGGATGGGCGGCAAAGAATTGGTTACCAACTCTTTTTCTGATAGCTTGTCTATTGATATTTCAGTAGCAGGTCCTATGTCTACCATTTCTATAGCCTTATCTTCACTCTTCGGAGTATTGGCAGGTGGATACATCTCGGATCAATGGGTATTAAAAAATGTACGTGGAAGAGTTTATACTGGTGCGTTGGGTTTGGGGCTTATCATACCTTCCCTGCTGTTTATCGGATATGGTCATTCTATTTTTGCATTGGTCATGGGAGCGGTGTTATTCGGAATAGGTTTTGGTATGTTTGATGCAAATAATATGCCTATTCTTTGTCAGTTTGTATCTGCACGTTACAGGGCAACCGCTTATGGTATTATGAATATGTGTGGTGTATTTGCCGGAGCTGCTATTACGAGCCTTTTAGGCGAATCAATGGATGCCGGACACCTGGGACGTGATTTTGCACTGCTTGCTATATTGGTACTGGCTATGCTGGTTATTCTGGTCACTTGTCTGCGACCTAAAACAATTGATATGAAAGATTAATTTTCAAATTTTAATTTTATATTTTATGAAAAACTCAATAAAGCATACGAATAAAATATTATCGGTGTTATTTGCTTTTTTATTTATTTCCCTAAATATTCAAGCAGATGATATCAGTTCTAAAGAAATTAAAGTCTCTGGTATAGTACAGGATCAAACTGGGGTAGAATTGCCCGGAGTTTCAATTTCTGTAAAAGGAATAGATAAAGGTACCATTACCAATGCGTCCGGTGAATTCTCAATAATGGTTTCTCCTGACGCTACTCTTATTGTTTCTTTTGTAGGAATGGAAACAAAAGAAATTGCAGTCAAAGGGCGTAGAAATATTGTTATTGTTTTGAAAGAGAGTTCTGTATTGCTTGATGAAGTTGTAGCTATAGGCTATGGAAAACAATCAAGGGCATTAATAACCAATTCTATTTCTAAGATAAATAAGGAAGAATTCCAGAAGGCACCCGGACAGAATCCATTATTACAGTTACAAGGAAAAGTGCCTGGTCTGTCTTTACAGATTTCTAGTGGGCAGCCTGGAGCTGATCCTCAATTATTTATTCGTGGAGGAAGTTCAACTTCGCCGGAAAGTGATACGCCTTTAATAATTATTGATGGTATAATATCACAAGGTTTTAGAAATATATCAGATATGAATCCGGCAGATATAGAATCTATAGAGGTCTTGAAAGATGCTGCTTCTACTGCTATCTATGGTTCCAGAGCAGCCAATGGTATTATTCTTGTCAAGACTAAATCCGGTCAGAAAGGGAAACCTGTTGTGAGTCTGCGATACACATACGGAGTGGAACAACAACCTCAGCGAATCCCATTATTGAATGCACGGGATTATATAACATTATCTCGTTCGAATATTGCCAAATTTAATCAGGCAGACTTAACTTATAATGGAAAAGAAGATCAGGCTAAATTTTTGAGCGGTTCATTTGGTATGTCAACCGGAAATCCTAGAAACTCAAAGAATACGCTTGAGTTTTTGGATGTTTATCTTCAAAAGTATGGTCAAGGTTATGTCAGTAACTTGTTGGAAAACGAAGGATGGCAGACAATGGCAGATCCTGTTACAGGTAAACAACTTATTTTTCAGGATAATGACTTTCAGAAAGCCACCTTTACAACTGGGCAGAAGCATGAAATAGATTTGAGCATTAGTGGAGGGACGGAAGCTATTAACTATTATGTAGGATTAAGATATTTGAATCAGGATGGTATTCTTCGAGGTACGAATTATAAGAATTACAGCGTTTTGTTTAATGGAAACTATAAATTGAGTGAAGCATGGAGTCTGTCTACTAAAGCTAGTTTGCAGGTGAGAGATGCTGTAGGAGGTGGAAATACAGTTAATACTATATCACGAAGCATATTGACTCCACCAACTTACCGCTTGTATTATGAAGATGGAACTCCGGCTCCGGGTGAAGGAATTTCTTCTTTCAGAAGCAGATTGCATGAAATTTATTATAAGACTAACTATGATGATACCAATGTATATAGGACAACTTTCCAATTAGGTGCAATTTGGAATATTCTGCCTGGCTTGATATTAAAGCTACAGCCTATTATTTCGGTACGGAAGGTATAGAAAATTATTTTCAGGCAGATAATGAAACAACCGGAAATACAATTCGTCCGGCTTCTGCCAAACATAATTTTGACAGGCATTTGCAGGGAGATTTAGTGCTTTCGTATGATAAGAAAGTGAAAGATCATAATATTGGAGTCGTAGCAGGTGCCAGCTATACTCATGATTATAGTTATAGGCTTTCTGCAAGTGGCAGTGGTTCTTCCATAGATTTAATTCCGACATTAAATGCAACGGCAGATAGTACTCAGCGGGCAAGTTCGACTAAAACAATGGAAGCCACTTTGAGTTATTTCGGACGTGTAAATTATGATTATAATGGCAAATATCTTTTCTCCATCAGTATGCGTGCCGATGGTTCTTCGCGATTTGCGGAAGATAATAAATGGGGATTTTTCCCGGGAGTATCTGCTGGGTGGAATATGCATCGGGAAAACTTCTATAAACCATTGGAAGCTATCGTTAGTCGTTGGAAATGGCGTGCTAGTTGGGGGCGCACAGGTAACAACAATTTGAGTGTGGCTAATTCGAGAGGAGAATATAAGATTACAGATACCAACTATCAGGGCTCTGTCGGCATATTAAATACAACATTGAAAAATTCGCAGTTGCGCTGGGAAACAACAGAATCCTATGACATCGGGGTTGATTTGGGCTTTTTCAATAATAGATTAGGACTGTTAATTGACTATTACAACAAACTGACATTTGACAGATTGTATGATGAACCTTTATGGAGTTCTACCGGATTTAGTTCCATTAAGAGTAACTATGGATCTGTTAGAAACTCCGGAGTAGAGATTGAGTTGAATGCTACTCCTATTCAAACTAAAGATTTCTCATGGGATTTAGGGTTGACATTTGCTTATAACAAAGGAGTGGTAGTAGACTTACCGGATAATGGAGAAGAAAAGCATCGTGTAGGAGGAAACTTTGTTTATGATCCTGCAAACTGGAGGGACAAAAAAAGTGGGTGGTATTGCCGAAGGTGAGAGATTTGGCGGAAGATGGGCTTTTCATTACTTGGGAACATATCAGACTGAAGAAGAAGCGGCCAAGGCACCTAATGACCCGAACGCACAAGGAAGAAAGAAACATGCGGGAGATGCAATATTTGAAGATGTAAATAATGATGGACAATTGGACTCTAAAGACATGATTTTCATGGGATATGTTCGTCCCGATAAAGTCGGAGGAATTATTAATACATTGAAATACAAAGGACTAACCGTGCGAATCGTTATGGACTGGGCTATGGGGCATGTAATAGACAATGGCTTCAAAGGACAGATAATGGGTAGCTCACGTAATAATAATAATGCCATCAAAGAGGCAATGACCAATTCTTGGCAGAGTGCGAATGATGGAAGCAAATATCCTAAATATACTGTTCAGAGTGACTATGATTATCAATATAGAAATCATATGAGATGGGATAATCAGATCGGAAGCTCTGCAAGTGGTAGTACTAATAATAGCTTGTATTTTAGCAAGGGAGATTACCTGGCATTCAGGGAAGTGTCTTTAAGTTATATGTTGCCATTATCTTGGATTAGAAAGATGAGACTCAGTGCTGTGGAAGTTTTTGCAGGAGCGTATAATATTGGTTATATAAAAAAATATGATGGCATGTTCCCTGAAATATATACTGGTGTTGACTATGGTATTTATCCGAGACCCAGACAATATAACATGGGAGTAAAAATTAATTTCTAATTAAATAAGACTCATAATTATGAAACAATTTAAATCAATACTATTAGGCATTTCTTTATTCTTGTTACATTCGTGTAACTTACTGGATGTAGATACTGTTTCAAGCATTACCGGAGATGGATACTGGAATACAAAAGGCGATGTAGAAAGTTATATGATCGGTATTTATACCAAATTGCGCGATACATCGAATTCTACTCTTCATTTTGAAGACAGAGGAGATGCCTTTACAACAGGGCTGGAAGGTGGCCCTTCTAATTTATGGGCGCAAAACCTCACATCGCAAAATGGTTATAGCTGGTCGAGCTATTACTCTGTAATACAACATTGTAATATGTTACTGAAGTATACTCCCGGAATAGATTTTGGTGTAGAGGCTGATAAAAACAGATTATTGGCAGAGGCGTATTGTATCAGAGGTATATGTATTTCTGTATTGCCCGGATATGGGGGATGCCCCTTTGGAACTGGAACCGACAGAAAGTTCAAATAAGCCTAAGTTAGCAAGAGAACCCGCGGAGGAAGTTTTGGCACGTGCTCTAAGTGATGTAAATACGGCAATTGATCTTTTTCCGGAAGAAAGTTATGCAAATGGAAAAGGAAGGGCATCGAAGCGGCATGCTATGCATTGAAAGCCGATATTTTGCTATGGAAAGCAAAAGTGATGAATGGATCGGAACAAGATTTGAAAGATGTCATAACTTATGCGGATTTGGCAAGTAAAGGACTTTCACTGGAAGATAACTTTGCAGATATTTATGGAACTAAATATGGGAAAGAAGTGATATGGACTATCCATTTCGAAATTTATGAAAAGGAAGCTCAGTATAGTCAGAGTCTGAAGCCAAGAGATGTTTTTGTAGAAAAGGCGGTCAATAAGGATGAAATTCCTTATGCTAAAGGAGGAGCTCGCAGCACTTATGCACCAAGTCCGTTTTTGATAGGTCTTTTTAATGCTAATCCGGCAGATATCAGAACCAAAGACTCTTATACACTGCAAAGGATGCGGACGGAAATGAAATAGGGACTTTTGATAATAAGATGAAGGGAACAAAAACAGAAGGAGATCGTACCTATGACTCAGATATAGTTATATATCGGCTTGCAGAGATGTATTTATTTAAAGCAGAAGCCTATGCGGCGTTAAATCAAACGCCACAGGCTATTATTGAACTGAATAGAGTCAGAGATCGTGCCAAGATTGGAACTTATAGTGGAAGTACCAATAAAATAGCAGTGGAGAAAGAAATTCTGAACGAGCGTGCAAGAGAGTTATATCTTGAGAGGAAAAGATGGCCCGATCTTCTTAGATTTCATTATGGTGGAACGATTGATGTTTATCAGGAGGTCCCGAACTTAAAGAAAAAAGTCGATGATAATATTATCATTCCATTATATCTTGCAATCCCATTGAGCGATATAAATATCAATCCTAATTTAAAACAAACTCAAGGATATGAAAACCTATAAGATTATTACATGCGTATTTCTTTTTACAAGTATGTTTACACAGGCTTGTCAAAAAGATGATGAGACACAAGGAAACCCAACTCCTGTTCCACCGGAAGAAGAAGTGCCTTCGTCCGAATTCAACTATATTTATAATCAAGGGACGGATGGTTTTGAACTCTATCGAATACCTGCTATTGTTAAAAGTAAAAGCAATACTTTATTAGCTTTTGCTGAAGCTAGAAAAGCTCGAAGTAATGGAGATAGCGGAGATATAGATCTTGTAGTCAAACGTTCGTCGGATAATGGAAAAACATGGAGTAAACAGATTACGATATGGAATGATGGACAAAACACTTGTGGAAATCCCGTGCCTATTGTTGACGACAGAGGTAGAATACATCTGCTTATGACTTGGAATTTCCAGACTGATAAATGGGGGGCAATAACCAATGGTACCGGAGAAGACAGCCGACGTCCGTACTATACATATTCTGATGATGACGGCATTACTTGGGCGCAACCAGTTGAAATAACTTCTTCTGTAAAAAAGAAAAATGGGATTGGTATGCTACCGGTCCGTGCCATGGTATTCAGATTCAAAAGGGAATACATAAAGGAAGATTAGTTGCTCCAAACTATTTTACAACTCGGGAGAGTGGAAAGGTCACGAGTTATTCTCATATCATTTATTCTGATGATTACGGAAAAACATGGAAACCAGGAGAACCTACTCCTGTCGGTGGTGTTGGAGAATGTTCTGTAGCCGAGATAGGAGAGGGAACGTTAATGTTGAATATGAGAGCAGATGAAGGCTTTTATCGGAAAAGTTGTACTAGCATAGATGGAGGACTTACTTGGTCTTCAACCTCAAATTAGCATTGATCAAATAGACTGTAAGTGTCAGGGTAGTATATTATCAATAGGAGGAGCTGTTTTCTTCGAATGCTGCTTCGCTACGGAACGTATTAATATGACATATCTAAAAAGTAACGGATAATGGAAAACTGGAAGGAC
>ENA-OQJX01000759-OQJX01000759.1-human-gut-metagenome-genome-assembly--contig:-NODE-759-length-12682-cov-2.044604_pt1 | contig 12682 bp, 23 predicted proteins | sample MGYA00242615_ERZ504782 | MGnify/ENA primary metagenome ERZ504782 (study PRJEB26092, sample SAMD00036354) | human gut metagenome | host: Homo sapiens | study: EMG produced TPA metagenomics assembly of... | reverse complement strand
CATCAACAACGACCCCGCTGTCCGGCGAGAAGCTGCGCGTGGTCTATCTGGAAGAGTACTGTGTCTCCCTGAGCGAGCACTGATGCCCGCCGCCGAGGTCTCTGAGCAGATCTCTCTGGCTGGCACCGAGCTTCCGGTACCGGCAACATGAAGTTCATGCTGAACGGCGCTATCACTCTGGGCACTCTGGACGGCGCAAACGTGGAGATCGCAGACGCTGCCGGCAAGGAGAACGAGCTGATCTTCGGTATGCTGACCCCCGAGGTGAACAACCTCAAGCAGGTGGGCTACCACCCAACGCCTTTATCACGGGCGACGACGTGGCCAACTACACCCTGAACTTCCTGGAGCGTGGCTGGAACGGCGAGAACTTCCACGAGGTGACCGAGAACCTGCGCACCAGCGACCCGTACATGGTCATGGCCGACTTCAAGGATTACCGCCGTGCACAGGCCGACCTGCAGAAGCTGTATGGCGACCGTGAGAAGTGGGCACAGATGAGCCTGAAGAACACCGCCAACAGCGGCATCTTCAGCGCCGACCGCGCCGTGCTGGACTACGCACGCGACATCTGGTACGCTTCCCCGGTGCCATGGGCAAGTAATTTTCCCTTAAAAAATCCATCTGCCCCGGCGGCGTTTGGCCCGCCGGGGCTTTTTTGAGAAAGGACGACCCTGCTTTGTCTTGTCTGTTCAATAGCTACGACCCCTATTTCAAGCAGCCCTTTGGCGCACTGCGGGCCGGTCAGACCGTACGCCTGACCCTTTGCATCCCGGAAGAGCTGGGCTATGTCGATCCTCATCTGGTGCTCCAGAAGGAGGGAAAATATGACGTGCCGGTGCACTACCGCATGAAGTTCGACGGCCAGACCCCCCAGCAGAACCACTTTTCCGTGGAGCTGCCGCTGAACGACCCGGGCCTGTACTTCTACTACTTCGACCTCTACACCACTTCCGCCGCATCTACCGCGGGCCGGACAACTGCGGCGTTGTCAGCTGGCAGGAAGGCGAAAAGTGGCAAATCACCGTCTACGATGCCGGTTTCCAGACCCCGGAGTGCATCAAGGGCAAGGTGTTCTATCAGATCTTCCCGGACCGGTTCTGCGAGGGCATTGAGAACAAGCCCATGCCTTTCCCGGACCGGCTGTATCAGGCCGACAAACACGCCGAACCCTTCTGGCAGCCCAACGAGACCGGCGGCCATCTGAACGAGGACTATTTCGGCGGCGACTTGGAAGGCATCCGCATCAAGCTGCCCTATCTGCGGGAGATGGGGGTGGATTACCTTTACCTCAACCCCATCTTTGAGGCGCACTCCAACCACCGCTACAACACCGCCGACTATCTCAACGTAGACCCGCTGCTGGGCACCAACGAGGAGTTCGAGGTGCTCTGCCGCGAGGCCGCTAAGTACGGCATTGGCATCGTGCTGGACGGTGTGTTCAGCCACACCGGTTCCGACAGCCGCTATTTCAACCGCGAAGGCCGCTATGGTGACGGCGGTGCTTACCGCGACCCCAACTCCCCCTATCGCAGCTGGTACGATTTTGACCCCAAGTATAAGGCGGCTACCGCAGCTGGTGGGGCTTCGAGACCCTGCCCGAGGTGAACGAAGAGAACCCATCCTATGTGGAGTTCATCACCGGCGAGGGCGGTGTCATTGACACATGGCTGCGGCGCGGTGCCGCAGGCTTCCGTCTGGATGTGGCCGACGAGCTGCCGGACGATTTTATTGAAAAGATCCGCGCTGCTGTCAAGCGGGTCAGCCCGGAGAAGTTCCTGCTGGGCGAGGTGTGGGAGGACGCCACCACCAAATACGGCTTTGGCCAGCGCCGCACCTATCTGCTGGGCAAGGGGCTGGACAGCGTGATGAATTACCCCTTCAAGAACGCTGTGCTGGACTTTGTAAAGGGTAAGCCCGCCGAGCAGGCCATGGGCGAAATTCTGTCCATCTGTGAGCACTACCCTGCCCCTGCCATGGACACTGCGCTGAACTTTCTCTCCACCCACGACACCGAACGCGCCCTCACCGTGATCGCGGACGAGCCCGCCAACGGCCGTGGCCGCGAGTGGCAGAGCGGCCGCTGTGTGGTCGGCGAAGCTACGAGGAAGGGATGCTGCGCCTGCGCATGGCCTATGCCATCATCTACACGCTGCCCGGCGTGCCCTGCCTGTACTACGGTGATGAGATCGGGATGCAGGGCTACCGCGACCCCTTCAACCGTGCCTTCTTCTGCTGGGACAGCCACGAAAAGCGCCTGAAGCCGGTGCTGGCACAGCTGGCGCAGCTGCGCCACAGCTGCGAAGCCTTCCGCACCGGTGAGCTGCGGGTGCTGCGGGCGCAGGACGGCATCCTGCACTACCAGCGCGTAGGCGAAGCGGAAACCGCCGAGATCATCGTGAACCGCTCGGAGCACATCATCGTGGAGCCGCTGGCTTCCGGCAAGCACACGGAGGTGAACCCCATGGGCTTTACCATCGTGGTGGAGGAGAACGGGCATAACCCGAACCACAGCTATTACGATATCAAGTAAAACGATTTGAATGCCCGCCGCGTTCGCTCTGGGCACATTCAGAGGAAATTTTATCTTTTATTTTCGCAACAACGGGCAGCCTGCGGGCCGCCCGTTGTTGCATTTTCACACAAAGGGCCGTATCCGCAAACTACATCTTGCACTGCTTTTCATTTATTTTGTTCTTTATTTCGTTTTCTGCGCAACGTTCCAGTAAAAAACGCTTGACCTTCCACCCGGGGGATACTCTATAATAGGGCCATAAGGAGGGAGAACCATGAACCTGTTCCATTTCTCTGGCTGGCTGCCGTGGTGGGCTTTTTGCTGTTGGAGGCTTCCACCTTCAGCATGACCTCCGTCTGGTTCGCCGTCGGCGCAGCTGCCGCCCTGCTCACCTGCCTGTTCACGGATTCGTTCCGGGCGCAGGCCCTGGTGTTCATCGTGGTAAGCATTCTGTGCCTGCTGGCGTTCCGGCCGCTGGCTGCAAAGCTGCGCCAAAAAATCACCCCCACCAATGGCGACCGAAACCTTGGCCGGGAGGCCACCGTGCTGACTACCGTCACCGCCGACCTGCCGGGCCGTGTGCGACTGGACGGCGTGGACTGGAATGCCCGCTGCGCCACTCCCGGCGACATTCTCACCCCCGGGCAGCGCTGCCGTGTGACCGAACTGCACAGCACCCTGCTCATCGTGGAGCCCGTATTGACCGAAAGCCGCAGAGCGTGATCTGCGTTCTGCGCTGAAACGTTGCACCCATCTGAAAAAGGAGAACCACTATGGTCATGTTTTTTCTGATCCTCGCGCTGGTCTTTGTCGTCCTGCTGGTGATCATCACCAATATCGTCATCGTGCCCCAGTCCAAGGTGTATGTCGTTGAGCGGCTGGGCAGCTACTCCGACACATGGTCGGCAGGCCTGCACATTAAGATTCCCTTCATCGAGCGCATCGCCAAAAAGGTGAGCCTGAAGGAGCAGGTAGCAGACTTTCCCCCTCAGCCGGTCATCACCCGCGATAACGTTACCATGCAGATCGATACCGTGGTGTTCTTTCAGGTGATGGATGCCAAGCTCTACACCTACGGTGTCAACCAGCCCATTGCGGCAATCGAAAGCCTGTCTGCCACCACCCTGCGCAACATCATTGGCGAAATGGAGCTGGACCACACCCTGACCAGCCGCGATATCATCAACGGCAAGATCACCGCCATCCTGGACGAAGCCACCGACAAGTGGGGCATCAAGGTGAACCGTGTGGAAGTGAAGAACATCATCCGCCGCGTGAATTCAGGAAGCCATGGAGAAACAGATGAAGGCTGAGCGCGAGAAGCGCGCCGTCATCCTGAAAGCCGACGGTGAAAAGCAGGCCGCCATTACCGCCGCTGAGGGCGAAAAGGAAGCCGCCATCCTGCGCGCGGATGCTGTGAAGCAGCAGCGCATTCTGGAAGCCGAGGGCGAAGCACAGGCATTCTGGCCGTGCAGAAGGCCAACGCCGACGCATCCGCCTGTTGAACGAGGCCATGCCCAGCGATAAGGTTCTGGCCATCCGCAGTCTGGAAGCTCTGGCCAAGGTGGCCAACGGCAAGGCAACCAAGATCATCATTCCTTCGGAGCTTCAGAATCTGGGCGGCGTGGTGCCCAGCATCAAAGAGCTGATGACCGACCCGAAGGACGCAGAATAAAATTTAAAATTCCGGTTCACCGTCTGTGCTATATGCAGGCGGTGAACCTTGTTTTGCACGATAAAGGAGTTCTTCTATGATCTACGATACCCTGAACAACCTGCCCAACTATCTGGGCGTGAGCGACAACCTCGACACCGTCATTGAGTATATCATGGCGCGGGACATCACCACCCTGCCCGCCGGACGCACCCGCATCGACGGCGAAAAGGCTGTGGTCACTGTGAGCACCGTCACACCGCTGACTTCCGATAAAGCGCTGTTCCAGCGCCACGACAACCACATCACGCTGGAGACCGATCTGGACGGCAGCGAGCTGTTTGAGGTGAGCCTTGCAGAGCTGACCCCGACAAAGCCCACCGACGAAGCCACCGACACCACCGTGGGTACCGCAGGCACCAGCATTGCCGGAATGCTGTGCGAGGGGCGGTTTGCCCTGTATCTGGCCGGAGAGCCCTATAAATCCGGCCTGAAGGCGCAGGGCTGCGGCAAACTGAAGAAAGCCGTGTTCAGCATCGAGCTGGACCCGGACGAAGAGGACGAGACCGAGGAATAAGCCGAGAGAGGGCATTTATATGGGATTTTTTGCTGTACTGGCTGCAAGCCTGTTTGCCGTGTTCCTCTTTACCGTGTTCGGCGGCTATTCGTTGCTGCTCTGGTGCCAGCGGTCCCTGCTGATGGTGGTTCCGCCTGCGGTGGTGCTGGCCGTGCTGGTCTGGACGTTCCTGAAAATGGACGACAAGATCACCGCCCTGCAAAAGCGGGTGGAGGAACTGGAAGCCGCACAGAAAAACGCCGAAGAGTCCGAGAAATAAATACAGCGACGCCCCTGCAGAAAAAGCTTTTCCTGCAGGGGCGTCGCATTTTTTACAACTTATTTTTTATCCTGTGGGTCATCCAGCCCTTTAAACATCACCATGCCCAGAATTGCAAAGCTGGCACCCAGCACAAAACCCACTGTCCCCATCGACACGCTGAACAAAACGCCCATGCAACGCCGAACAGGATGCCCGCGATCTGACTTTCTTCATTTACTGCTCTGCCTTTCCGTACCATGCAACAGACAGCCGCCACGAAAGCGCATACAGCGCCAGAGCCGCCACCGCAATACCCAGCAGCCCCAGCGACGAGATGCTCTGCGGAAGAAGGTTTCTCACAAGACCGTCCTCGTTTGCGGCCACGGAAAAGCCCATCAGGGCCGAGAGTGCACCAACTATAAAATAGAACCCGACCTTTGCCTTTTCGTAGCCGAAGCGGTAGCTCAGCGGCAGCAGGATGGTGCTGCTGAGCAGGGTGGTCATGCCCACCTGCACCAGCGTAGAGATCACGAGCGCGCTATCCACGGCTACCCAGTGCAGCTGTGCCACGCCAAGCGCCGCAGCAGCAAAAGCCTCTGCCAGCACCAGCCCGCACAGACCAACGATGTATTTACACCCCACCAGCTGCTCTTTTGTGGCCGGAAGCGCGGCACTGTATTCGTTGAATTTGCTGGTCTGGTCGTATGCCAGCAGTGTCATGGGCATCATACCCAGCAAAAAGCCCGCATAGACAATGAAGAAATTGGCCCCGTTCATCATCGAGATCACGCCCACACCCATCATGACTACAGCTGCCACAACGACCATTTTTGCGTAATACCATGCCTGATATGCGTCCTTTAACAGCAAGCCTTTCATGCAGCACACGCCCCTTTCACCATCAGCACAAACAGCTCCTCAATGCTTACCGGGGTAAGCTCTGCCCCGGCGGGCATTGCATCCCGGCGCACAAGTGCCTCGACTCCGTAAGCGGTGACCCGCTTGCCGTACACCTGTGCATCCAACGCCGCCAGCTGCGCCGCCGTGCCATGCCACAAGGCGTATTCCTCCCGCAAGGCATCCTTTTCCTCACAGAGCAGCAGCCTGCCCTTGTGCAGGAAGGCGATGGTATCGCACAGCTTTTCCAAGTCGCTGACGATGTGGGAGGAGATAAGGATGGAGTGGTTTTCGTCCCGGGCAAAGTCCAGCAGCAGGTCGATCACCTCGTCCCGCACCACCGGGTCCAGCCCGTTGGTGGCTTCGTCCAACAGCAGCAGCTTCGGGTGGTGCGCCAGCGCCACGGCGATGCACAGCTTCATCTTCATGCCGGTAGAGTAGTCGTTATACTTTTTCTTTTCCGGCAGCTCAAATTTTTGGCAAAATTCTGTGTAGGCAGCGGCATCCCAATTGTGGTAGATGCCCGCCATCACCTTGCCTGCCTGCTCTGCGTTCAGGCACAGGGGGATGCCCTCGCTGCCCAGCACCACACCGATTTCTTCCTTGGTGTGTACAAGATCGGTGCGGTTGTCCCTGCCCAAAATGGTCACGGTACCGCCGTCCCTCTGCAGTATGTCCAGAATCAATTTGATGGTGGTGCTTTTGCCTGCGCCGTTTTCACCGATCAGGCCGCAGATGGTGCCGCCGGGCAGTGTCAGATCCAGCGGTCCGAGGGTAAAGTCCTTATAGTGCTTTGTAAGTCCCCGCAGTTCCAGTGCGTTCATGTTCAGCCTCCCACAGCAGTTCCAGCATCTCCCGCAGCTCTTCCCTGCTCAGCCCGCAGGATGCGGACAGCTTCACAGCTTCGGTAAGGTGCGCTTCAATTTTTTTCAGGTTCTCTTCCCGCAGCAGCTCGGTGTTTTTAGGGGCTACAAAAAAGCCCTTTGCCGGTACTGCGTAAAGGAAGCCCTCTTTTTCCAGTTCATCGTAGGCGCGCTTGGTGGTAATGACGCTGATGCGCAGATCCCGTGCCAGCCCCCGGATGGAGGGCATGGCCTCGTCCGGCTGCAAAGCCCCGCTGATGATCTGCTGCTTGATCTGGTTGTAGATCTGGTCATAGATAGGCGCGCCGCTTTTGTTGTTGATAAACAGTTCCATCGGCTGCTCCTTTGGCTCTTGTGTTTTATCTGTATATGCACAGTATATACAGTAGACACGGATTTGTCAAGAGAATGCGCAAAAAAAATACACCCGCCGTCCAAAACGGACAGCAGGTGCATTTTTTAGGTTTTACAGTGCCTTGATGGCGGTCTTGATGCGCTCGGCGGCCATCTTGGTCTTTTCGGCGTCACCGAAAGCGGTCAGGCGGAAGTAGCCCTCGCCGCACTCGCCGAAGCCCACGCCCGGGGTACCGACCACGCCGCAGTTTTCCAGCAGCCAGTCGAAGAACTCCCAGCTCTTCATGTTACCGGGGCAGCGCAGCCAGATGTAGGGGCTGTTCTTGCCGCCGCAGTACCACACGCCGCACTCGTCCAGAGCGTCCGCGATGACCTTGGCATTCTTGCGGTAGTAGTCCAAATTCTGCTGGATCTCGGCCATGCCGCTCTCGGTGAACACCGCAGCTGCAGCGCGCTGCACCACATAAGGCACACCGTTGAACTTGGTGGTCTGGCGGCGCAGCCACAGCTTATTGATGTTCATTCCCTCGCGCTCCAGCTCCTTGGGCACACAGTGTAGCCGCAGCGGGTGCCGGTGAAGCCTGCGATCTTGGAGAAGGAGCAAATTTCAATGGCACACTCCCGTGCACCCTCGATCTCGAAGATGCTGCGGGCGAGGTTCTCGTCGGAGATGAAGCACTCGTATGCAGCATCGTACAGGATGATGGCATCGTTCTTGCGGGCGTAGTCCACCCATGCCTTGAGCTGGTCGCGGGTGTAGGCGGCACCGGTGGGGTTATTGGGGCTGCAGATATAGATGATGTCAGCCTTCACATTCTCATCCGGCATTCCCAGGAAGCCGTTCTCCTGACTGGTGCGGCTGTAGATGATCTTGCGGCCATCGGTCACGTTATCGTCCACGTAGGTGGGATAAACGGGGTCCGGCACCAGCACGGTGTTGTCCACATCGAACAGGCCCAGTACGTTGGCCAGATCGCTCTTTGCACCATCAGAGATGAAAATTTCATCCTCTGCCAGCTGGGTGCCGCGGCCTGCGTAGTAGCCTGAATGGCCTGCTTGAGGAAGGGGTAGCCCTGCTCCGGGCCATAGCCGTGGAAGCCTTCCTTGGTGCCCATCTCATCGGCTGCATCGTGCATGGCCTTGACCACACACTTTGCCAGCGGCTGGGTCACATCGCCAATGCCCAGACGAATAATCTCCTTCTCCGGGTGTGCCTCCTGATAAGCGGCCACCTTGTGGGCAATGTCCACAAACAGGTAGCTTGCCTTCAGCTCGTTGTAATGCTTGTTCATCTTCATGGTTACTTTCCCTCGATTCATCTTTGTATCATGTTCTCCGCCGCCGGACGGCGGCAGCGAACATTCTTTTTAAACTTCTGTGATACCTTCGCACACGGTCTCGGCGGCGCCGGTCATCAGCAGCTGTCTGCCGGGCAATACCCGGATGGTCAGCACACCGCCGCGCAGCTGCACATGGATGTCCTCGCCTGCCGGCAGATGCCAAGCTCGGTCAGGCCGCCACGGTGGCACAGGTGCCGGTGCCGCAGGCCCATGTCTCGCCGCTGCCGCGCTCCCACACCCGCATCTTCAGGTGGGTGGGATCCACCACCTGCACGAACTCGGTGTTGATGCGCTCCGGGAAGTTTGCGTGGTGCTCAAAGGCCGGACCGATTTCTTCCAGCTTCAGGCTGTCCACATCCTCCACCACAGTCACACAGTGGGGGTTGCCCACACTGATGCAGGTCACATGCCACGTTTTGCCGTCCACGGTCAGTTCTTTGTCCACAAGCGGTTCTTCGCCCATGTTTACAGCAGGCAGGCTGGCAGGCACGGCACTGTAAGCGCCCATCTCCACCTGCCACAGGCCCGCACCCTTGTGGGTGACGGTCTTCAGGCCGCTGAGGGTATCAATGGCAAGGGTCTCTTTGGCAATGCCGTGGGTGTACAGCCATTCAGCCACGCAGCGGATGCCGTTGCCACACATCCTGCCCTCGCTGCCGTCGGCGTTGAAAATGCGCATCATGCCGTCCGCACCCGCTGTCTGCGCAGTGCAGATGCAGATGATGCCGTCCGCACCAATGGAAAAATGCCGCCGGGACAATTTTTCGGAAAGGGCTGCAATGTTCTCCGGCACACCGCTTTTGCGGCAGTCCAGATAGATATAATCGTTAGCGCAGCCCTGCATTTTGGTAAATGAAAGCTTCATGCTCAAACTCCTTCATGGGACTTGTGGTCAGTCCCTATAAACTCGCTACTCTATAATGATAAGAAACCGGGGCGCTCCTGTCAAGCGAAAATGCACCTTTCCGGCAATTTTTCGCAAAGGAATCTGCCAGAATGGAAAACAGGGCTTGACAATACGCATGGCATGGGATATAAAAAAAGAGAGAGTTTTGTACAGTCCGGGGCCGCGCAGCATCTGCGGGTGCATCCGTCACGGCAGCCGCACGCACGGCACCGGTGTACAGGACAGGCAAAACAACTGCAAAAAGGAGACCACAGGAATGGATACTTTTGAAAAAATCCGTGCATTGCTGGCGGAGCAGCTGGATGTTGACCCGGCAAAGATCACGATGGACAGTGACATCATGAGCGATTTTGAGGCCGACAGTCTGGATATCGTGGATATGGTGATGACGCTGGAGGATGAGTTTGGCATTGAGGTGCCGGACGATGCCATCGAGTCCCTGCGCACCGTGGGCGATGTGGTAAACTTTGTGGACAGCCACGCGCAGAACTGATTCAGTCAAAAAGCCCTGCCTTCTGGTGCGGCACCCGGCCGCACTGCATGGACGGGGCTTTTAATATGGTTCGTGCGGAACGCAAGCCGTTTGGCGCACGGCCTTAGGAGGAAAAAGCAAAAATGGCAAAAGATTCAAAGAAGCTCGTACAGGCGATCACCAGCAGGAAGAGAACTTCGCACAGTGGTACACCGATATCTGCGTGAAGGCAGAGCTGGTGGAGTACTCCAGTGTGAAGGGTTTCATCATCCTGCGCCCCTACGGTCAGGCCATCTGGGAGCTGATCCAGAAGGACATGGATGCCCGCTTCAAGCCACCGGCCATGAGAACGTGGCAATGCCCGTGCTGATCCCGGAAAGCCTGCTGCAGAAGGAGGGCGAACTGGTCAATGGCTTCGCGCCGGAGGTGGCGTGGGTCACGATGGGCGGTTCCGACAAGCTGGAAGAGCGTCTGGCCGTGCGTCCTACCAGCGAGACCATGTTCTGCGACCACTGGTCCCGCGTGCTGCACAGCTACCGTGAGCTTCCCATGAAGTACAACCAGTGGTGCAGCGTTGTCCGCTGGGAAAAGACCACCCGCCCCTTCCTGCGCAGCCGCGAGTTCTGGTGGCAGGAAGGCCACACCATCCACGAGACTGCGCCGAGGCTGAGGCTGAGACCCAGCAGCAGCTGAACTGCTACGCAGATGTCTGCGAGCAGGATCTGGCCATCCCCGTGGTGAAGGGCCGCAAGACCGACAAGGAAAAGTTTGCCGGTGCCGAGGCACCTATACCATCGAGGCCATGATGAAGGACGGCAAGGCCCTGCAGAGCGGCACCAGCCACTACTTTGGCGATAAGTTCAGCAAGGCTTATGACGTGACCTTTACCGGCCGCGACAACCAGCTGCATCATCCGTTCCAGACCAGCTGGGGCGTTTCCACCCGTCTGGTGGGCGCTATCATCATGACCCACGGCGACGACGACGGCCTGATCCTGCCCCCGGCAGTGGCCCCCATTCAGGTGGTCGTAGTGCCCATCGCAGCCCACAAGCCCGGCGTTTCCGAGAAGGCTGCCGAGCTGGCCGAGAAGATCAGCAAGTATGCCCGCGTGAAGCTGGATGACAGCGACAACGCACCGGGCTGGAAGTTCTCCCAGTGGGAGATGAAGGGCGTGCCTCTGCGTCTGGAGATCGGCCCCAAGGATCTGGAAAAGAACCAGTGCGTGCTGGTGCGCCGCGATACCCGCGAAAAAGTCTTCGTCTCTCTGGACGAGCTGGAGACTGCGATCCCCGCACAGCTGGAGGCCCTGCGCAAGGACCTGTACGAGCGTGCTCTTGCCAACCGCGAGAAGCGCACCTGGCTGCCACCACCATGGACGAGGTGAAGGAGCTGGCCAAGGCAAACACCGGCTACATCAAGACCATGTGGTGCGGCGACCTTGCCTGCGAGATGAAGATGAAGGAAGAAGTCGGCCTGTCCAGCCGCTGCATGCCGTTTGAGCAGGAACACCTGAGCGATGTATGCCCCTGCTGCGGCAAGCCCGCCAAGACCATGGTCTACTGGGGCGTGGCGTACTAAGCTTTCCTTTTACTGACAATACAAGAAAAAACGGAACACTTCGGTGCTCCGTTTTTCTTGTATTTTGACAATTTTTGTGTTATTATGAATTTGTCGCTTTCAGGCGGCAAGGCACTGCATACAACGGCAGGCGGTTCGGCCCCACTTCCGAAAGGAGGTGAAGCTCATGCCAATTACTTTGACATTCCATATCTTCGGATTAGTATTTACTATCAAGGTAAAAAGCGAGAACCGCCACCCTGGCCGGTGACGGTTCTTAGTTTTTAAGACTGTTCATCAAAAAGGCTGACCGCTTGTCGCAGTGCCTTCTCTGTTTACAGTATACTCATTTTCACAGGTTCTGTCAAGTGCACGCAGCTTCGTTTCTGCGTGCTTTTTTATCGTTCAAACGTGGTGCTCAGGGTGGTCTCCCAGCTTTCACCCGGGGCAAGGCAGGCGGCAGCGGCACGCTGGCTCCACTGCTGCGGGTCAGTCTCGGCGGCGGGCAGGCTGTGCCACGGCTCAATGCACACAAACCGCACCGGCTTTGCAGGGGCCGACCAGATGAGCGCGTAGGGGTAGCCTTCCACATTGCAGGTGATCTTGCGGCCGGTGCCCTTCTCATAGATGCCAATGGTCTTGGTGCGCAGGCCCGCCATGCAGAAGCTGTCGTTTGCGAACAGATCATCTGTCAGCTGGATGGCCTGCTGGTTTTTCCACTGATAATAGCACTTGCCAGACAGCAGGCCGTTCGGACGGGCATCCAGAATGACCGGGCTTTCCGGCTGGTCGAACCGGAACTCGTAATCCGTGGTGGTGTGCTGTGCATCAAAGGGGATGTTGAACGCCGGGTGATAGCCGATGCCAAAGCGCAGCTCTTCGGTGCCGGGGTTGCGCACCGTCAGCGTATGGTGCACGGTCTTGCCGTCCAGACGGAAGGTGCTGGTGAGCACAAAATCAAAGGGGAAGCGTTCGGCTTTGATGGCGTCATCCGAGCGCAGCTCCAACTGGATGGTATCGCCCTCGGCCTTGAGCAGGGTGTGCTCCACATCGCGGGCAAAGCCATGCTGGCCGCCCTTGTAGGTCTTGCCCTTTGCCTCAAAGGTGCCGCCGGGCAGCTTGCCCGTCCAGGGGAAAAGGATGGGGCGTGGCGCTTCCAGACAGCCGGGTCGGCCTGCCAGAGCATCTCCTGCCCGGCTGGCGATTTTCAGGCTTGACTGCTTCGGCACCATGGGTATCCACGGTCAGGGTCAGGAATTCGGTTGTGAATGGTTGCCTGCATGATTCATCTCTCCTTTTTATCTG
>ENA-OQJX01000758-OQJX01000758.1-human-gut-metagenome-genome-assembly--contig:-NODE-758-length-12684-cov-2.622282_pt1 | contig 12684 bp, 20 predicted proteins | sample MGYA00242615_ERZ504782 | MGnify/ENA primary metagenome ERZ504782 (study PRJEB26092, sample SAMD00036354) | human gut metagenome | host: Homo sapiens | study: EMG produced TPA metagenomics assembly of... | reverse complement strand
TGGCTACCAGCGGCCCGGGTGCCACCAATCTGGTCACCGGCATTGCCACGGCCTATATGGACTCGGTGCCCATGGTAGCCTTTACCGGCAACGTGACCACGGACGGGATCGGGAGGGACAGCTTTCAGGAAGCCTACATTGAGGCATCACAATGCCCATCACCAAGCACAATTTCACGGTGCGCCGGGTGGAAGAGCTGGCCGATACCATGCGCTCTGCCTTCCGTATTGCACAGAGCGGGCGCAAAGGCCCGGTGCTGGTGGATATCCCCAAGGACGTGACAGCGGCGGTATGCGAGTTCACCCCCAAAAAGCCGGAGCCATCCGCACCGTTACCACCTTCAACGCAGAGCAGGTCAAGTGGGCAGCGGATCTTATCAATGCGGCCCAGCGCCCGCTGGTCTACTTTGCGGCGGCGTGCGCAGCGCAGCCTCCTGCCAGCCGCTGCGTGATCTGCTGCACAAGGCAGAGATCCCGGCCACCTACACCCTGATGGCCGCAGGCGTTGTGCCCTACGGCGACCCGATGAACATTGGCATGGTGGGTATGCACGGCTGTTACACCTCCAATCGTGCCGTGGCCGACTGCGACGTGCTGATTGCAGTGGGCACCCGCTTCTCGGACCGTGTGGCCCTGAACCCCAAGACCTTTGCAAAGAATGCCACCATCATCCAGATCGACATCGACCCCAGTGAGCTGGGCAAGAATGTGGAGGTCGATCTTTCCATCGTGGGCGATGCCGCTTACGTGCTGAACGCCATGCTGCCGCAGATCGAGGAAAAGAAGCATCCCGACTGGATGAAGATGATCCATGAGTGGCAGGCACAGGATTACCACCCGGTGTCCGACCCCACCCGCCTGATGCCCCATCAGGTGATCGGCGAGGTGTGCAACCAGTGCGGCCCGGAGGCCGTGTATGTGACCGATGTGGGCCAGCACCAGATGTGGGCGGCACAGTACCTGCGCCACGCCAAGAGCCGCGGCTTTATCACCAGCGGCGGTCTGGGTACCATGGGCTTTGGCTACGGTGCCGCCATCGGCGCACAGATGGCTCTGGGCCGCGACCAGCGGGTGGTCATGTTTACCGGCGACGGCTCTTTCCACATGAACCTGAACGAGGCCTGCACCGCCGTGAGCTATGAGCTGCCCATCATCACTGTGATCTTTAACAACTCGGTGCTGGGCATGGTGCGCCAGTGGCAGACCACCTTCTACGAAAAGCGCTACAGCCAGACCGACCCCCACCGCAAGACGGACTTCGTCAAGCTGGCAGACGGCTTTGGCCTGAAGGCTACCGCTGCACTAACCTGCCGGAGTTCCAGACTGCCTTTGCCGATGCAATGAAGCAGAAAGGCCCTACTTGGATCGAGTGCATCATCGATAAGGACGAAAAGGTGCTGCCCATGATCCCCGGCGGCGGCGACATCAACGATATCATCATGGAATAAGGAGGGCACAGCAATATGGAATCCAACAAGCGCAGGGTCATCAGCCTGCTGGTGGACAACCAGAGCGGTGTTCTGGCCCGTGTGTCCAACCTGTTCTGCCGCCGCGGCTTCAACATCGACAGCCTGACGGTCTCGGCCACCAACGACCCGGCAGTCAGCCGCATCACCGTGACCATTACCAGCGATGACAAGGCCCTCAAGCAGCTGATCCTGCAGACCGAACGGCTGGAAGTTACCCGTCAGGTGTTCGTGCTGGACGGCGAAAAATCTCTGGAACGGGAACTGCTGCTGCTGAAGGTAGCGTCCGATGTGCACAACCGCAGCGAGCTGCGGGAGATCGCCAGCATCTACAAGGCCAAGATCATCGACCTTTCGCCGGACAGCATGGTGTTCGAGCTGATCGGCAAGCCGGATAAGATCGATGCCTTCCTGAAAATGTTTACAGATTACAAAATTTTGGAGCAGTGCCGCACCGGCGTTACCGCACTGGAGCGCGGCGGGATGCATCAGCATATGCAGAAGCCTCCGCAGGAGGTGCGCGAAGCACAGCTGCCTCTGCCGGGGACCCACTGCCCGGAACGGACCTGAGCTTTTCCGCTCTCAAGGAGCGAAAAAATAAAATGTTTACAATCAGCCACTGAATAAACACAAAACAAAAAGGAGAACAACTACCATGGCTATCAAGAAATACTACGATTCCGACTGCAACCTCGGCGTGCTGGACGGCAAGACCGTCGCTGTCATCGGCTTCGGCAGCCAGGGCCACGCCCATTCCGAGAACCTGGCCGAGAGCGGCGTGAACGTCGTCGTTGGCCTGCGCAAGGGCTCTGCTCACTGGGAGAAGGCTTCTGAGTTCGCAGCAACTCACGAGAACTTCAAGGTCATGGAAGTGGAAGAAGCTGCCAAGGCCGGCGACGTTGTCATGATGCTGGTGCCCGACGAGCTGTGCGCCGACATCTATAACAAGCAGGTGGCTCCCTACATGACCGAGGGCAAGGCACTGGCCTTTGCACACGGTTTCAACATCCACTTCAAGACCATCACTGCTCCTAAGAACGTTGACGTTATCATGATCGCTCCCAAGGGCCCCGGCCACATCGTCCGCCGCCTGTACACCGAGGGTGAGGGCTGCCCCTCTCTGATCTGCGTGGAGCAGGACTACACCGGCAAGGCTAAGGATATTGCTCTGGCATACGCTTCCGGCATCGGCGCTGGCCGTGCAGGCATCCTGCAGACCACCTTCAAGGAGGAGACCGAGACCGACCTGTTCGGCGAGCAGGCAGTGCTGTGCGGCGGTGTTTCCGAGCTGATCCACGCCGGTTTCGATACGCTGGTGGAAGCTGGCTACGAGCCTGAGATGGCATACTTTGAGACCTGCCACGAGATGAAGCTGATCGTTGACCTGATCAACGAGGGCGGCTTCTCCAAGATGCGTTACTCCATCTCCAACACCGCTGAGTACGGCGACTACCGCACCGGCAAGCGCCTGATCACCGCCGAGACCCGCAAGGAAATGAAGAAGGTTCTGACCGAGATCCAGGACGGCACCTTCGCTTCCGAGTTCCTGACCGAGATGAGCCCCAACGGCGGCCGCAAGGTGCACTTCCTGGCAAAGCGCCGCATGGAAGCAGAGCTGCCCATCGAGAAGGTCGGCGCAGAGCTGCGCGGCATGATGAGCTGGCTGAAGAAGTAATCAACTCCCCCAGTCGCCTGCGGCGACAGCCCCCTCAAAGAGGGAGCCTTTTGCCTGATCGCAGCGTGAAGCTCCCTCCGTGAGGGAGGTGGCATCGCGCAAGCGATGACGGAAGGATTCAGCCAAACTTGTGATAAAATCAGGAAAGATTCCCTCCTTTGGGAGGGAGTCTTTTGCTATAAGAAAAAGAGGAATAAACAATGAGAAGCGACAATGTGACCAAGGGTTCGGAGCGCGCCCCGAACCGAAGCCTGTTCTACGCACTGGGCTACACCAAGGAAGAGCTGGAGCGCCCGTTGATCGGCGTGGTGAGCGCCTACAGCGAGATCGTGCCCGGCCATATGAATCTGGACAAGATCGCCGATGCCGTCAAGGTCGGCGTTGAGATGGCAGGCGGCACGCCCATCCTGATCCCCGCCATTGGCGTGTGCGACGGCATCGCCATGGGCCATGTGGCATGAAGTACAGCCTTGCATCCCGTGAGCTGATCTGCGACAGCGTGGAGACCATGCTCATGGCCCACCAGCTGGACGGTCTGGTGCTGGTGCCCAACTGCGATAAGATCGTGCCCGGCATGGTGATGGCAGCGGTGCGCATGGATGTGCCCGCTGTGGTCTGCTCCGGCGGCCCCATGCTGGCCGGTACCTACGGCGGCGAAGAGGTCAGCCTTTCCAAGATGTTCGAGGCTGTGGGTGCCTACAAGGCCGGTATGATCACCGAGGATCAGCTGGAAGACTGCACCTGCAACTGCTGCCCCAGCTGCGGCAGTTGCTCCGGCATGTACACCGCCAACAGCATGAACTGCCTGTGCGAGGCCATCGGCATCGCACTGCCCGGCAACGGCACCATTCCTGCCGTCTACTCCAAGCGTCTGCAGCTGGCAAAGCACGCCGGTATGGCCATTATGGATATGGTCAAGAAGGGCATCACCGCACGCCAGATCATCAACGAGCGCTCCATCCGCAACGCTCTGACCTGCGATATGGCTCTGGGCTGCTCCACCAACACCGTGCTGCACCTGCTGGCCATCGCTTATGAGGCCGGTGTGCCCATCGACCTGAAGCTGTTCAATGAAATCAGCGCCAAGACCCCGAACCTGTGCCATCTGGCACCGGCCGGCCCCACCCACATGCCGGACCTGTACGCCGCAGGCGGCATCCCTGCCGTGCAGGCAGAGCTGGCCAAGAAGGGCCTGCTGGATCTGGATGTGCCCACCGTTACCGGCAAGGCGCTGGGCGAGAACATCAAGGGCGCACACATCCTGAACGACAAGGCCATCCGTCCCATCGACAACCCCTACTCCCAGACCGGCGGTCTGCAGATCCTGTGGGGCAACATTGCACCGGACGGCTGTGTGGTCAAGCGCAGCGCCGTGGCCCCCGAGATGCAGCAGCATTCCGGCCCGGCCCGCGTGTTCAACAGCGAGGACGAGGCCATTGCTTCCATCTACGCGGGTAAGATCGTCCCGGGCGATGTGGTGGTCATCCGCTACGAAGGCCCCAAGGGCGGCCCCGGCATGCGTGAGATGCTGAACCCCACCTCCGCACTGGCCGGCATGAAGCTGGACAAGACCGTGGCCCTCATCACCGATGGCCGCTTCTCCGGCGCAAGCCGCGGCGCAGCCATCGGCCATGTCAGCCCGGAGGCTGCTTCCGGCGGTCCCATCGGCCTGATCGAGGAGGGAGATACCATCAACATTGATATCCCCAATGCCTCCATCACGCTGGAGGTCAGCGACGAAGTTCTGGCCCAGCGCAAGGCAAAGTATGTTGCACCCGAACCCAACATCAAGACAGGCTGGCTGAGCCGCTACGCACGCATGGTCACCAGTGCAAATCTGGGCGCTGTGCTGAAGTGATTTGATGATCTAAGCAAAAACAGAGGGACGACCCCGCGTCGTTCCTCTGTTTTTTGTTTCCTGAAGGCTATCTGTAAAAAAATCGGCAAAGCCGCAGGCTTTGCCGATCTGTAATCCGAATTATTCTCCGTGGCCGAACAGCACCGCACGGAAGGTTGCAAAGATGATCTTCCAGTCCACCAGGAAGCTGCGTTCCTTGACATACTTCACATCCAGTGCCATCCACTCCTCAAAGCTCAGCTGGTTGCGGTGCGGGGCGATCTGCCAGTAGCAGGAAAGGCCGGGCGCGGGTCATCCTTCATCTTGAACACCGGGCCGTCCATCTCGTTGTCCTTCAGCATTGAGCAACAAAACTGCACATTTTATTGTAATATCATGCATCCCAGTGGATTGCAAGCAGGATGCGGAGTTTTCAACTGATATACCGGCAAATGTGAAGGAAATACAGGGGGGGGGGGAAAAAGTTGCACTTTACCCGAACAGGCTCTTTGTGTTGTGCATATAGACCGACAGCACAAGCCCCACGCAGATATACAGCATCAGCACCGAGCTGCCGCCCGCAGAATAGAAGGGCAGGGTAACGCCGATGACCGGCAGCACCCGCAGGTTCATGCCTACATTCACGGCGATCTGAGCCATCAGAGCACCGCCGATGCCGGCGCAGATATAGCTGCCCAGCAGGTCCTCGCTGCGCGCACCGGTGGCAAAGGTCTTGATCACCAGTGCCAGCAGTGCCCCCAGCACGATGCACAGGCCCACAAAGCCAATGACATTGCCCATCCAGCTGAGAATAAAGTCGTTGTGGGCATTGGGCACGCTGTAGTACCGGCCGCTGAACAGGCCGTTGCCGAAGATGCCGCCGGAGCCGATGGCGATCTCGCCGCGCTGCTGCTGGTAGATGATGTTTTCCAGGTGGCTTCGTTGGGTGCCCAGCCGGTGGAATTCTCCGGGTCGATAACGGCCAGAATGCGGTACACTGGTAGCCCTTGCCGATCTTATCGCTGAAAAAGGCAAACGCCGCCGCCACGGCCACAGCTGCTGCCGAAATGGCACCGATGATATACTTCCAGCTCAGGCCCGCTGCAAACATCATGCAGCAGCCGATGATGGCGTAGATGATGGCGGTGCCGTCGTCGCCCTGAATGTGGATGATAAGGATGGGCACGGCCAGATGCAGCAGAAGCTTTACCAGCTCCTTTGGCTCGTTGATGCGGCTGCGCACATTGTTCAGGTGCATGGCAAAGGTAAGGATAAAGCTGATCTTTGCCAGCTCCGTGGGCTGGAAGGTAAAGCCGCCCAGCTTGTACCAGGAGTAGTTGTCGGTGTCACCGGCGTTGAAGCCGATGGTCAGCGGGCCGATGGCCACATTGCGGATGAACAGCGTGGGCAGCACCAGACCCCATGTCAGGGCTACATGCACCGGCCACACCTTGACAAGGCTGCGGTAGTCGATGCAGGAGAGCAGCAGCGCGATCACGATGCCAAGCACCGCCGCACCGGCCTGCACCAGCGCGCGGCGGTAATCGCCGATGCCGGTAATGGCACCAGTGATCTCGTCCGTGGCAAAGCCGTTGCCCTGCTTTGCGGCCCAGGAGCAAGAGCCACCACCGCCATGGTGCTGCTGAAGATGCACAGCAGCAGATAGATCTTATCCGTTCGTTTAAAATATTGTCGAATGCTTTCCAAGAAAGCACCACCTTTCGTTCCCAGATGCACACCGGGTTTTGCCGCTGCAGCGGGCAATACCAACCCAGTTTATCCTATTATACACAGCCTGCACACCGTTTGCAATCCACCGGGTGTGACAGCTTTGCAAAATCCGCACGAATGCTTGACAAAGCAGACCGCACCATCTACAATGAAGGTGCAGCAGAAAGCTCCTTTGCAGAGCGCCTGCCGCGCAAAGAAAATGGCAGGAAGATGCCTGCTGGAAAAGGGCGGCGTGCCGCATTGGGCGGCAGATATGCCCGGAGGAAATGGGAATGGAACACGATATGCTCCGCCGTTTTGGGTGTGCACTGTGCGCTCTGGCTTTCGCGCTCACAGCGCTGCCCACAGCGGCTTTTGCACAGCAGCCGGAAGAACAGGCGGCTGTGCAGCAGAGCCTTTCGGCCACAGATGTGCGCGAGATGCAGCAGGCAGATGCTGCTGTGACCGCACTGACCGGAGGCAGCGACTATGCACAGATGACCGAGGACGAGCGCACAGATGCTGCTTTGCAGCAGCTGGATGCGCTGACCGCACAGGGCCTTGTGAAGCAGGGGTCTGTCTACACCGATGCCGAAAACGGCATGATCAGCTTTACCTACAGCTGCGGCGCGCTGGGCGGCATCTTGCTTACCGACCCGGAGGAGGAGAACACCGCAGCCCTGCCGGAGCTGGACGAGAGCCAGCTGCAGGAGCTGGCAGAGAACAAGCGGTGGGCACGGCGGCGATCTATTATGCGTTTGACAACACGATCAACAGCACCCGCTACCCGTATTATGCCTACATGCAGACCTATTGGGATTCGGTGGGCCTGCAGACGGATCTGGATACCACCGTTACCGTATCCGACCTGCGCAGGATGGGCCGTTACGACCTGTGCATCCTGAGCACCCACGGCGCGTACTACACCTATGAATACGGCTGGCTGTTCAAAAGGACCGCCACGGAACCGCTGATCCTGCTGACCGAGAGATCGGATTTCTGGAGCGATCTGCGCTATGGCTTTGACCTGCTGGCCCACCGCGTGGTCAAGGTGAACGGTATGTATGCCGTCAACGGCGATTTCTTCCGCAGTGCCTACCGCGGCAATGGCATCGTGCTCAGCGAGACCTGCGAGTTCTACGGCAAGAACGGCCATGTGGACACCTCTATGGCAGACGGCCTGCTGGCAGGCGGTGCCAAGGCGGTGATGGCTATGTGAACAATGTCTACTCGGTGTATTCCCGCAGTATGCTGTGGGCCGCTGTAAACCGGATGATCGAGGGCGAAACGCTGGAACAGGCCGTGGACTATGCCAAGAGCATCTACGGCACCGATGATATCATCTGGTACAACGAGCAGGGCGGCAGACGGTCCCATGCGGCGGCATCCTATGCGATGCTCAGCGGAGACCGAAGCGCTGCACTGCCCAACCCCTACACGGCAGCGGATGTGGATGCGGCGGCGTAAGCAACACACGGCATTGCACTTTTGCACAAAGTATATTATACTAAGGGACGGCAGAGCATTCTGCCGTCCCTTTTGCTTTATAAAATGAGGTAAGCTTCATGTCAGAATATATCACCCACTCCCGCGCCGAGACGGTGGCGCTGGGTGCCCGTATGGCCGCAGTGCTGACACCGGGTTCGCTGGTTGCGTTCACCGGCGGGCTGGGCGCGGGCAAGACCGCTTTTACCGAGGGCCTTGCCGAGGGCCTTGGCTGCACCGACCCGGTGTCCAGCCCAACCTTTGCCATTGTGAACTACTACCGCGGCCCAAAGCCGCTGGCGCACTTTGACCTGTACCGTATTTCCACTGAGAACGACCTGTGTGCTGCAGGCTTTTACGATTATTTGGATCAGGGGGCCATTGTGGCAGCAGAGTGGAGCGAGAACTTTGCAGACCTGCTGGCACTGGAAAACCCCATCCGGGTGGACATCCAGCGCGTGGACGAGAACACCCGCAGGATCACCATTGAGGGGGTAACGCTATGAACATCTTAGCTGTGGATACAGCGGGCAAAACGGCTGGTGTGGCTCTTTTGCAGGGTGACCGCCTGCTGTACGAGGTGTATCTGGACGCAGGCATGACCCACAGCGAAACGCTGATGCCCATGATCGACACCTGCCTGAAGATGTGCGGCATGACCTGTGCAAATATTGACTTGTACGGTGTCAACGCAGGCCCCGGCAGTTTTACCGGGCTGCGCATCGGTCTGGCGGCGGTCAAGGGTCTGGCCTTCCCGCGGGAAACGCTGTGCGCACCGGTCTCCACGCTGGAAGCACTGGCCGCAGCCCACACGGGCGAGGGCACCGTGCTGTGCGCACTGGATGCCCGCCGTGCCGCAGGTATACAGTGCCGCGTTCGACCTTGCCACCCCACAGCCGCCTGCTGGAAGACGATGCCCGGGCGGTGGCAGATCTGGCCGATTTTGTAGAAAATTGCAAAAAGCCCCTGTTTTTTGTTGGTGATGGCGCATCTCTGTGCTATAATAAATACGGCAGTGTGCCGGGCGTGCTGCAGGCACCTGCGGCTCTGCGCGGCGGGCGTGCTGCTGCAGTGGCCCTTGTGGCAAAGCAGATGGCCGAAGCTGGAAAGGCTGTGCTGCCGGAGGCTCTGCTGCCGGACTACCACCGCCTGAGTCAGGCCGAGCGGGAGCGCGCAGAGCGCCTTGCAGCAGAAGCTGCAGCCAATGCCGCCCAAAACAAGGAGCAGGCATAAAACCCTGCGTGACTGAGAGAAAGGAACATTTCCATGGCAAAACCCATTGCACTGGCCGCTGACCACGGCGGATTTGAACTGAAAGAAGCTGTCAAGGCGCATCTGAAGGAGCTGGGGCTGGAATACATCGATTTTGGCACCCATAGCACCGACAGCGTGGATTACCCCGATATGGCCGTGCCCGCCTGCGATGCAGTTGTGAGCGGCGAGTGCAGCAAGGCACTGCTGTTCTGTGGCACCGGCGTGGGCATCAGCATGGCAGCAAACAAGATCAAGGCATTCGTGCCTGCTGCTGCTCTGACAGCTTCAGCTGCGAGTATACCCGCCGCCACAACGACGCCAACGCCCTGTGTATGGGCGGCCGCGTCGTGGGTGCAGGCTTGGCCTGCCAGCTGGTGGATCTCTTCCTGAACACCGAGTTTGAGGGCGGCCGCCATCAGCGCCGCATCGACAAGCTGACCGCACTGGAGAACCGCTGATTCTAAGGAAAATATTTTTGGATTTCGCGTTTGTCGCGGCCCCGACGCTTGTCAGGGCAAAGCCCTTCCATCTGCTATCGCAGATCGCTCGCCTGCTTGAAAGACCCACTGGGGCTTTCATTGCTGCGCAACCGCAGGGCCGCTCCAAACGACATTTTCACGAAAAGGCCAATAAGGAAGATGAATTCTTTTCGTTACGACCCTTCCTGTGAAAAAGAGCATTCAAAAAAATCCGCAGATTTTGTGAATGCTCAAAATATAAAAATAAAATTTCCACTGACAATGGCGAAGCGTATGCGGAGCTGTTTTAAATCGTAATCTTGGACCCGATAGAGTTATCTATTTAAAATAAGGAGCGTGTTTTTATGACCCCGATGATCGTTGAGCATCCGCTGCTGCAGCACAAGCTGAGCATTCTGCGCAACAAGCAGACCGGAACCAAGGAGTTCCGTGACCTCGTTGGCGAGATCGCGACCCTGCTGTGCTACGAAGCGACCCGTGACCTGCCTCTGGAAGAGGTGGAGATCGAAACACCCATCACCATGGCAAAGACCAAGGTGCTGGCTGGCCGCAAGCTGGCTCTGGTGCCCATCCTGCGCGCAGGCATGGGTATGCTGGACGGTATGCTGACCCTGCTGCCCGCTGCAAAGGTGGGCTTCATCGGCCTGTACCGCGACGAGGAGACCCTGCAGCCTGTGGAGTACTTCTGCAAGCTGCCGCAGGATATCGCAGAGCGCGATGTTCTGGTTCTGGACCCGATGCTGGCTACCGGCGGCAGCGCCATTGATGCCATCACCCAGATCAAGAAGCATGGCGCAAAGCGCATCAAGTTCATCGGCCTGATCGCCGCTCCCGAAGGCATCAAGGCCCTGCACGAGGCACACCCTGATGTGGATATCTACCTCGGCGCACAGGACGACCACCTGAACGAGAACGGCTATATCGTTCCCGGTCTGGGCGACGCAGGCGACCGCATCTACGGCACCAAGTAAGAAACTGTATCACGGAAGGGCAGCTGGGAACAGCTGCTCTTTTTTGTGCAGACGAAAAGGGGAACGACGGCTGTCGTTCCCCTTTGTGCGTTATGGAAAAACTCAGATCTCGGCCAGAATGGCATCGCCCATGGCGGTGCAGCAAGGCAGGTGCAGCCCTCGCTCATGTTGTCGGCGGTGCGCAGGCCCTTGTCCAGCACCTTGTTCACGGCGGTCTCAATGGCATCGGCCTCCTCGGCCATGCCGAAGGAGTAGCGCAGCATCATGGCGGCAGACAGGATGCAGGCGGTGGGGTTCACGATGTCTTTGCCCGCAATATCTGGGGCCGAGCCGTGGATGGGCTCATACAGGCCGCGGGTGCCGTCGCCCAGAGAGGAGGACGGGATCATGCCGATGGAGCCGGTGATCATGGAAGCCTCGTCCGACAGGATGTCGCCGAACATGTTCTCGGTAACGATCACGTCGAACTGGGCGGGGTTCTTGACGATCTGCATGGCGCAGTTGTCCACGAACATCTCGCTGTATTCCACATCCGGGTACTCGGCCTGCAGGCGGTGCATCACACTGCGCCACAGGCGACTGGTGTCCAAAACGTTTGCCTTGTCCACACAGCACAGTTTCTTGCGGCGCTTGCGTGCGGTCTCGAAGCCGATGCGGCCGATGCGCTCGATCTCGTGCTCCGAGTAGGGCATGGAGTCGATGGCCTGCTTCTCGCCGCTGGCGAGGGTGTGGGTCTCGTGATTGCCAAAGTATACGCCGCCGATCAGCTCACGCACGATGATGAAATCGATGCCCTGTGCCACGATCTCGGGCTTCAGGGGACTGGCAGGAGCCAGCTGGGGCCAGATCTTGGCCGGGCGGTTGTTGGAGTACAGGCCCATGCCTGCACGCAGGCGCAGCAGGCCCTTCTCCGGGCGCTGCTCACCGGGCAGGCCCTCCCACTTGGGGCCGCCCACGGCACCCAGCAGGACGCTGTCCGCAGCAAGGCACTTGTCCAGCTCATGCTGAGGCAGCGGGTCGCCGTACTTGTCAATGGCTTCGCCGCCCATGGCGGCATCGGTATAGTGGAAGGTGTGGCCATACTTTTCAGCCACCTTATCAAGCACCCGGAGGTCTGTTTCACGATCTCGGGGCTGGAGCAGTCGCCCCAGATGACAGCAATGTTTTTTTCCATAGTTCTAAATTCTCCTCAACAGCTTCTTACCCAAACCCCTCAGTCGCTTGCGCGACAGCTCCCCTAGTATGGGGACCCTTGGCATAAAGGGAAACTCGCAGAGCTTTCCGCAACGCCAGAGCCGCCCCTACTAGGGGCGGTGGCAATGCGTCAGCATTGACGGTGGGTTTATTTCTTGGTCAGCGACTTCATCAGGCCACCGTCGGCAATGATCTTCTGGATAAACGGCGGGAAGGGTTCCGCTGGAAGGTCTTGCGGTGGTCTCATCGGTAATGAGGCCGGTAGTAAAATCCACGCTGACGGTATCCCCTGCGCTGATGGCATCCACAGCCTCGGGGCACTCCATGATGGGCAGACCGATGTTGATGCTGTTGCGGTAGAAGATGCGGGCAAAGCTCTTGGCAATGACCACCGAGATGCCCGCGGCCTTGATGGCCACGGGGGCGTGCTCACGGGAGGAGCCGCAGCCGAAGTTCCAGCCGCCCACCATAACATCGCCGTCCCTGACGTTCTGGACAAAGTCCTTGTCGATGTCCTCCATGCAGTGGCTGGCCAGCTCCTTGGGTCCGTGGGTGTTCTAGGTGGCGGGCCGGAATGATGACATCGGTATCCACGTTATCCGGGTATTTGAAAA
>ENA-OQJX01000757-OQJX01000757.1-human-gut-metagenome-genome-assembly--contig:-NODE-757-length-12690-cov-2.421794_pt1 | contig 12690 bp, 18 predicted proteins | sample MGYA00242615_ERZ504782 | MGnify/ENA primary metagenome ERZ504782 (study PRJEB26092, sample SAMD00036354) | human gut metagenome | host: Homo sapiens | study: EMG produced TPA metagenomics assembly of... | reverse complement strand
AGAGGATTCGACACGGACATAACCGGCTGTACATCACAGGCCATGTATCTTGTAAAAGGAAAGACACGCCTGTACGTGCATCCGATGGAAATAAGCGGCTACTGTGAAACACTGCATATTCCACAGATTACAGCCATACTGAAAAAAGGAGGCCGTACATTCCGTCTTGTAAAGGATACGATAGCTGAAGAGGTGTATTCCTTCACCGATGAAGAAGAAATGGAATATTACCGTGCCAGATACGGAACGTGCATCCACAGGAATATACTGGATGCCTTCAGCAACCGCCGGGCAGGGAAAGAGGACATACTTTCCATGATGGCATCACGGATAAATGTGGCGACGACATCACATCTGCACGGTATCGGCTATGATTCGCCTGCATACAGGTTTGTGCATGAGGCATACGACAGACTGGTAAACAACGGAAAGCTGAAGGAGAATGTCCGGGAAATCGGTTGCTGCAACATCATAATGGCATTTCAAATACCAACGCAATATGAGACTGAATTACAATGACATGCTGCTTCTGGCAATATGGGAATACAACAGGAGACAGGACGAGAATCTGACCCTGGAACTGTTTCAGGAAACATTCGGACAGGTTCCCGGCGCACATTTCCATGACAAATGGGTGCATTATTACAACAAGAACCTGCTGATGATGGCCGCCTATTTCAGGGGTGAGGAAGAAAACGGCCAGAAATTCTGTGATATGATCACCCGACAGGTTGAACGCTATACACAAAACAGGAGGAGAACAGGATGAATACAAAGATACGATATGACCTTGACAGTCTTGAACTGGCAAACGGTGACTTCGGGTATCCCATTACAGAAAAGGAAGTACGGAAAGTGAACCGTATGCTGGAACTGATGGAGAATGTCCGAAGCAGGCAGATGTGCCCGACAGAAGGAGACTGCGTGGAATTTGTCTCACGTTCTGGTGACTATTTCGGAAAAGCTCATATAGAACGGATAACAGGAAAATATGCGGATATATGCCTGATACCGGAAACGGTATTCTGTTTCGATGACATGGGAAAAGCCGCCTATGATACCACCGGAAGTCCCTGGACGCAGGTCAATATCCGGAACATGAAACCCGTAGGTACAGAAATCCGCATATTCAGGACATGGGGATTCGGGAAGCGCAGCAATACGGGCAGTCTCAGGTTTGATGCTCCGGTCAGGAAATGGGAATACAGAGAACCGAATCCGTTGTATGACGGTTACACCACCCGTAACTGGTTCCGCTATCATATCATGAAACACCAGGACAGGGAAAGGACAGGCGAATACACCTTCCGCAGCGTTTCATTTACGCTATACAGCCGGAGCGAGCTGGACGAGCTGGCCGCAATCCTGAAAGGCAGACTCTACAAGGGAATCCTGCCTGACTCTCTTGTACTTTGGGGATACCGCATGGATATTAAGGAAATATCACGTGAGCAGTGGAACGGTATGGGACAGCACGGACAAATCCGCATGAAATTCATGGGATACGGTCCGGTCAGAATCCACACGGACAATGAAAACCATACCGTAACAGTATACAGAATCAACGACAGTCTATAACCAATTATAAAATAAAGGAATATGGCACGATATGAAATCTCCAACGAAGTCAGGCCGCTCGACAGGCTCATCACAGGCTTTGCCTCCTCATGCGGCTATGAAATACAGACCGTATTCAACGACCTGCCTGCGTTTCATCATCCACGCTTCTCTCCTGGAGCACCGCCAATAAGCAACTGGAAATACAAGCGTCAGCAAAACGCCTCGTTCATGGAAATGACAGCCGAATGGACACGTATCATGCAGAAACAAATCGGCAGGTCGGGCTGGTTCGACGCTTTCGGTGAACTCCACATGGCCTACTGCTCAAAACCGGGACAGCAGGCAAACGGACAGTTCTTCACGCCGTCACATATCTGTGAACTCATGGTCATGTGCGCGGCAGGTAAAAAAGAGACCGGACAGAGGATGGGAGACCCTACATGCGGCAGCGGAAGGCTCCTGCTGGCATACCATGCGCACAATCTGGGAAACTATCTGGTCGGAGAAGACATCAGCCGGACCTGCTGCATGATGACCGTATGCAACATGCTCATCCACGGATGTATCGGGGAAGTGATCTGTCATGACAGTCTCCAGCCGAAGGCATTCACCGACGGATGGAAAGTCAACCAGGCTCTGCCCTTGACGGGAATACCTTCTATAAGACGCATGAAGAAGAGGAATACAGGAATCCTCTTCCGGAAAATATCGGACGCTTCAAAGAGGCAGTCCGTATCATCAACCTATTGGACAAATAATTACCAACCATTTAAAAAATATAATTATGGAAGCTTTAGCAACATTGAACAATCAGAGACAGTTTGATTTCCAGAACAACGGAATCGAAGTAATGGACCTTGAAACACTACAGCGTACCTACAAGGAGAACGACATCTACGGCAATCCGGTCAGGGGAATCTACCACTACCAGGTCATCCAGCGCATGACGGACATCTGCCGCCGTCACAACCTGAACTACGAGGTGGAGGAAATCTTCGCCGCCCAGAACAAGAACCGGACACAGCCCGGAGTGGTCATCCTGCCACAGGTGGAACAGACCTATGGAGAGAAGGCGGTAGAGGCACATGTACTGCGCAGAATATTCACCACCATCCGTATTCTGAACGGGGATACCGACGAACTGACAACCACACTCGTGGTACCTACCATCAGGACGGTATCCAGGCGGCAATAGGTCCCTGCGTACGTATCTGCCACAACCAGTGTATCCTTTCACCCGAACGAAGCGTTGCCAACTACGGTAAGGACAAGGTGACTACCGAGGAACTGCTCGGGAAGGTGGATGACTGGATGCGCAATTTTGAGCGTGACATGGATGCGGACAGAAGCCGAATCCAAAGGCTCAAGGAAAAGGTGTTGACACCCGGTGAATTGTACATGATCATCGGTATGTTGACGGCTCTGCGTGTATCCCATGACAGTGCAGACAAAAGACTGGCATCACAGGTGGACACCTATCCACTTAACCAGGGACAGATTTCCGTGTTTACGGAAGAACTGCTCAAACTCTCACTTGAACAGCCACGCATTACAGCGTGGGATGTCTACAATGTAGCGACAGAAATCTATAAACCGGGAAAGACTGATTTTCCTGCCATGATTCCACAGAACGGAGCAATGGCCGATTTCCTGCTTTCATATAACCAGAATTAGAACCTGAAACCGAATACGACAGGCCCGGTTCCGTCACCAGCGGAATCGGGTTTTGTCATTTATCAACCCGAATAATCAGATAAGATATGGCAGCAAGTAACAGAATAAAGGCTGAAATGTATATCCTTTTCAGCTGCAACGCATGGCACGAATACAGTTCATTCGAGCCAAAGGCGGTCTTCTCTTCCATAGAAAGGCAGCAGACTTCCTGCAAAGAACAGAAGAAACTGAAACTGGAGGAAGATGACATCGAATGTTTCAGACAGCACAGTCAGACTCAGGGCGGAAATACCAATTACCTGGTACAGTCCTGTCCCTATAATCCAGTCCGCGCAAGAGACTTGGAATGACAAAGAATCCCATTCATAAACAATCATATAAAAATATACGACTATGACAAATAATGAAAACACTTACATCGGAATGTCCCTGCCGGAAGGAATACGGTACATCACCGTTTTTGAAAAAGGGGATTTTGAAAACTGCGGAAGAATACTCAGGACATTCTACCGTACGGAAGACAGGGTGAGAAAACTGCTCGCTTTGGGAAACCTGCTCCATCTGGGAGGCAGCCTCTCATCAAATGAAAACAAGACAAGCTGCTGGCCTTTGAATAATGGGAATCCCATTCACGAAGCAAAGGAAATATCAGGCAAGGAAAAGTTCTTCCTGCTCGGTGACTGGACTTACCTGTATGAAAATGGCAGATGGTTTCTGGGCTATGAAGGAAAAATCTATGAAATCAGCAATCCTGAATTTTCTGTCTTTGTTCCCGACAAGGACCATACACCTTCCCCTCTGGACAAAGGACTTTCCTTTGCCGTAATCGGCGAAACGGGAAAACTGGAATTCACTCCGGAAATTGTCAACGGATGGGATACCTGGAAAAGCTTCCCAAAAGAGTCAGTGAAAAAGGGAAAACGGTATATGTATTCCGCAAAACACAACTTATAAAAGTCATCAAACCTAAAAAACTGGAATCATGAAAGAAATCAATATGACAAAGGCTATATGTAAGTATTCGATAAACTCCCCCTTTCATTCTAAAAATGTGATGTTACTTTTGTAGCCAAAGTAAAAAAGCTCAATCATTATGTCACATCAATGGACCATGGAAGATTTTGAATCTATTTATGCCCGTTTCAAGTCGAGCGGACTTTCAGTTATAGATTTTTGTTCGAATGAATGTATTCGTCCCAAACGTTTCTACGCGTGGCGTTCCAAGCTGCTGCGCAAAGGCGGCTTTATCCCGGTAAAGGTAAACAGTAAGGGACAGGTCAGTCTTCCCCATAAGGAGAAATCCCTTCAGTCTGCCCCTCCGGTCAGCCCGTCGCCAATTCCCCAGCCGCTATGTGAGATCTCCTATCCCAATGGCGTCACAGTCCGCTTGAACAGCCCTTTGTCACCGGAGGTATTGCAAACCCTGATATTTTTGAATTCAAACCGTTAGCCTATGTTTTCTTTGAATGAATCCAACAGATATTATCTTTACCCGTATCCGACAGACATGCGTAAGAGCTTTTATACGCTTAGCGGCATCGTGACCAACCAGATGGGAAAGAATGTACGGGACGGTGACGCTTTCATTTTTATCAATGCGAACTGTACCTGTATGAAAATCCTCCATATGGAATATGGTGGTCTGGTGATATACCACATGAAACTGGAACAGGGGCACTTCCATCTGCCGGTCATAAATACGGAGGAAGGTCGGATTAAAGCGATTGAAACCTTCTGGAATGACCTTGTGATGATGGTCCAGGGAATGGACGGCAGCAAGGTCAGGCGTTATAAAAGAAGTGGTTTCCATGGGTTGTAGTTGTAACAAATTATAACATATACAATGTCGTATTCCGGCTGTTTTTTAGTATCTTGCATCATAATTAAACGATTATGCCAACCGATAAGGAATTACTGATAAAGGATCTCATGCACAAATGCGACTGTCTGTATAGAGAAAACAGCCGGTTGAAGGAGATGGTGTCCACGCAGCCCCTTGAAGCTGCGGACAAAGAGGCGTATGAGGCTTTATTGTCTGACAAGGATGCCATAATCGCCCAAAAGGAAGCAAAAATCAACAGTCTGGAACAACGTGTATCCTATCTTGAACGGCAGTTGTACGGGAAGAAGGCGGAAAAGTTCATAAAGCCTGACGCCCAGGACCGCTGGCTGGATTTTGAAGGCTTCGACATGCTTCCCCGGGAGGCTGAAGCCGCAGAGGAAGCGGAAAAGGAGCTGAAGGCTACCAGAGAAGCGATCATCGCCCGTAAAAAAGCGAGGAGGCAACATCCTACGAGAAAATCCCTTCCGGAAAATCTTGCGCGTGAGGAGGTTCATATATATCCCGAAGGGTATAATCCGGAGGAGTGGACGCTCCTTCCCGGAGAGGAAGTGACCGAGATCCTTATGCACGAGCCCGAGAAGTTCTATATCCGCAGGATAGTGCGCCATACAGCCAAACGGAAGGGGACGGACGAGTTCAGGACCGGCCCGCTTCCCGTCATGCCGATAGCAAAGAGCTATGCCTCCGCCTCATTGCTGGCAGACATGATGATAGGGAAATATGTGGATCACATACCGTTCCACAGACAACTGGAACAGTTCAAGCGTGTGGGGGTACACCTCCCCGCGTCAACGGTCAACGACTGGTTCAAGGATGTGGCGGATCTGCTAAGCCCCCTGTACTTCCGATTATGGGATCTGGTGATGCAGACTGACTACATACAGTCGGATGAGACGACAATCCCCGTGATGAATGACGAGAGACACAAGACGGTCAAAGGTTATATCTGGCTTGTGCGCAGCGTCATGACCGGACGTCAGTTCTTTTACTATGACAAGGGTTCCCGAAGTGGAAAGGTGGTGCTGAAACTCTTCGGCAAGTTCCGGGGAGCCATACAGACGGACGGGTACGAAAGGTACGAGATGCTGGACGCAAGAAAGGCATTATCCTTCTTGGCTGCTGGGCCCATGCGCGCAGATATTTTGGGAGGCAAGAAAGAATGACACGCAGCGTGCCGACTATGCGCTCGAACAGATACAGCTGCTTTATGACGTGGAGCGCAAGGCTGACGATGAACGCCTGACCTATGAACAGAGGGCTGAACTTAGGACACGTCTTGCATATCCCATACTTGTGCGCTTCGAGAAATGGCTGGTCAATGAATATCCCAAAGTGATGAAAGCAGTCCTATCGGAAAAGCCATAAAATATACATACGGAAGGTTCGACAAACTCTCCAGATACCATCTTGACGGTCGCTACAGACCGGATAATAACGAGATAGAAAATAAAGTGCGGCCTGTCGCGTGCGGCAGACGTAATTACCTGTTCTGTGGCAATAATGATGCCGCTGAAGATGCAGCGGTGCTCTACTCGTTCTTCGGCTGCTGCAAGGCTGCCGGGGCTGACTTCCGCACGTGGCTGATCTACTTCCTTGAACATATACATGATTATGACGATGACTACTCGATGGATCTGGCCGAATTATTACCTGACAATCTGTTATCCGGTGGCAAGATATTATCCGTTACGCCACCGGAATCTCCCAAGAAAGACTCCTGATACCTTCATAAATCCCGCCTAAACACGGGAACTACCGTTTATACCAATCAAGACGGGAAAATAGGGAATAAAGTGCCGTTTTTATCTTCAATTAATCCCCGATAAATAGGGAAAATAAGGGAAAGAATACCCTTTTATACCAATTATGGCGGGAAAGCAGGGATAAAAATACCGCTTTATCCCATTTATCACAGGAAAATAAGGGAAAAGGGGGGAAACTCCCTTTTATCCGCTCCATTAGTAGGAAAAATATCAACTTCTATAGAACCCTGCACATCTTTTGGTTGAATTGATGTAACAATAAATCATAGAACGATAAAATGAATAAACGATATTATGAACATACGTTACCCATTATACGAGGGAGTTTATCGAATACTTACGGCTATATCATGTATGCCGGACAAATTCATCACAATGGAAATGGTTGAACTGGCCGCGACCGAACACCGTCCGGAACTGGTCAACTATCTGCCGGAGAAATATATTACTTCTGAAATACTTGACAGTATATTCAAAACAGATGATTACGGATGGCGTTCCTGGCAGCTTTCGAAGATACCTGAAGAAAAACGTAACCGCCAGATTTGTCTAAGGGCAATAAAGGCCGAAAAGAGTAATTTTCCTGACATACCGGAAAAATACAGGAACAGTGACATACTTGAATCGCTGTTCGCACACAGGAATTTCATGCACTACCTGCATCTGATACCTTCATCCTCATGGAACAACGGAACAGTCCGTGATGCAATATACTCCCTTTACCGTGACGTACAGCAAAACGGAGGTTACCGGTACTGTTCAGAGAGGTATGAACAGCAGTTCTTATATGAAACAAGCGTCATGCTTTCTTTCGTTCCGCGACAAGCCAAGGATTTCAGACTTTGGAAAGAACTGATCCATGACGGACGTATCGCAACCATGACTATCGACAAAATGATGCCTAAATGTTTCAAACAGGCAGCATACTACAAGGAATGGGCCATACGCTGTATCAAGGAAGTGGATACACGCTGGCTTGACTATGACACCGTATGGAAGGCCATCTGTCACAAGACAGGCAACCTGCATGGCATTTTCGATTCATACGGACATTACGAGTGGTTCTCCAAACATGCGGATGATGCCATGGCTGACAAAGCAATGGAGCTGGAACCTAACCTGTTTAACAAACTTCCCGGACGGTTCCGGACACCGGAAAGACTTATTCATACACTTGAAGTAAAAAGAGAAATCAACAGTTACAACTTCATTCTTGAACCGAACCTGATGACGAAAGAGGTCTGTATGGCACTGGCCAGAAGGGATTCGTTCTACCTGATATTCCATCGGAACGCTGGAACAGGGAACTTGTGGAATATTTCACCGAATACGGCCATAGTCTGCGCTGGCTCCCTCAACTGCCGAAGAAACTACAGACCAGAAAACTTGCCGAGAAGGTTCTGAAGGAGAAGCCTCAATACTTCCATTATCTGCGGATGGAATTCATCACACCTGAAATGTCCAGGTTGTTATGTCAAAAAGACCAGGATAATATCCGGTATTTCAAGGAACGGGTCATGGAATTCCAAAAATATACAGGCTTCCAGCCGAATTCTATGGATGTGAAACGGATTTCGAGCATATCAGAGACCGTGATGACAGCCGCCGATACTGCCGTATAGGACTCGCTTACATCGCCTTACAAAAATGTAAACGCGGATGGCATGAAAGTGAATATTATCTTATCATGACACGCCATCCCAACCGATATATGCCTGCCAAGACAGTGTTCAGAAAACAGATTACCACATTCCACCGGACATGGCTGGAAAAGACAATATGTGACAACGACCCGCAATTCCGGATTCCGAAGATTCAAAAGGATTTGAAAGATGTACAAGCCATGCGGTATTATGAGGTGGAACATATCCGTACCATCCTCGGATGCGAAATATTCCGCAACTCTTTCATGGGACAGACAGTGGAATACTGTATCCGCAAGGACGGACTGACCTACCATGACAGGAACATGGAAAGGCTCGCCTCCGGCCTGCAATACAAGATCTGTCAATTGAAGGAGCAGGCTGTACTCCCCAAAGGAACAGATGACTCTATGGAAATCAATGCAGAAACGGTACACCGCAATATGGGGTATTGTCTGATTGGAATAGAAGCCTTTGCGGAAGACTACGGACTGGACATAGCCCGGACCTATACCCTGAAAGAGCTGAAGGACGTTATCCATGAACAGGGATACAAGCCTTCACTGGAGAAATACAAAAAAGAAGTCCAACATCTAAATCTTATCTGAATATGAATATTCTCCAAAAAAGAATTGAAAACCTGTGCGATGAAATCATCGGCAGGATACTTGCACTGATGCAGGCAAACTCGGTTTCCGAAGTCGTATTGACAGACAATGACAATCCGGTTTACGTAATCTGGTTTGACAAGACCGGTGATCCGTGCGAATGCTCCGTACACAAGGTAACTGCCGTCGGAGAAGGAATCACACTTGAAGTCCATGATAAGATAACCGGAGAAAATTACAAGGTCACAAGCCGCCATGAGGCGGCTTTGGCCAATCCGGTGTGGCTTAACGAGATACTGGAAGCCATGACTAACATCTTTCAGATAAAAATACAGGACTGGAAGAAAATGTTATATGTTGCAAATGTGGAGCAAATCATGTAATCTGCAATGCCTTCATCAATCCGAATACAAAACAGTTCTATAATTATGATGATGAGTCATTCCTATATGGATGGTGTGAGAAGTGTGACAATTATACCATTCTCTGCGACATAGAAGCCGTAAAAAATGATATTGAAAACGGTTTCAAGAAATTTGTCGAAACATACGGGAGAAAACCTGAACTTGCAGAGTGCGAGATTATATGGAAAGACAGTCTTAATACTGAATACGTAAACATCGCAATTACTGATATACCTGAAGAATATGATAATACGATATTTTTCTACTGTAAAAGCCTCTCTGATTTGAAATCACTGGCTGACTACGGAAAAGAGGATTTCATAGTAACGGGTTGCATCAACTTCACAGACTTGGGAAATAAAACATAAAATCTTTTTTATCTTTCAAGGTTGCCTGATATGTAAACTTTTTATATCTTTGCTGCATGAAACAGGAACGTACCATATCAGCATACAAGAATTATTTTATGGACTTTATCTCATCTCTCAGAAAAGAGGAAGCCCGCAAGATATACTATATTCTTGATATGCTGAAAGTACAGGAAAGGGTAAACAGCAAGTTCGTGAAGTATCTGCGTGAAGAGCTCTATGAAATCCGTGCTGAATATGGAGGCAATATCTTCCGGGTATTCTTCATATTTGATGACGGGAACATCGTAATCCTGTTCAACGGATTTCAGAAAAAGACACAGAAGACACCGCCTTCTGAAATAGAAAAGGCATTAAAGATAAAGGAGGAGTATTATGAAAGCAAGAAATGAAAACCTGACCAGCATCGATGCTATCATGGATGCGGAATTCGGCAAGCCGGGAACACCTGAACGTGAGGAGTTTCGTAAGGAGCATACGCCTACTGCATGGGACAGATTATATGCGATGCCAGAAAGAAGGAAAAGATGACCCAGTCCGAACTGGCTGAAAAAATCGGGACCAACAAGTCCTATATCTCCAGAATTGAAAAAGGTATTGTAGATCCGGGTATCAGTACGTTCTGCCGTATCATTGATGCGCTCGGATTGAAGATTGAAATTGTCAAACCGGTATTATAATGGAAAATTATCAGGAAAAAGCCAGAGAAAACTTTTACCGCAACCGTCCATACGGCATTCACATTGATTATGCCCGGAAAGGATTTGTACTGTTCAATCATTATACAAACAGTCTCGGCAAACAGGAAACCGGTTCTATTGAAAGACTTCCCCTTGAAAAGTTCGAGGATGTTGACGCGATACCATTGAACGGGAAAATTATAAAAAATGGTAACCAGACAACAAGACATCTATTTCTATACAGACGATTCAAATCCTTACAAAAACATGAAGCTGGATATGGATGCTATGAAACAGTATAACCGATTCATTTATCCCCTGGCACTTTTTTTAGACAGGATATTATAACAAGACAGCCGCGAATCATGACAAATTCACGGGCTGTCTTGTTCTCTATGGCATAAACAGTAATCTGTATTCTTCTTTTCTTCTCCTTTCAATTGACAGAATCTTCTTTCCTTTATAGTGACAATATCGTATGAAGTCCGCATAAATGTCCCGGTTACCGGCTTCCAGTTTCCTTATCAACGTGCTTTTGGGCATCCTACCATAACCGAGCAACCTATATGGTCCCACCTGATAAGCAAGACAGGCTATCAGCAATTATCCAAACCCCAGCATTATCCTAAAAATACAGTTTTTTATTCTGTAAATCATTCTGTTATAGGATGAATAGGTTTGGATAATACATTCCTATATCTTTGCTAATGGCACTAAAGCCAATAGGAAGAATATGAATATAGCACAGTTAAAATTAAGCCAGAAGAAGTTACTGGACAACCTCGTTTCCCGTGGTTATGACATTCAGTACATCAAAGGAGTAAAATTTGTTTTAAGACTTCTTTTTGAACATGAAGGATGTTTTCATTCGTATGAACAATTTGCAGAAAAGTTTATCCGTACAAGGGGATATACAAAAGCGACATTGGATCTTAGGATGATGCATTTACGTACTATCCAAGCATATGATGAATTTGGGCACTACCCGGACAAGAAGTCCTTTGTTCCGTTATGCTATCCTTCCAGGTATAATATGCTTAACCCCAGTTTTCAGAAAGTTATAGACATTTACCGGAAACGTGCCGCAGAACATAAAAAGAAGTCCACAGTAAAAATGGAAACCAATACCGTTACAATGTTCCTTTTTGAGATGCAAAAGTTCCACGTCTCTTCATTGGATGAAATCAAAGAAGAACATGTTTTGTCCTTTTTCCTTAAAGAAGAACAGCAAAAGCGTTCAAGGACATATTGCGGTCACATAGCGTCAGCCCTTAAAGAGTTGGGGGATTTATACGACATGAAAAAAGTATTAGGTTATTTCCCTGATTTGAAATATGAAAGGAAAAACTTCAACTATCTTAAGGATGATGAAATCAATGTGATAAAAAATGCTTTGTCAGACTCTAACAATATTTTGACTTTCAGGGAAAAAGCTAATAGTTTCATTGGCCTTATATACTGGCATAAGAGGATGCGACATTGCAACTTGAAATTGACAGACATAGATTGGAAGAAGGAACGAGTCAGCTTCGTCCAGGAAAAGACTGGTAATCCGATAGTGTTGCCCCTTCTTCCTCATGTTGGAAACTCATTGTTTGATTACATACGTAATGAACGGGACAATGAGGCCGGATCCGTGTATCTGTTTCCCAACAAGAAGAATGCGACAGAAAGGTTGGAGAACAAAAGTATCGGCACCATTGTCAATACAGTCTTTGAGAAACTAAACCTTAGAAAAGGTGAATCCGGGCGTGGAGTCAGCGTATTTCGGCACAACCTCGCCTCTAAATTACTTGGTAAAGGTACCGAGATTAGGGTCATCAGCCATATTTTAGGACATATCTGTTCTTCATCTATAGTCCCATATATAGATGCTGACATCCCTCATCTGAGAGAATGCGGAATCAATATTGAATGTTATCCAATAAGAAAGGAGTTGTTCGAATGAAAACAGATTCACATCTACCCCAATTTGCAGATTTGATGTCTGAATATGTCAATTTCATCTCTGGTATCGGAAAATGTGACTATATAACCCGCATATACCTGAACTCTTTCGCCAAGTACTGTAATGAATCATGGCGGAGTGCTGTCGGATGATATTATCTCCGGATGGGCATCAAGGACAGATGAAGGAAAGCTATTAT
>ENA-OQJX01000754-OQJX01000754.1-human-gut-metagenome-genome-assembly--contig:-NODE-754-length-12727-cov-3.410714_pt1:10000-12727 | contig 12727 bp, 6 predicted proteins | sample MGYA00242615_ERZ504782 | MGnify/ENA primary metagenome ERZ504782 (study PRJEB26092, sample SAMD00036354) | human gut metagenome | host: Homo sapiens | study: EMG produced TPA metagenomics... | reverse complement strand
AAAGGAATTTGGGATTTCCGATAAGATAGGCTACATGTTCGGTGATTTAGGTAACTGTTTTATTTTAGGTTTGGTCAATAGTTTCTTGATGATTTATTATACGAATGTTCTTGGTGTTTCAGGAGCAATTGTAGGTACGTTATTCTTGATTTCAAGAATTTTGGATGCGTTTGCTGATGTGATGGTTGGAAGATTATGCGATGTCTCAGAGTTAACAGAAGCTGGCCGATTTATTCCTTGGATCAGAAAAATGAAATATCCATTTTGCTTAGTGACAGTCATTTTGTTTTTACCATTCGTCCAACATCTTCCAATGACGGTGAAGATTGCATATATTTTTGTTTCATATATTGTTTATGGTATTTTTCTGTCAACAATCAATATCCCTTACGGAGCAATGGCAGCAGCCATTAGTTCAAATCTTAATGACCGCACCTCGCTATCCACATTCCGAAGCATTGGTTCTGCGATTGGCGGGTCAACTACAGGGTTCTTTATCCCGATTTTGATGTACACCCATAACAAGAGTGGGCAGCAAGTCGTTTCGGGGAATCATTTCTTTTGGATTTCCATCGGATGTGCGGCAATTGCATTTGTCGCATACATGCTGACTTGTAAATTGACTACTGAACGAGTAAGAGTTGTCAAAAACGAAAAAGTGCCTGCTTCTCAGTTGGTAAAAGGTTTGTTGGCTAACCGAGCACTGATTATTTTAGTCATTGTTGACATTTTCATTGTGATCAATCAGATTTTAGCTGGGACGAATATGACTTATTTATTTAATGATTACTTCCATAATAAACAAGCAATGTCTGTTGCTCTTTTATTTACTTACGGAACAGTAGTAGTTTTAGCACCATTTGCTACAAAGCTGACAAAATTATTTGGTAAAAAGGAAGCAAGCGTATTTGCGTTACTCACTTCTTCATGTATGTACTTGCTGATGTATTTCCTTCATATAACAAATGCATGGGTATATCTGATTCTTTTATTTATTGCTACTTTAGGATCTGGTTTATTCAATTTGATGGTCTGGGCATTCATTACTGACGTGATTGACTATCATCAATATAAGACAGGCTTAAGAGAAGATGGAACAGTATACGGAGTGAATTCTTTTGCGAGAAAAGTAGGACAAGCGTGCGCAGGAGCAGTCGGAGGATTTATGCTAGCACTCATTGGTTACCAATCGTCTACAACAGGTGGAGCCATCCAATCAGTTTAGTACAAGAAAGAATTTATACGATGGCAAACTTGCTACCAGCATTCTGTTTATTTGTATCCGCAATCATTTTGTTAGTAGGGTATCCGCTGAATCGTTCGAAAACTGTGTTTATTGGTGAAGAATTAAAAAAAAATCAATGAAAGATAAGGAGAAAAAGTATTGCAGACAAAAAAGAGTTCATCAATGCTTTAGACTTTAAAACAAACGACATTCAACAAGATGATACAGTAATGCTGCAAAAGGCAATCAATCAAGGTGCAAAAGAACACTTGCCCGTATTTATTCCAAAAGGTATTTATTTAGTCGGCGCACTTTTTTTAAAAGATAAGAGCCATCTCATTTTCGAAGAAGGGGCTGTTCTCAAGGGAAAAACAGAGATCGAAGCATTTCCAGAGATTGATACACGAGTTGCTGGAATAGAAATGAAATGGCCAGCAGCGATTTTGAATGTTCTCTCAGCAAAAGATATTCTTATAGAAGGAAAAGGAATAATCGACGGTCAAGGAGAGCATTGGTGGGAACTATATTGGGGGAAAGACCAAAAAAGCGGAACAAGAGCTGAATATGATCGAAAGGGACTGCGTTGGATTGCAGATTATGCTATTAAGCGTCCGCGCGCGTGTTTACTGTATCATGCAGAACATGTTGTCATTCGTGATTTGATTTTTCAAAAATCAGGTTTTTGGAACCTGCAAATCACTTATTCTAACGATGTATTAGTAGAAAAAGTAATCATCCGTCATAATGATGGGCCAAGTACAGATGGGATTGATATTGATTCTTCAACAGATGTGCGTATCTATGAATGTGATTTGGCCTGTGGTGATGATTGTATCGCTATTAAATCTGGCAGGGACGGTAACGGTGCAAGAGTCAATCGAAAATCATCAAGAATCGAGATTGCGAGATGTAACATTCGTTCAGGTTACGGTGTAACTATTGGTAGCGAAGTTAGTGCTGGAATTAGTGATGTGTATATTCACGATATCGATTTTTTTCAGTCAGACTGTGGTATTCGAATGAAATCTTCAAGAGAAAGAGGGGGAGTGATTGAAAATATCAGGGTAGAAAACCTGAATATGATGGATGTACAATTTCCGTTTTCTTGGATAATGGACTGGCATAATGAATATAATAGAAAAATAGCAATGATCTTGAACGAATGCCAGAAAGTTGGCAAGCAGTGGCTGAAGAAATACCTGAATCAAAACAAATGACAAAAGTCAGAAACATACATGTCAAAAATGTACAGGCAAGTCTTTCTCCAGGCTATCCACTTCCTTCTCGGGCTTTTGACTTGGTAGCATTTCCTGAAAAACCTATAGAAGATGTCTGCTTTACTCATTGTACAATAACTGCAAAAGAATTTGGACGGATCGAAGCAGTTCAAAACTTATGTTTCGAAAGCTGTATTCTATCAATAGAAACAGGGAACACAGTTGCAAACAATACTTTTGACAATCGTTGAAATTATAATAAGGTCAAGCTAAAATATTATTTTA
>ENA-OQJX01000754-OQJX01000754.1-human-gut-metagenome-genome-assembly--contig:-NODE-754-length-12727-cov-3.410714_pt1:0-2500 | contig 12727 bp, 6 predicted proteins | sample MGYA00242615_ERZ504782 | MGnify/ENA primary metagenome ERZ504782 (study PRJEB26092, sample SAMD00036354) | human gut metagenome | host: Homo sapiens | study: EMG produced TPA metagenomics... | reverse complement strand
GATCGTCGGCTCATTACATGGAATGGAAATCATGAACTGGGTATTTTCGATTTATTTGCTGACAAACGCTATGCTTACTCCGAGTTTAACGGAAAACATTGTCGGATTAAAGTGGGACGAAAACCAATTTTTATTTTTGGGACATTATTGTTTATTATCGGTTCGTTATTTTGCGGTTTATCTCAAAGCATGATTGGGTTGATTGCTGCTCGTGCGATTCAAGGGATGGGCGCTGGAGCAATGATGCCAGTAGCTTTGACGATCATCGGCGATCTTTATTCTATTGAGAAGCGAGCAAAAGTTTTAGGTTTGAATAGTTCAGCTTGGGGGATTGCCAGTGTTTTTGGACCGCTCGCGGGAGGATTCATCGTTGAAACGATCAGCTGGCACTGGATCTTTTTTATCAATGTGCCGATCGGAATTCTATTAATTATTTTATTTGGCTATATTTAAATGAACCAAAAATCATACATGAGTCTAAACCAATGGATTATTTTGGTAGTTTAGTTTGATGGTCATGCTTGTCTCATTGCTGTTAGGATTCCAATTATTAGGAGACGAAGGAATGAGTCCGCTTGTTTCTGCTTTGCTGCTAGGTAGTATCGTACTGTTAGGTATTTTTATTTTTGCCGAAAAAAGAGCTAAAGATCCTGTCATCATGATGTATTTATTCAAAAATCCACTATTTGTTGTGGTCAACTTGGCTGCAGCATTGGCTAGTGGTTTTTTGATGGGAATCGATGTTTATATTCCTATGTGGATGCAAGGTGTATTAGGACTGAATGCAGCAATTGTGGGTTGGTATTAGCACCATTATCACTAGTCTGGATGGTCGGTTCTTTCCTTGCAAGCAAGTGGATGACTCAAATGAAAACTCATTGGGTCTTGAGAATTGGACTACTAATCGCAGCTATTGGGGGCGCTTGGTTGTATCTTATGCCTTTCAGAAGTAACTATTTATGGTTTTTTGCTATATCAACGGTCATCGGTATAGGCTTAGGTGTGACCATGACTACCTCGACTGTCAGTGCACAAAATAGTGTATCTCGTGATCAGCTTGGTGTAGCAACTTCTTTTAATACGTTAGTTCGAACAATTGGTCAAACAGTCATGGTTTCTATTTTTGGTTTATTGATAAATGGGGTAACTAAACGAGAACTTGCAGCAGCAAATTTAACAAATGATACGGATATCATGAACAAACTGGTGAATCCACAAACGGCTAAATATATCGATGCGGATATTTTATTGCATTAAGAAAAATTCTTTATGATGGGTTACATTCCGTTTATCTAGTTGGCTTGTTACTCGTGATCATTGCTTTGGTCTTAACGCTTTTCGTTCATGAAAAAAGTGGTAAAATAAAACAGTAGTTTCGGTCGAGACATGTACTTTGCCGAATCATTCAAATTTAAAGTTATTCAAAAATAACTTCTTACTAAGGAAGGCGAAAATATGGCATTTATTCAAGCAAATATTTATTCGAATGTATTAGAAATGGAAGTCAATCTAAATGTGATACTTCCACAAACAACTAAAAAGGTGATTGGCACCAGTTCAGAGCAAGCGACAACGGACATACCTGTTTTATATTTACTTCATGGGATGGGTGGCAATCATAGTGTATGGGAAAGACGTACGTCGATTGAACGTTATGTAGCAGACTACGGATTAGCTGTCATCATGCCATCTACTGATCTTGGCTGGTACACAGATACGGTTTATGATATGAAATATTGGACGTTCATTGCAGAAGAGCTACCTGAGATTTGTCATGAACTATTCCCACAATTAACAAGAAAAAGGGAAAAAACATATGCCGCTGGATTATCGATGGGCGGATATGGCGCATTAAAACTAGGCCTTGCAAAATCAGAAAATTTCGCAGCAGTAATCTCTCTTTCAGGCGCTGTTTCTGTAGGAAACCGAATGGATGATCTTTTGATGGTTCGTAAAGCAGCCTTTTGGGAAGGAATCTTTGGACCATTGGATCAAATCGAAGGTTCAAAGAATGATCCACAATATTTATTGAAAGAATTAGTAAAAAGCGGAAAACCAGTCCCAAGGTTTTATATGGCTTGTGGGGAATCTGATTTTCTTTATCAAGCAAATCAGGAAATGGTATCTGCTATGCAGGAACAAGGCTTAGCGGTCACCTTTGAACAAGGACCTGGCGATCATAATTGGATCTTCTGGGATCAATGGATCCAACGTGCATTGGTGTGGCTGATGGAAGAAAAGTAAAAAAGAGACTTAAAAAGATAGCTCCTATAGAGATCACTTTGTTGGTGACCTTTATAGGAGCTTTTTTTATCAATTGTTTTCTCTTCTTTTATTTTGTTGGCATAAACCTTCAATATAGGTTTGTGCACTCGTTAGAAAGAGTGCTTTTTCATTCAATTCTGCATGGGACTGCATACTTTCTTTAGATCCCTCTAATTGATTTTCAACTACATAATTACGCATAAATAGAACTGTTTCTTTCAAAAATTCATTTCCG
>ENA-OQJX01000753-OQJX01000753.1-human-gut-metagenome-genome-assembly--contig:-NODE-753-length-12730-cov-2.557407_pt1 | contig 12730 bp, 13 predicted proteins | sample MGYA00242615_ERZ504782 | MGnify/ENA primary metagenome ERZ504782 (study PRJEB26092, sample SAMD00036354) | human gut metagenome | host: Homo sapiens | study: EMG produced TPA metagenomics assembly of... | reverse complement strand
CTCTTTTTTGGCAAGTATTCCCTATGACTCCCACGCTCGTTGAAAGATATAGATATAACAGAAAAGCATTTTCAATACACTTTTTATCTATTGCTTCGACTGATAGGCGTATATTGCACCGCCATCCATTGCGAGGACCGCCAAAGCTACGGACGGTGGATTGTACGCTGGAGATGGAGGATTACGTCTATATCTTTGAATTCAAAATGGATGGAACAGCACAGGAAGCTCTGGAACAAATAGAGAAGACTGGCTACGCCAAGCCTTATCTGGCAGACAAACGAAAAGTGATTTGCATCGGAGTGAACTTCTCATCTGTCACACGGACAGTAGAAGACTGGGAAGAAGTTTCTATCGTATGAGAAATATCATAATTATTTTCCAAGATATATTTGTTGTTCATTCATTATTATAGAAAGAACTAACGAGACGGTACTTTATTAATATAAAATCAGCTCGAAGTCTGCATAAATAGGTAAATGGTCGCTGACACCGCCTTGATACTTCATCCCCTTATAAGTGCGGAAAGGTTCTTTATCACCATATTTTTCGTCATCTTTCAGTAAAAAGGGGAGAAGGCATACATTTGCTTTTTCTTCGCTGGTGAAAAAGTGATTTGATTGATTTAATAGAGTGCCTGATACAATCAAGTGATCGAGTAATCCCCATTCACCACGATATTTGTAAGAACCGAAGTCTTTTGATTTAGCTTTCCGGGCGAGTAGGTGATATAGTTTTAATGAGGAGGGGGCAACTGTTGAGAAGTTGGTGGAGCCGGTTGTTGAGGCTAGATTATTGGTAGTAACAGGAGGTGCTTCAGCTTCCAATATTTTCTGAATAGATTGATTGGTCGGGTAATCGTTGAAATCTCCCATAATAATGACTTGCGGAAGAGAACGAATGTTCATAATGCTATCAACTTCCATACGTAGAATGTGAGCTGCATATAAGCGATAGGATTCCGATTCTTTGGCTCCACCCGAACGGCTGGGGAGGTGGCAGACAAATACGTCGAGGGTATCTCCCGTCAGTAGAAGTCCGCTGACGTGTAGCAAATCTCTTGTCGGGCGGTATTGCTTCAACGGAGGGATGGAAATGGAACGGGAAGATAATAGTTTGAATAAATCCCGTTGATAAAGCAAGGCTACGTCAATTCCTCTTAAATCAGGGGAGTTGGTCATTACATAACGATAACTAAGCTCTTTTAAAGGAGAACGGCGGGTCAGGTCACGAAGCACTGTATCATTTTCTACTTCACATAATCCGACTAATGCAGGCGGACTCCATTCGCCAATCGCCGTAATTACACGGGCAACGTCAACCAGCTTTTTTTTATATCTGCTATAATTCCAATGACGCATCGCGTCGGGAAGAAATTCATGATCGTTCTTCAAACTGTCGTGGTGTGTATCAAACTGGTTTTCTATGTTCCAACTTACAACGCGGAAAGGGATTCTTTCTTGTTGAGAGGGGACTTGTGTGTCGTGATAGCCTTGTCCTTCGTGAGAATCTTGTGCGATAGCATAAGAAGGAGCAAAGAAACTTACAGCTATTAAATTCATTGCAAAAAAGAGCATGGCAACAGCTACTCTCTTTTCACTGTTACCATACTCTTCTTTATGTTGACTTATCTGTCTGTTATTTCTTGGCAGGAACATGTGCCAAGATATCCAATAGATGTTTCCAGAATTTCTCAACGGTAGGAATAAGCATTCGTTCGTCAGGAGAGTGAACACCTGTCAGTGTCGGTCCGAAAGAAATCATATTCCAGCGTTGGATATTTATCAAGGAACAGACCACATTCCAATCCTGCATGGATGGCTTTAACTTTCGCGTCTACACCAAACAGACGCTTGTAAGATTCAACAGCCACTTCGAGGATAGCCGAGTGGGGATTCGGTTTCCATCCCGGATAACCCTCGCCAAACGTAACATTGGCTCCCGCCAGTTGGAATACAGCACGAACCGTGTTCGCCATATCGTTGCGTGCGGATAGTATCGAGCTCCGCTGACTAGTTTCAATGCGGATGACATGATTCGGCTTCATCTTGACAGATGCCAGGTTGGTAGAAGTTTCCACCAGTCCGGGAATATCCTGGCTCATGGCGTATACACCGTGAGGAGCTGCATACAGAGCTTTTAATAAACGGGTAGTGGTATCCTGGTCGATAGCCGTCTTGCGGGGAGTTTCCGATTCGAGAACCAACTTTAAGTCGGGCTCTACAACGGATAATTCGTCTTCCATTTCGCTGGTGAAGATATTCAGTTCGGTGCGGACATCATGTTTGGCATCTTCGGGAACAGCACAGATAGTGTATGCCTCGCGGGGAATAGCGTTGCGCAGATTACCACCGTTGATTTCACAGAGGTACAGATCGTGTCTGGCAGCCATGCGGGAAAGGAAACGGTTCAGTATTTTGTTGGCATTTCCCCGTCCCAAATGAATATCACCACCGGAGTGACCACCTTTCAAACCTTTCACTTCCACTTTGAAGAAGAAATATCCGGCAGGAATTTCCACCTCTTTATATGTAAATTCTGCAACGGAGTCAATGCCTCCGGCACAGCCGATAAAGATTTCCCCTTCATCTTCCGAATCGAGGTTCAGAAGAATATCACCGCTCATAAAGCCTTCCTGCAGGGCGAAAGCTCCGGTAAGCCCCGTTTCTTCGTCTACTGTAAACAGACATTCCAACGGACCATGTTCAATGCTGTCGTCAGCCAGAATAGCCAGTTCGGTAGCTACACCGATACCGTTGTCGGCTCCGAGGGTAGTGCCTTTGGCTTTCAGCCATTCACCGTCAATTTCCGTTTCGATGGGGTCGGTGAGGAAGTCATGTTGAACGTCATTGTTCTTTTCGCACACCATGTCGATATGTGATTGCAATACGACGGTTTGAAGATTTTCCTTTCCCGGAGTAGCGGGTTTTTTAATCAATACGTTGCCGGCTTCGTCCACCTTGGTTTCCAGGTTATGTTTTGCTCCGAATGCCTTCAGGTAGGCAATCATTTTCTCTTCCTTCTTCGAAGGGCGTGGCACTTGGCAGATTTCTTCGAAATACTTGAATACGCCAGCCGGCTTTAAGTCTTTTTTTTCCATGCTGTTTTTATTTTATAATTAGGAATAGAAGGGCTGTTTTCGCTTCTTCTATTGCTAAATATGGTTAATTTGATTGACTTATCTGAACTCATATCTCATTAAAGCCTATCTTTGCACTCACAAAATTAATAGAAATGGTTGAGACTATACTGATAACTTTGTTAATAGTTGCTATTTCCCTGGTATTATTAGGGGTGAAAGTATTCTTTACGAAGGGTGGAAAATTCCCGAATGGTCATGTGAGCGGGAATAAAACGTTGCGTCAGAAAGGAATCGGATGCGCACAGTCGCAGGATCGCGAAGCACAAAAGAAACCGCGTTTTTCTATTGATGAGTTGGAAAAAGCCTTGAACGATAGTATGAATTAAATTTATTAAAAACAATACTTATTAATTATGAATAGAATGAACTACCTCATGAACGGTTTGGCTGCTCTTGCGTTTATCGTTTTATTTTCACAATGTGCTGGCAAAACTGACAATCAAACTACAAGTACTCCGGCACAGGCTAATGCCGAACTGTCAGGAATGAAAATTGCCTATGTTGAAATAGATACGCTGCTTGCCAAATACAATTTCTGTATTGACTTGAATGAGGCGATGGTAAAGAAGAGCGAGAACGTTCGCATGACATTGAATCAGAAGGCTACCTCTTTGAACAAGGAAAAACAAGATTTCCAGAAGAAAGTAGAAAACAATGCTTTCCTGTCACAAGATAGAGCGCAGCAAGAATACAACCGTCTGGTGAAGTTGGAACAAGATTTGCAAGAGTTGAGTAACAAACTTCAGAATGGTTTGATGGAAGAGAACAACAAGAACAGCTTGCAGTTCCGCGATTCTATCAACGCTTTCCTGAAAGAATATAATAAGACTCACGGATATAGCCTGATTTTCAGCAACACAGGTTTTGATAACCTGCTTTATGCTGACAGCACTTTTAATATCACAAAAGAAATTGTTGATGGGTTGAATGCAAGATATTCACCTGTGAAGAAATAATAGTGAAGGATAAAAAATAAACGTTCCGTTTCCTGATAAAAAGGACGGAACGTTATTCAATATTTTTTCGATTTCTGCCTGTTCAAGACTGTAAAGCTATGAACAGGCTTTTTTTATGCCCTTTCTTTTTCTTCTTCCTGCGGAATACGGAAAGCGGTGTAAAGTTCGAGGATAGCAGCAACCGTGAGGCAGGCAATCCATTCATTGCCTCGGGTGGTAAACATAAAGGCTCCGGTCAGGATCAGCGCCAATGCTCCGAATATCTGCTGAACGCGTAGGCGTTTTAGTGTTTTGCCTTTTCCTTTGACGGGCGTGTTCACTTGTGCCAAATGCGAAAAATCCGGCTCCGATAGTATATATGTAAGGAGCATAGATCCATCCGGTGATAAATACAGCTGCTCCGGTGAGAGCCATGATAGCGCCTACAACGAAAAGGCGGGTACTAATTGTTTCATTCTTTAATCTTCAAAAACGTAAATATCTTCGTTGGGTTTCTTCATCAGATACTTTTCACGGGCGATCTGCTCGATGGCGTCCGGATTGGTCGTTATTTCGTTGAGACGCTTGGTGTTCTCTTCGTAATCTGCCCGATATTTTTCTATCTCTTCTTTCAACTGGCTGATCTCCCGTTCATATCCGAAACGACGAACCAGGCTGTTCTCGTCCAGAAAGCCAATGATAACAGCAAACGCAACGACCGTAATGAGATACTTTCGTCTGCGTATGAAACTCCAGATACTGATTAGTTTACCCATAATTTCTCCTTTTAATATCTGCAAAGATAAAACTAATAACTTAAAAACTTATCGCTTTAGCTTCAAAACTTCTCTCTTTATCCCTTATTACATCTCACTTTTTTTGTGTACATTTGCAGAGTAAGCGAAAACAGGCTTCACTCGGCATAGTTCAAGCTAGCTTGACTCTGCTCTCATTTGCACTGTTTTTGCAGAGTAAGCGAAAATTCAAAAAAACAGAGAGAATCCCGGATATGGAAAACTATATTGTTTCAGCCCGTAAGTACCGTCCGTCCACGTTCGAATCGGTGGTAGGACAGCGGGCGTTGACTACTACGCTGAAAAATGCAATTGCTACCCAAAAACTGGCTCATGCTTATTTGTTTTGCGGACCACGTGGGGTAGGGAAGACCACTTGTGCGCGTATCTTTGCCAAAACCATCAATTGTATGACGCCTACTGCCGACGGAGAGGCTTGTAATCAGTGTGAGTCATGTGTAGCTTTCAACGAACAGCGATCATACAATATTCACGAACTCGATGCTGCTTCCAACAACTCGGTAGATGACATTCGCCAGTTGGTGGAGCAAGTACGCATCCCGCCGCAGATTGGTAAGTATAAGGTATATATCATCGACGAGGTGCACATGCTTTCGGCATCTGCTTTCAATGCGTTCCTGAAAACGCTGGAAGAACCTCCCCGTCATGCTATCTTTATCCTGGCTACGACGGAGAAGCATAAGATTCTCCCTACCATTCTTTCCCGTTGTCAGATTTATGACTTTAACCGGATAAGCGTGGAAGATACGGTGAATCATCTGTCGTATGTTGCTTCGAAAGAAGGAATCACGCGGAGCCGGAAGCACTGAACGTGATAGCTATGAAGCAGACGGTGGTATGCGTGATGCTTTGTCTATCTTCGATCAGGTTGTAAGTTTCACCGGAGGAAATATCACCTATAAGAGTGTGATTGATAATCTGAACGTTCTTGATTATGAATATTATTTCCGCCTGACGGATTGTTTCCTCGAAAATAAGGTAAGTGATGCTTTGTTGCTTTTCAATGATATATTGAATAAAGGCTTTGACGGAAGTCATTTTATTACCGGATTATCGTCTCATTTCCGTGACCTGTTGGTTGGAAAAGACCCGGTGACATTGCCTCTACTGGAAGTGGGAGCGAGCATACGTCAACGCTATCAGGAACAGGCGCAGAAATGTCCGTTACCTTTCTTGTACCGGGCCATGAAGCTTTGTAATGAGTGTGATTTGAATTACCGCATCAGTAAAAATAAGCGTTTGCTGGTAGAACTGACCTTGATACAGGTTGCACAGCTTACCACCGAGGGGGATGACGTGAGTGGTGGGCGTGGCCCTACGAAGACCATAAAACCCATATTCACACAGCCTGCCGCAGCTCAGCAGCCGCAGGTCGCTTCTGCAACTCAGGTTCAGCAGGCTTCCCTTCATACGTCTCCGTCTTCAGTAACAACACAGGCTGTTAATGGCACTACTGCCCGGCATCCGCAAGCATCTGCAGCAGTGCAACCGGGAGCATCAGCTTCTTCTGGTGCGGCTTCGTCTGCTCCGTCGCAAGGAGCGGGAGTTGCCCCGACTGTCAAGGAAGAACGGAAAATTCCGGTGATGAAGATGTCTAGTTTGGGCGTGTCTATCAAGAATCCGCAGCGCGATCAGACAACGCAGAATACAGTTACCACTCATGTTCCCAGAGTACAGCAACCGGAAGAAGATTTTATTTTCAATGACCGGGATTTGAATTATTACTGGCAGGAATATGCCGGTCAGTTGCCGAAAGAACAGGATGCTCTTACTAAACGTATGCAGATGCTCCGTCCGGTATTGCTTAATAACTCAACGACTTTTGAAGTGGTGGTTGATAATGAGTTTGCTGCAAAGGATTTTACAGCTTTGATTCCTGAATTGCAGAGTTATCTTCGTGGTAGGCTGAAAAACAGCAAAGTGGTGATGACAGTGCGGGTAAGTGAGGCAACGGAAACAATACGTCCTGTGGGACGTGTCGAGAAATTCCAGATGATGGCTCAAAAGAATCAGGCGTTGATGCAGCTGAAAGATGAGTTCGGACTGGAGCTATACTAATGTACTTACTTCTATCGGATTATCATCTTCCAGGAACGAAGGCTTTTATCTATATCGGATACTGGTATGAAAATATGGTCTATACTTTTAATTTAATGTAAACGTTGATTCATACGGTCTTCGTATCCGTCTGAAGGTCTTTTTCCCGGCATGACAATCCACAGGATTATATATATGATTACTCCGGCGAAAGCAGTGAAGAATGTAGCCAGTATATACACTATTCTTAATAAGGTAGGATCCCATCCGAAATATTCGGCTATTCCGGCGCATACGCCTGCGATCATTCGGTTGGAAGAACGGGTTAATTTCTTTTCATTTTCCATGATGTACTTTGTTTTAGTGCGAATACTATACAAATATAAAGAATATCATTGGGATAATCGAATAAAATCGGCAGATTATGGCAGAAAAGTATGGATACCCAGTCATGAAACAACAACGGAAAGGCAAGGGGAGCAATCCATAAATGTTAATCTGGGCGATATATAAAAATGCAGCTTGTTTATTTATTATAGGAGCATTTCTGTATTTTTGTAGCCGCTTAATAAAAAACAGGAAAGAGTAAATAAGCGTTGTGAAAGTCAAATGATGCGTAATACGATAAACTCACTTAAAGCCAAGTCAAACATGAGCAATAGTTCCATAAATGAACTGTTTGCTCATAGCTCTTTATTGGAACTGCCCAAAAAACATATCCTAACGTCCTCTTTCCAGAATGATAAAAACTTTTATTTCATTGAAAAAGGTATAGCACGCTCATATTGTGTAATTAACGACAAAGAACTCACCTCATGGTTTAGTACAGAAGGAGATATCGTTTTTTCGACGAACAATTTTTATGGGAACCAACAAGGGTACGAATATGAAGTTGTTCAGTTATTGGAAAATACGGTATTATATGCCGTGCCGATAAAAGATTTAGAGAAGCTGTATCAGACTAATATAGAAATAGCGAACTGGTCAAGGATTTTGCATCAAGAGGCTTTTATAATGAATGAAAAACGTTTAATTTCAAGACTGTATAAGTCAGCGGAAGAACGATATATAGAATTGTTGCAAACACGTCCGGATCTCTTCCAAAGAGTAAATTTGGGTTATATTGCATCTTTTTTAGGCATCTCTCAAGTTACGTTGTGCCATTTGAGGAACAAGATTAAATAATAGAGTTGTTTCGTTTCCCTTCCTTCGCATTACTTTATTCTGCTTTTTTAAGTAGTTTAAAAAAAATGTCATACCATTGTCCTAACTTTGCAATTGAAAAAATTGAATACCAAATGAAAAATGTGAATCATATAGTATGGGCTGATTTAATTCGTGTGATAGCCATTTTAATGGTCATCTGTATCCATTGTTCAGACCCTTTCAATGTTTCTCCTGAAGCTCGTTTAAATCCGGAGTATAACTTATGGGGGAGTATTTATGGAGCTTTCTTGCGTCCGTGCGTACCGTTGTTTGTGATGCTGACAGGAATGTTATTATTACCGGTAGAACAGGAAATCGGACAATTTTATAAAAAAAGGATGCTTCGTGTAATAGTCCCTTTTATTGTATGGTCTTTATTATATAACTTGTTTCCGTGGTTTACGGGTATTTTAGGGCTGAATAATTCTGTTTTGTCTGAAATGTTTGCGTATGCAGGAGAGTCTCCAAGTCAAACTTGGGATAGTTGCTTGCATAATATTCTTATGATTCCTTTTAACTTCAATACATATACAGTTCCTTTATGGTACATATATATGTTGATAGGATTATATTTGTTATATGCCTTTTTTTTCTGCATGGCTGAAACAAGCAACAGAGAAACAAATGAAAATATTCTTATCCGTTTGGTTTATCACATTATTTCTGCCTTATTGCCAAGAATATATATCCAGCTATATAGGAGGTACTTGTGCTTGGAATGACTATGGCACTTTATATTATTTTTCAGGTTTTAGCGGTTATCTGCTTTTAGGCTATTATTTGAAAGACAGAAACAAGTTGTCGGTGAAAAAGACTGTTGTTTTATCTCTTATTCTTTTTAGTGTCGGTTATGCCATAACGTATTATGGATTCAGGAATATGACTTCACAACCTGATATTACAGAGCGCCAAATGGAATTATTCTTTTTATACTGTTCGCCCAATGTCTTTTTAATGACGGTTGCCTGGTATTTATTAATTCAAAAAGTAAAGGTAACGTCTCCCTTAATTATATCAGCCTTAAAGAATATAACAAAATGTGGACTGGGCATCTATATGGTACATTATTTTGCTGTAGGAATAGGTTATTTAGCAATTGACAGAATTGATTTACCTATATTCATGCGTATTCCAGCGACAGCTTTATTTGTGTTTATCGTATCGTGGTGTATAGTTGCATTATTCTACAAAGTGCTTCCTAAGGCTGCGAAATGGATAATGGGATAGTTTAGTTTTGCGACATAAATGAAAAACGGATAAAAGAAAAAAGGGAGCAGTCCGAAAATTAAGGGGGAGTGATTCGGGGCAATCACATTCTTAAAATAAACACATAGCGGTCCATATCGAGCGTTTCATCATACCGAAGAACGCCACAAGTCCACGCAGCAGTTCGACAAGCTAAGGCGGAACATACGGCAGTCCATACAGCAACGGAAAGGCAAGGTGGGATGAAGCTATAACCGTGTTATCTCGCTGGAAAACAATAAAAAAGTGCTATTCATAATCCTTTGTGAATAACATTTTTCTATATTTGCAAATAAAAAAGTACATCGGGAGCTGTGCCGGATACGTGACGAACAAAAGACTTTCGGAAAAATACACGTGAATACAGAATTACAACCACATATATAAAACATGAAAGCAACAATACCATATAAAAGAATTGAAAACACTCTGTTTGCTATTATCCTCTACTCGTGGGATGGCGTATCACTTCTTATTATACATCTGCTTTACCCGATTTCGACATAGCGGCTAACGATATATTCATAACGATAGAATGTAAAGTGCAGACATTTGTATTATGGGGGATTATGTTATTCTTTTTCTACGTCATCGGAAAACAAGTGAATAATATACGGAAAAGACGGTTGTTCAAGATAACTGCCGTGTTGGTATATTGGTTAATCGTGTGGGGTATCTGCTACTACCAATGTGCCATAGAAGCGGTGCGGAACTGGAATGATATGATGAATGGGAATGTTGGATAGACTAAGTATTTACAGTTATCCGAATTATCAATATAAACAAACTATGACAGGAAAACAGGTGACATGAAGAAACGAAAAAAAAAGAGCAACAAGCAATCGAGGCGTGAAATCATTGCCGATGTCAAGCGTAGAGAGGTTGAGTGGAGAAAGGAAAGGAGAAAGGAAAGGTGGCGTATATGCAAATCCCATATCATGTTGTGGGGAACATTTATATCTTTCTTCTTATTACTTATATTCGTCATGCTGTTAGATATACGTAATACCTTCTCCAACATCATACTTGGATTGATAGCCATTAACGGTGGGATTTATCTATTTATGTACATCCTGTTTAAAGCAGCCCGGAATCTGACCATCCGGATACCTCTGAAAAATGGCGAAAGTACGGGAAATACGCAATGGTTGTTGGATTCTTCGGAAACTTTGGTAGAGCCTGAATATTTAAGCCGGTGTGATGACAAACAGATTGTTATTGATAATGACGGCATATCGGTGAGAGTATTGCTTTTTCTGATCTGGCTTGTTATATTTTTAGCTATGGTTTATCTCGGTTTAACTCCTTCAAAACTTGCAACTGAAGATTATGGAAGTACATTACTGCTTCTTGAGTTGTACTTTCTTATCCTGGCACTAGGAATAAGTGCCATTCTACAACCTTGGCGGCGGATTGTTTTTGATCGTGCTTCCAGAACTGTAACTATACCAGGACGACTTCTGCTGCATAAAAAAGAAACCATACCTTATAGTCAGGCTGAACTCACGATTCGTTATTACATGGGGCGTGGTTCGTTGGGGGTTGTGACAAGTATAATAATTTCCAATTCCAATTCACCCAGCCTGTTAAGTGGAGTTTCCTTAATGCCAGGCGATATAGATGAAGCCAGGCGTTTTGCACGCTTCATACAACTATACATGGAAAAAGAGGAGTTGCCGGACATACCAGAATTTGAGAAATACAGGAATGAAGTAAACGTTTAAATTGAAATAATAATGGGTAGAATCATTTTATTTTTTTTAGGAAGTGCATTGTTTTTGTCCGGCTGCAAGAATAGTAAACAGCCGGAAGGTTATAATTCTGTTAATATTATTGAATATGTTAATGTTTATGATGAAAACAACAGGATTCTAACCGCACAGGGTACTGAATATGACTATCTCTATTTTGGAGACAATAAAGATAAAGAAATCTTGGCTGATGTAAATAATTTTACAACGATATATAGTTATGATAATGATTCTTCCTGCTATACTGTAAAGGAACCCTTGTCGGAATCATTGCTAAAAACAATGAGATACACTGAAAATACCATAGAAGAACTTGTATTGGAAAATAATAAGGACACATTTAGTTATTCTTTTTCTTCTCTATCATGATAAGAATAAACCTAAGTATAAAAAGAATATTATAATATTAGGAGATGAACCCTTTTCTGACTCAAGATATGAGGAATACTACTACTATGATAATAATGGAATAATACGAAAAAAATCTATCATGACTTGAACACCGGGGAAAGAGAAGAAACCTATAAATTTAATGATACAGATTATAAGGAAGCTGTTAATCTTGTCCCTTCTTCCGATTACAAACAAAACATCGAGTGTTCATTGAAACAAACTGTTAATGATACCTTAATCACTCGGATTACCTTAAACGGTGTAATTAATAGAGTGATGAAGGAATACATTGATGGAAAAAAGAAAATTAAGGAAGAGTTTGACAATGACATGACTTTAATCAATAAAGAAACAGAGTATGAAGAAAGAGGACTGAAGGTAAATGTTAATCATACTTTAAGAAGTACAGGTTACTCAACCGACAGTATCTATTATGAAGGAAACAAAAAAGTTAAGCATATTTATAATTCTGACTACAATGGCACCATAACAGTTGAAATTTCAGAATATGATGAGCAAGGAAATATAATAAAGAAAACAATAAAACTCCGATGGGCGTCAGATAATAAAATTACTAGTTGAATACAAACATATTTATATTTACATTATTTACAGGTTATTGCATCTCTATTTCAAACAGATAATGTTTGTCTGTTTTACCATTTTTTGATTAATATCAAACAGAATAATTGGTTAGCATTGGCTATATATCTTTCTCTTTTTTTGCCAGCTGCTTTTATAAAATTGTCGCCGATAGTTTGTATTTTCGGGAAAAGCTATTATATATGCAAATGAAAGAGTTATTTGCCAGCATAGTAACGTAAATCTCTGAAAATCGCACGGTTGCTAACTCGTTACCGCCACTTCTCAAATAATTCGCTAAAAGTTTATTTCTCAATCGGTTAAGTCTGATCGATGAAAATCTAAAATAGATTCATTCTTACACGGTTTTGATTCTTTTCACCACAGAGGACACGGAGGACACAGAGGTGAATTTGTTTTATGACTTACGGTTGTGACCCTAATTTTGATGCGTAATCCTCCTACCATAAAGTTGAAAAAACGGTTCTTCGTCAATTTGGTGGTAAATTCTTTATCTCTTTATTTCCAAGTTAATAATTATCCCTTTTACTCACTTTCATAAGAAAATATAGGCACTGACTGAATTAGCTAAATGAGCGGAGAAAACTTACCACCAAATTTGAC
>ENA-OQJX01000752-OQJX01000752.1-human-gut-metagenome-genome-assembly--contig:-NODE-752-length-12748-cov-2.889470_pt1 | contig 12748 bp, 20 predicted proteins | sample MGYA00242615_ERZ504782 | MGnify/ENA primary metagenome ERZ504782 (study PRJEB26092, sample SAMD00036354) | human gut metagenome | host: Homo sapiens | study: EMG produced TPA metagenomics assembly of... | reverse complement strand
GGGTGATCTCAGCAGCCTTTGCGATCAGGTCGTCGGTGGTGTCGCCCTGTGCAGACACCACCACCACCACGTCATTGCCCGCCTTGTGGGTGTTGGCCACGATGCGGGCCACGTTGAAGATACGGTTCCGGTCCTTCACCGAAGAACCGCCGAACTTCTGTACGATCAACGCCATAGTTTGTCACTCTCCTCTAGTTTCTCCCAATTTATATCATTCCACAGTTGCGCCGGTATTATCTGCATCCAGCTCTAACAGTGTAAATGCTTCACATCCGTCCAGCCTTCCAGCGTTTCCAGCCCGGCACGCAGCCCGGCATAAAAGCGCTCAGCCTCCGGGCGCTCGGCACCGCCATCACGGTGGAACCGGCACCCGATACATACACGGCCTTTGCCCCGCACTGCTTTGCCAGCGCGAACACCTCCCGGGAACCGGGCATCAGGGGGCATCCGGTAGGCTGGTGGAGCTTATCCTCGGTGGCAATGCCCAGCAGGTCATGCCGGCCCTCACAGAAGGCGGCAGGCACCAGCGCGGCCCGGGAAAGGTTATACACGGCATCCTTGTGGGCCACCTGTTTGGGCAGGGCCGCGCGGGCGGCCTCCGTCAGCAGCTTGTAGTCCGGCACGATGGCCGCAAAGCAGAGGCTCTGGTCCACATCCCGTTTGACGGAGTAGACCACGCCGTCCTCAAAGACGCTGCTGGTCAAACCGCCCAGCAGGGCCGGGGCCACGTTGTCGGGGTGGCCCTCAATGGCCGTGGCCAGCGTCAGCAGCTCCTGGGTGTTGAGCACATCGCCCAGCATCCGGTTCGCGCCCAGCAGGCCCGCAATGATGCAGGCCGAGGAGGAACCAAGGCCCCGGGCCATGGGGATGGGGTTGGTCTGCACGATCTTCAGGGGCGGGATCTTCTTGCCCACCTTGTCGAACAGGCCCCTGGCCGAGCGGTACACCAGATTGCTCTCGTTGCGGGGGATGCGGGTGCCGTCCGCCGCCGAGATGTCCAGCCTGTCACTCTCCTCAAAGGTCACGGTGTTGTACAGGGTCACGGCCAGGCCCAGCGCGTCGAAGCCGGAGCTACGTTGGCGCTGTGGCCGGAACAGAAACTTTGATCTTCATGGTCCGTCCCCTTTTCTCATGCATCCTCGGGCAGCTTTTTCAGCACCAGCTTCACGCTGCCGCCCACGGTCTCCACCTTGCGGGCTGCCTCGGCCATGGCCTTTGCGTCGGCCTGCTCCACCAGATAGGAGCAGCCGTCAAAGTGCTCATCCACCACACGGCCCCTGCCGTAGATGGCTTCCACCACGGCGGGAGCAACGCCCGCTGCACGCACATAATATGCGGCGGGAGCCGGGTCGGTGAGCATCCCCTCCACCGGCTCCGCAGGCTGCCAGAACAGGCTGTCGTGGACCTTGGAGCCGTTCTTGAGGCATCCACCACATCGGCCACCACGCGCTGGCGGTGGGCAGCTTGCCCGCGCCCTTGCCGTAGAACACCACGTCGCCCAGCATATCGCCCTTGACCAGCACTGCATTGAACACATCGTCCACGCTGGCCAGCTGGTTTGCCTTGGGCACCAGACACGGCTCCACACCGGCAGCCACGCTGCCGTCCTTGCCGCGCTTCATCCATGCGATCAGCTTGATCACACAGCCCAGCTTTTCCGCCGCTTCCACATCTGCCGTGGTAATGGCACGGATGCCGCGGGTGGGAATGTTCTGGGGGTAGATCTGATGGCCGCACACCAGCGAGGACAGAATGGCGATCTTGCGGCAGGCATCACGGCCGTCCACATCGTCGCTGGGGTCCTTCGTCTCGGCGTAGCCCAGCTCTTGCGCGATCTTCAGCGCATCGTCAAAGCCCAGATTTTCGCGCACCATCTTGGTGAGCATGAAGTTGGTGGTGCCATTCACGATGCCTCCACCTCGGTGATGACGTTTGCCGCCAGACACTGGTGCATCGGGGTAATGATGGGCGTACCGCCGCCCACAGAAGCTCGAACAGGAAGGCACAGCCGTGCTCTTTGGCAAGGCCCAGCAGCTCTGCGCCGTAGGTGGCCACCATCTCCTTGTTGGAGGTGCATACGCTGCGGCCGCTCTCAAGGCAGGCCTTTACATACGGATACGCAAAGCGGGTGCCGCCGATGGTCTCCACCACCACCTTGATCTCCGGGTCTTCCAGAATGGTATCGAAGTTCTTTATAAACAGGTGTGCATCCGGATGGTTTGAAAAATCCTTCGGGTCAAGGATGTACTTGACCTCCACCGGCTCACCTGCACGGCGGGAGACACCCGCAGCGTTGCGGCACAGTACCTCGTACACGCCGCTGCCCACCGTGCCAAAGCCCAGAATTGCAATTTTAGCCATTGTTGTTCTCCCTCGTTTTCTGAAGACTGCTTACAGATTGTACCCGCAGTGCACGCCTACCACCATACGCTGACGCGAAAGTTTTTCGGTCAGCTCTTCGGGAGTCATCTGCATGGTATCGGTGCGGATGGTGACTGCCACCAGTGCGGCACCGTTTTCCGGTGTGGACTGGTTGATGGTCACAATGCTTGCACCTGCGGCGCTGATGCCGGCCAGCAGGCTCTGCAGTGCACCGGTCTCGTCCCGCAGAGTAGCCATGACGGTGATCACCTCACGGCCATTCTCGGAGTCAAAAATGCAATCCTTATACTTATAAAAAGCGCTGCGCGAAAGATCGACTGCGCGGGTGGCTGCGGAAATGCTGCGTGCCTCCCGCTGGCCAGAAGTTCCTTGGCACGCACCACCTTGAGAAAAACCTCAGGCAGCACCTGCGCATCTACCAGATAAAAGCGGCGTTCCAACTTGTTCACCTCACAAACACAAGTGTTCTTGCAGTGAATATAATAGCATCCGGCCCCCTGCAATGCAAGAGGTCGGATGCGTTTTTGTCAGATTATCCAGTTTTGCTGCGGCAAGCGCGGTATTTCCTTGCCGGATTCACTCCGCGCCGGTGCCGATAGTACGCCTTTTGTCCTTCATATGGCTACAGATCAGTCTGTATCCTGATTACCTGTATCCGCAGGAATGACAGCCTGCTCCGGTGCCGCAGTCTCCGCAGGTGCAGCCGCTGCAGGAGCTGCTGCATGGGAGTAGTTGCAGGTACCAGGCAGATCATCGGCGCGGTAGTAGCCCACGGCGGTGCTGGGGCAGGAGCCGCCTGCCAGCAGGCCGCTCTGGGTGCAGTAGCGGCGCTCCACCACACCGGCAGAGGTCGGGAATGCCTTATACGGCAGGTCTGCCTGCACCTGTTCCATCAGCGCCTTCCACGCCATAACACAGGTACGGGTCTTGGCCTGCTGCTTACCCAGCGTCTTGGTCATATCATAGGGTGCATCGTAGCCCCACCACACGGCGGTAACGTAGTACGGCGTGCCGCCCACGAACCACAGATCCTTTTCGTCGCTGGCGGTACCGGTCTTGCCAAAGGCTTCCATGCCGTTGGAGTTGGGGTAGCGGCCGCCGGCGGTACCCACGCTGGAGTACAGCACGTTCTTCAGCAGGCGGTTCATCACATAAGCGGTATCCGGGGTCAGGGCCTGATAGCTGGTGGAGTTGTTCTCCAGATAGATATTGCCGTCACGGTCCAGCACGCGGGTATACAGGTGCGGGGTGGTGTACTGGCCATCGTAGAAGATCTGGAACGCAGCTGCCAGCGCCGTGGGCGTAACGCCATGGGTCTGACTGCCCATGACCATCTGCGCCAGACCCACATCGTTTACCGGGTCCAGCGTGTTCAGCTGCAGGGTGTTGTACACAAAATTGAAGATGTTGCTTGCGCCCACCAGATCACCCACACGCACCGCAATGGTGTTCAGCGAGCGGGCCAGACCGTTCCACAGCGGCACATCACTGTTGTCGCCGTAGTTGCCGCCATAGTTGCGGGGCCAGCTGCGCCATGCGTTGGGATAAGCGCGCAGCTGCTTGTCGGAAAGGCCCATCAGCCGTTCTTGCGGCAGTAATCCTCATCGCGGATCACCATATCCTGCTTCTGATACAAGGGCGAGTTGTTGAGCATGGTGGACCAGTTCACCAGACCATACTCTACACCCAGTGCATACGCACCGATAGGCTTGATGGTAGAACCCGTCTGACGAGTGACACTGTAGGCACGGTTCAGCGAGAGGCTCTTGTTCTTTTCGCCCAGACCACCCACAATGGCGATCACATTGCCGTCATAGTCCAGCGTGACCATGGCTGCCTGAGTACGCACATTGCGGTAATAGTAAACGGTACCGTCGTCGCCGGTGCGGGTCTTGGGCGTACCGTCCTCGTTCATCACCTGTACATCGTCGTCCGAGATGGAGGTCACCTCTTCCTCATGCCAGCCGGCCGGGAAGTAGGCATCGTCCGTGTTGAGCATCAGGTTTTCCATGGCGGACTGCACCTTGGTGTTCACAGTCGACTCAACGGTAAAGCCGCCGGTGTACAGCAGCTTCTGTGCCTCGGATTCCGAAATGTTTTCCTTGTCCATGATGTCCTGCACCAGCTCGGTGAACAGTGCATCGGTAAAGTAAGAGGTAACGGAAGAATTCTTCTTGGTATCCTCTTCCTCGGCCAGTACCAGCGGCTGGGCCGCTGCGTTGCGGTAGTCCTCTTCGCTGATCACGCCCTGCTGCCACATGTTGTACATGAGGAAGTTACGGCGGTTGATCAGGTTTTCGGGGTTGGTGTAGGGGTTATAGTTGGTGGGGTTTTTGGTGATGGACGCAATGGTCGCACACTCCCACAGGGTCAGCTGGCTGACATCCTTATTAAAGTATTCGTTGGCCGCAGTCTGCACGCCCTGAATGGTGCCGGTAAAGCTGATGGTGTTCAGGTACGCTTCCAGAATGGTCTCCTTGGAATAGCTGCGGCTCAGGCAGAGGGCGCGGTAGATCTCGCGCAGCTTGCGCAGTGCGCCTTCAATGCCGCTGGCGCTCTTGTCGTCGGTCAGGTTCTTGATCAGCTGCTGCTCCAGCGTGGATGCACCCTGCTTGGAGCTGTAGATGGGCAGCAGGTATTCGTTGACCATTGCGCCGATGGTGCGCTTGAAGTTGACGCCGGGCTCGTTGTAAAAGTCCTTATCCTCGGTGCAGATGAACGCATACTGCAGGTTCGTGGGGATCTGCTCCAGATCCGCCCACACGCGGTGGCTGTTGGAAGAGCGCAGCGTGGCATACTCCACCTGTGCACCGGTGTCCGGGTCGGTGGCCATCACCACACTGGACTGGCTCAGCTCAATGTTGTCCAGATCCAGCAGGTCGCCGTCGTTGGCGGTAGCCTGCACCACGTAATACACAGCACCCACTGCCACCAGACTGCCTGCCATGATGCCCAGACAAATCAGTGTAGCAACGGTTCGGCCAATGAAGCGCAGAATGGGATGTCTGCCCTTTTCACAGGGTTCCTTTGGTTCTTTGGGTTCCCGGCCGCGTCTGGGTCCCGGCTGGGACTCCCGGCGGCTGTTGCTCACATTTACCTTCCGCCCCGCCGGTGCCGGGGAATGCCCCTCACCGGCACGGTTGATCTTTCTCATATCGGAGATAGAAATCGCCTCCTAACATTCAGGCTGCTTTTTCAGCGCCATGCGCTGGTACTTTTCCATCAAAGCGCACAGAACTGCACGCAATACCATATTATAGCACGTGCACAGAACGCGGGCAAGAACCAATCTTCGGCCTGATAGGTCTAATCATCTGTAGTATAACACAATCTGCCGGACAAAGTACAGCATTCCCGTGTGAAAATTGACTGTGCCCCCCTGTTTTGGGGCATACTTCAGCCGGAAAGGAGCGTGTTTCTCCATGCGCAAACTGTGCACCTGCCTGTTCTACGGGCTGTGCGTATTCACCATCGTGTTCAGCCTGTTCTGGATGGCCCTGCCCAAGCTCAGCCTTCCGGTGCCCGACCCCGGCAGCGAAGCACCGCCTTCCTCCGCAGCAGACCTTGCCGCACAGGCCATGCCGGAGCTTGCTGCCCAAAGCTACCGCCTGTGCGACAAAGGCGGGCGCGTGGCCGTTTACCGCTGCGGCACCAATGGCCAGCCGGATGTGCTTGTCACCGTCACCGGCATCTACACCAATCTTCTGCCGGAGAACGATGCCGTGCGCATCAAGCGCGGTGTGACCGTGTACAGCGAACGGGAACTGGACCTGCTGCTGGAAGATCTGGGCGGTTGAGTGCAGAATGCTCAATTTTTATCTACTTTTACTGATTATTTTTATTGACATCCCGATGTAAAAATTATATAATGATAATAGAAGTAAAGTTTTTTAACCGCCTGCAGCGATCATAAAAGGAAGTGCTTCCTCATGTCAGAACAGATCACCCTCCATTACCAGTGCCGTCTTTGCGGCAAGCAGCTGGACCGCGGTATCCACCTCGGCCCGCCCAGCCCCGGCACCTGCAGCAAAGCCGCCAAGGTGGACGGCTTTCACGGGCCGCACCGCTGGGTCATTGTCTCTTTGCCCAAAAGTGCCTGAGCACTCCATTTCACTGTGATGCAAAAAGGACCTCCGGATGCTTCTCCGGAGGTCCTTTTCTCATTCAGGTTCAGGCTTCCATTTCTTCCAGCGGAACAAGGTAGGCCTTGCGGCACTCCTCGTATTCCAGCATGTAGTCCTTGGTGGGGTTGTGGTGCATGATGCTCTTGAGGGTGTGGGAGTCGTAGTCCTCGCCGGCATCCATGCCGATCAGGCGGGCAGCAACGTTGGAGCAGTGATCCGAGATACGCTCTGCATTGTTCAGCACATCCAGGAACACGACACCCGTATCAATGGAGCACACGCCGTCCTTCAGGCGCAGGATGTGCTGGTCGCGCAGGCGCTCCGCCATCACATCGATCACCTCTTCCAGCGGTTCCACCTGAGCCGCCAGACGCATATCGCTGTTTTCAAAGGCATCGTTGGTCAGGTTCAGGATGCGGTTCAGCGCATTCTCCAGCAGCTGCAGCTCCTTGGTGGCGTTTTCACTGAAGGACGCTTCCTTTTCCTGCAATTCTTCTGCCTTTTCCATAATGTTCACCGCATAGTCGCCGATGCGCTCGAACTCGGTAACAAAATTCAGCAGTTCGGTCACAGTGTGGCTCTCATCGTCGCCCAGCTCCTGATCGGTCATCTTGATCAGATAGTTGGAGATTGCCACCTCCATGCGGTCGATCAGGTTTTCACGCACCCGGATGGCGCTGACGGTATCCTCGTCCATCTTCAGCAGCAGCGGTGCAGCCAGATTCACATTGCGGGCAGCACGGCGGGACATCTTGATCACAGCGCTCTTAGCCTGCTGCAGGGCCACAGCCGGGCTTTTGAACAGGCGCTCGTCCAGCACCGGCATGCTCAGCTCCTGTGCTTCCTCGGCGCTGTCCGGCACAGTGAGCAGTGCCAGCTTGGACAGCACACCGCTGCACGGCAGGAACAGCAGCATGGCGCACACGCTGGAAAGGGTGTGGATGTTTGCAATGGTGCTCTTGTTCATCACGTCGTTCCACATGGGGATGCCAACGGTGAACTGCACCGCATACACCAGTGCCAGCAGGATCACGCTGCCAATGATGTTGAAGTACAGATGGATCAGTGCAGCGCGCTTGCCGTCCTTGGAGGAGCCGCCAATGGTGAGCAGCGGCGTAAAGGCCGTGCCGATGTGTGCGCCCAGAATAATGGGGATGGCAGAGCTGAAGGTGACCAGACCCGTGCTGGACAGTGCCTGCAGGATACCCACCGATGCGAGGAGGACTGGATGATCACCGTGACCACCACGCCCACCAGAATGCCCAGAACGGGATTCGTCATGGTAACGAACAGATTCTGGAACACGGCGCTCTCACGCAGAGGAGCCACACCGGTGTCCATCAGGCTCATGCCGGTAAACAGGATGCCGAAGCCCAGCATGATCTGGCCGATGTTCTTCCTTTTAGCGCTGCGCAGGAACACATAAAAAATGCAGCCGATAAACGCCACCACGGGCGCAAAGGTCTTGGGCTGGATCAGTGTCAGCCAGAGACTGTCACCGGAGATATCCGCCATGCGGATCAGCTGGCCGGTAACAGTGGTACCAATGTTTGCACCCATAATGACGCCTACCGACTGCGTAAGGGTCATGATGCCGGAGTTTACCAGACCGACACAAATAACGACCGTGCCGGCCGAGGACTGGATGACACCCGTGATGAGGGTGCCAAAAATAACGCCCTTGAGCGTTGAGGAGGTCAGCTTTTGCAGCACGCCCTGCATTTTGCCGCCGGCCAGTTTTTCCAGACCAGCGCCCATAATGGACATGCCGTACAGAAACAGCGCAATTCCACCCAACAGAGAGGTAATGTGTGTGATATCCATAACGATACTCCTAAAAATGATCTTCCTTTTGATCCTTGTACATCTGCCCTGCCCGCACACCGGGCCTGCTTGATCCGGCAGATGCTGCGGCCTGCCGCTCTGCTGCGCAGAACGGCGCACAATGACCGCGCTTGGATCTATTATATCATTTTTTATCCTGTCACAACAAGGTTTATTTTACAAGAAAATCACTTTTTCTACACATTTTTCCGTCTCTTAATGAATTCGTGCTCTTTCCTTTTCAATTATTTTACATCAATTTTACATTTGCACCGAAGTCCCTGTCTGTTTGCGGGCGCTTACTCTGCCAGTTCTTCCATTGCTTCCCGCACCGTATCGGCCGAAAACAGGAACACTCCGCTGCCGGTGTATACTTCCACATGGCTTCCAACATAACGCAGTTCAAAATCTTTCATCCGTGTTCCCTCCTGTATCTCGTTTTTTGCAGCTTTTCAGAACGTTTTTGTTCCATGGCTGTATTATCGCACACAGCAGGTACTATAAATCGGATTTTCAACGCATTTTGCAGACAAAAAGCCGCCCGGCTTCAGATGCGGAACCGGGCGGCTGGCCACCTATTTATATCGTTCAATGCACAGCGGCATATTCCGGGATGCGCTGCTCATGGGCCTGCTGCTCTGTGCGGGCCTTCTCATAGCAGTAACGGATGATCGCCTGCCTGCGCACGATGCCAATGAAGATGCCGCGGTCATCCACAACCGGCACAAAGTTCTGGTTCATGGCCGCTTCGATCAGCTGATCCATGCTGGTGGTCACGGTGACAGCCTTGTAGTCGCGCTTGTGCGGGAAGGCCGAAATGGGACATCCTCAGCCGCTTCCAGATCCAGACCATGGAACTTTTTCAGCCCCCAGAGAATGTCGCCCTCGGTCAGGGTGCCCACATATTTTCCCTGCCGGTTGAGCACCGGAATGGACGCGTAGCGTTATTCTCCCACTTTTCCAGCGTCTGCCGAAGGGTGAAATCGTCGTAAACATACATCAGATCCTGCTTGGGTGAAAGGAAAAACAGAATATTCATGACAACAGCTCCTAAACATTGTTCCACGCGCCGTGCGCAAAAAATAACGCAGTTCATCCGCACAAGCGGGACCCTGCGCCGCAGTCCCTATCCTTGTTTCTATTTTAGCACTTTTTCATAGTCGAATAAAGAGTTATCACCCACCTTTTATATTTTTTTAACAGATTGTTTGCTTTCTTTCGTCATACTTTCGGTTTTGATAAAAAGCAACCAGCGTCCGTTATGCTATCACCTTCCCGGTGCGAAGCCGCCCGAACCATGCCGCCAATGCAGAAACCTGCGCAAAAAGTTGATATACCAGCATTTTGCGCTGTACAAGCGCGCCCCAAAGTTGTATAATAATGTGGGTGTTTCTCGGCGCAGTATGTGTATCTGTCCGCCGCTGCGCACCAGACCTTGAATGTGTTTTATGAAAATAACATAAAGGAGCAGAGCGACTATGATCACTTCCCGTTTCCCTCTGGGGGATGTCAGCTTTACGTCCGGGTATTTTGCTACTCTGGTAGGTGAAGCAGCCAAACAGTGTTACGGTGTTGCCGCAATGGCACCCCGTGATATGACCGATGCCGTCAGAAGCATGGTGCACGGTTCTGATTACCCGGAAAAGGGTGTCCGTGTCACGCAGGAGGATGGTCGTCTGGTGATCGAACTGCACATTGCAGTGAGCTATGGCCTGAACATTTCTACCGCCGCACGCAGCATCTCTCACCGCGTCAAGGACGAGGTGGAGCAGGCTACCGGCCTGAAGGTTGCCCGCGTTGTGGTTTCGGTAGACGATGTGATCGCCTGATTTTTGTTGGTTCATCCGAATGCGCCGGGCTTTTCCGGCAAGTACAAGGAGTAAAAAAGAATGATTTCTGGTAAGATTTTGCGTGACGCCATTATCTCTGGCGCCAACAACATCAACAATCAGCGCTCCCGCGTGGACGAGCTGAACGTTTTCCCTGTTCCTGATGGCGACACTGGCACCAACATGGGCATGACCGTGGGTGCTTCTGTGCGCGAGCTGGAAGCATTGGACGACAGCTGCACCGTGGGTGAGGCTTCCAAGACCGCTGCTTCCGCCATGCTGCGCGGCGCACGCGGCAACTCCGGTGTTATCACCAGCCTGCTGTTCCGCGGCTTCTCCAAGGCGCTGGAAGCAAGAAGGAAGCCACCGCTGCCGACATTGTCGAGGCTCTGAAGAAGGGTGTCGAGGCGCTTATAAGGCCGTTATGAAGCCCACCGAGGCACCATCCTCACGGTTGCACGCATTGCCTCTGAGGAAGCTGCTGCCTGCGGTGCCGAGGATGTGCCCGCTCTGTGGGATGTGGTGATGACCGCCGGCCAGAAGGCTCTGGAGGACACCCCCAACCTGCTGCCTGTTCTGAAGAAGGCCGGCGTTGTGGATGCCGGCGGTCAGGGCATCATGATTATCTTTGAGGGCATGGGCAAGGTGTTCCATGGCGAAGGCATCGTGGCAGGCGGCGAGGCTGCTCCCAACAAGGCAAAGCTCTCCACCGAGAACGCCGGCAAGGGCGTGTTCACCGACGACCTGATGAAGGTGGAGGACATCAAGAACGGCTACTGCACCCAGTTCCTGATCAACAAGTATGAGGGTGCAAGCGCCGCAAAGATGCGTGCCTTTGCAGAATCCAACGGCGACAGTGTGGTGTGCATCGAGGATGACGATGTGATCAACCTGCATGTGCACACCGCTGATCCCGGCAAGATCCTGAGCGAAGCATCAAGTATGGCTACCTGACCAACTTCAAGATCGAGAACATGCACGAGCAGTTCCTGGCCCGTCAGAAGCAGGGCAAGAGCCTGGAAAAGCAGGCTTCTGCTGAGAAGGCCCCTTCTCAGTCCAGCGAGTTCGTCTACGCTGCTGTGGACCCCAGCCGTGACTATGGCTTTGTTGCGTTGCCGCCGTGAAGGCCTGAAGCCGTGTTCACCGATCTGGCTGCAGACGCAGTGGTCTCCGGTGGTCAGACCATGAACCCAGCCACCGAGGATATCCTCGCCGCCATCCAGAGCGTGCCCGCAAAGACCGTGTTCGTGCTGCCCAACAACAAGAACATCATCATGGCTGCTGAGCAGGCCCAGAAGCTGGCCGACCGTCAGGTGGTCGTTCTGCCCACCCGCACCGTGCCCATGGGCATTACCGCCATGCTGAACTTTGATCCCTCTGTGAACGCCGAGACCAACACCATCAACATGATGGCTGCTGCCGACAAGGTGTCCACCGGTCTGATCACCTATGCTGCCCGCGACAGTGAGTACGACGGCAAGCGCATCAAGAAGGGTGAGATCATGGCTCTGGAGAACGGCAAGATCGTTTCCACCTCCAACGATATCACCAAAGCTACCTACCGTCTGGCACGCGGCATGTGCAAGAAGGATTCCAGCTTCGTCACCATCATCTCCGGCTGCGACGTGAGCGATGAGGATGCCGAGAAGGTCACCGAGATCGTAAAGGCAAAGTGCCCGAACCACGTTGAGGTCAGCCACATCCGCGGCGGCCAGCCCGTTTACTATTATATGATCAGCGTGGAGTAAACACTCCCCCGTTCTGCTGAATTTTTAAGCACCTGCGATTTTTGCCGCGGGTGCTTTTTTAAAGCAAAAGTGCCTGCACAGCTAAAGCCGTGCAGGCACTTTTGCTTTCAGAATCCTCAGAAGAAGCTTACCTGACTGCTTTCCGGCAGGTCACCCAGAGCGCCCACCTGACGCAGACGGTCCAGAATGCTGCTGCCGACACCGGAAGCCTGCTGCAGCTCTTCCACCGAGATATATTCTTCGCCGTGGATGGTCACCTTTTCCAGTGCATCGGCGGCAGCACCGCCAAGACCCTTCAGCGAAGAGAAAGGCAGACGTACCTTGCCGTCCTCCACCACATACTTGGAGCCGCGGCTCTTGCCCAGCTCAATGGGTAAAAACTCGTAGCCGCGCACCAGCATCTCGTTGACGAGCTGCAGGCTGACCAGCACATCCTCGTCCTTGGCGTTCTTCTCTTCCTTCAGGCGACGCTTGACTTCTTCCATGTGGGCGCGGGCCACTGCCGCGCCGCCCACAGCGGCCTCATAGTCGATATCGTCGCCGCGCACGGTAAAGTATACCGCATAGAACTCCGGCGGGCGGTAGATCTTGAACCACATCAGGCGGATTGCCGACATCAGGTAGGCCACAGCATGGGCCTTGGGGAACATATACTTGATCTTGCGGCAGCTCTCGATGTACCAGTCCGGCACCTCGTGCTCCCGCATGGCTTCCCTCCCAGCCATCCTTGAAACCGCCCTTGGCTACCTTGCCCTTACCGCTACAGCCTCCATGATATCAAAGGCCATCTTGGCTCCAGACCCTTGCGCAGCAGGTACAGCATGATGCTGTCACGGCAGCC
>ENA-OQJX01000751-OQJX01000751.1-human-gut-metagenome-genome-assembly--contig:-NODE-751-length-12754-cov-1.434228_pt1 | contig 12754 bp, 15 predicted proteins | sample MGYA00242615_ERZ504782 | MGnify/ENA primary metagenome ERZ504782 (study PRJEB26092, sample SAMD00036354) | human gut metagenome | host: Homo sapiens | study: EMG produced TPA metagenomics assembly of... | reverse complement strand
TCACGCTCTAAACACGTATAAACGGCGGAAGCAGAAGCAACTCCTTCGGAAATAAGCTGAAATTCACAAAAATTTGAAAAGCAATTTTCGTGAATTTCTTCTTATTTCTTGGAGTTAAACGCTTCTGCTTCCAGTCTCATTTTGTGTAGTACCTTGTAGGAATGAGGTGTTACCAATCTACCTATCGAAAGGTATAATGATCACTTTGCTTTTTTACAGTAGAAGGTAATTTTATTTACATAGAGCTTAAACGCTGTTTTAAATATGATAAAATGAAGAAAATTTTATATAGAAGATAAATGAAAAAGGAGAAAAAGATGTTTAAAATTGCTATTTGTAATGATGCGGAAGAAATAAATTCACAAATTGAAGCATTTATTCATGCATATAGTCTCGATTCGTATAAAGTAGATGTCTTTTCTGATTCTTATTCACTGATTCAATCACTAAAAATAATGATCATATGTTATATTTTCTTAACATTGAGAAAGATAATCAAGGAATAGAGGTAGCCAAAACGGTGAGGAAATATAATCTCAATGCTTTTATTGTGTTTCTCGCAAATCATAAGAAATATATGAGTGAAATATTTGAGATACGTACGTTTGATTATGTGTTGAAACCTGTTACTAAAGAACGGATTTTTAGAATTATGGATGATATTTCCCGTCTGCTCAATCTAAACAAAAAGCAATTTGTTTTTTCAGTTAATAATATGAATAATTATATTTCTTTTGGAGAAATTATATATTTTGAAAAGCATAAAAGACAAACAATGCTTCACCATGTATCTGGTATGAGTAAAGTTTTTTATATGAATACGGATCAGATATTAGAACAATTAGATGCCTGTTTTACACAAATACATACTTCTTTCATTATCAATATAAATTTTGTTAGACAAGCAAAGTAGAACGAAAGTTATCTTAAATAATCATCGAGGAATAGAATTACCAATCAGTAGAAAATATAGAGAGAATGTATCCAATAAATTCATTCATTTACAAAAATGATTTGATGTAAAAAATTATTGCGAGGGGAGCTAAATAATGGCAGAAAAGGATAAGTCATTATTTCAAAGTATCATTGTTAGAAACAAGCATAAGTATTTTTTATTATGTATTTTGTTAGTTATACAATCAATTTAATGGTCCCTTTTTCGTATATATCGAAATATATTATAGATGATGTATTAATTTCATCTGAGTTTAAAACTTGAAATATGTAGTGATAATTTTTGTTGGGCTGCTTGTCTTACAAAGTGTCATTTCCAGGATAATGGTGTACGTGAATTCCAATTTCTTTCAGGAACTCTAATGTATTTAAGAAAAAAAATATTTAGATATGCGATAATCAATCTTGAAAATAATACAAAACAAGTTCTCAAATATTCTAAACAGTTATTTTTTCAGATTTAGAAAATTTAATAGGTAATTATAGCTTGATAACAGTTTCTATATTTTCAAATACTACGTTGGTTATTGGGTGAGAGTGTAAAATATTTTGTGTAAATAGAAAAAAGGAAGTCCCTTCTGTAGAATAGAGTTACCACAACACATTCACAGAAAAGAGGACTTCCATATGAACGATTTTACTATAGAAATTCTAAAGACTCTAGCGAACAAAGGCGATTTGAATGAATTATTCCGTGTCCATTTGGAAAAAGCTGTCAATACGCTTCTCAAAACGGAGTTAACGGCTTTCCTCGATTATGAAAAGTACGATCGCATTGGTTTTAACACGGGTAATTCTCGTAACGGCTCCTATGACCGTACGGTCAAGACCGAGTACGGGGAACTTCATCTCCAGATTCCGCGCGACCGCAACGGCGAGTTCAAGCAACAGACTGTTCCTGCTTATAGACGGACGAATGATACCTTAGAGGAGACCGTCATTCACCTCTTCCGAAAAGGTATTACCATGTCGGAAATCGCAGACTTGATTGAGAAAATGTATGGGCATCACTACACGCCCCAAACCATGTCCAACATGACTAAAGTGCTGACTGAAGAAGTAAATGCATTTAAAGTTAGAACTCTAAATGATAAGTATGTCGCTATTTTCATGGATGCTACTTATATTCCTTTAAAACGGCAAACTGTCTCCAAAGAAACAATCTATATTGCCATTGGTATACGAGAAGACGGCACTAAAGAAGTACTAAGTTATGCGATTGCTCCGACTGAATCGACCTACGTTTGGAATGAGTTGTTATAGGACATTTACTCCAGAGGGGTTCATGATGTCTTACTGTTTATTACCGATGGCTTAAAAGGCATGAAAGATACGATTCACCAGATTTATCCTAAAGCTAAATACCAACATTGCTGTGTTCACGTTTCCCGTAATATTGCTCATAAAGTACGTGTCAAAGATCGAAAAGAAATCTGTGATGATTTTAAGGCTGTTTATCAAGCTAGCTCAAAGGAAGAGGCAAATACCTTTTTAGGGAGTATGATTGAGAAGTGGCAGAAAACTTATCCTAAAGTGACGCAGTCACTGATAAAAAATCAAGATTTATTGACTTTTTATGAGTTTCCGCCTGGTATCCGCCGAAGCATTTACTCAACTAATTTAATCGAATCTTTCAATAAACAAATCAAGAAATACAGCCGCAGAAAAGAGCAGTTTCAAAATGAAGAATCACTAGAGCGTTTCCTAGTATCCATCTTTGATACATACAATCAAAAATTCTTAAATAGAAGCCATAAAGGCTTCCAACAAGTGACGGATACATTAGCTTCAATGTTTACTGAGTAACCCATTATTTTGCAGAAGGACGAGTTATTTACACAAAATTATTGACGCTCCCGGCTATTCATAAAGTACGTTCTTCTTTATTAAACAAATGATGAATTGTTGTCAAAGTAGAAACACTTATAGTTACAATTAATAAAAAGCATAAAAAGAAAAATGTTTCCGGTAAAAAACTGATAATTGGATCTGTACGATAGTCAAACATCCAATCATCATTGTCAAAAAATACTTGATGAAAAAGCACAAATGCTTTATCAAAAAACAGAAGTGCCATTACACAGACTGATATTATCATCCACTTGATTAACTAGTGATTTCTCTGACTTGATTCACGCGTTACTAATTTTTTCCTTGTTTAGGTATAAAAGAACGCTACTCGTAGAAAGAAGCAATGAATAGTTAAGCTGGAACAAAAATTTAACATCTTTAAAATGGTTTATACCGCGATCTGAGACGTATAGATTATCAAAAACCAATTCTTTTTGAAAAGGATTATTTAAATAGCCCATTAAATTTCTAAAATCTTGATTAACTTGAGATCTACTCCAGTTTTGAAAATTTATATCGCTTTGAAAGAATAAATTGATTTTGAGCAAACCAGGGAAGTTGCTTGTCAATGTAATCAGCGAGGGATAAAGCAAAGACAAAAATAATAGAAATAGCATTGCTTTTTTCATTAAATTAATATTTATATTAGATCACTCCTTTTAATATAATGATAAAAAAACTTGTGTAGAAAATGTGTACCAATGTATCTGTCAAAAGTCATACATAAAATTTCCATAATAGCCTGCTATAGTCAAAACAAGTTCATTAGGAAGGAGGGAAGAATTTGAGAGAACCCTACGACAGAGTATTTATTTCGTTTGGTCCATTTACTATTTATTGGTATTGCCATTTTCATAGTGTTTGGGATCATAATCGGATATTTTGTTGCTAATAGAAGAGCAAAGCGTGCGGCATTGCCTGAGGATACAATTGTTGATCTGTTGTTATATGGATTGCCAGTTTCTATTATTATCGGCCAGATTAATACTATGTTACTTTTTGAAATTACCTTTGTATATTGATGATTCCTTTAAGTATCTTAAAAATTTGGGAAGGTGGTCTAGCAATACATGGTGGATTAATTGGTGCTGTATTGACAGGGGTTATTTATTGCAAGAAGAAAAATCTTTCTTTTTGGAATGTTGCTGACGTAGTTGCTCCCAGTATAGTAATTGGACAAATCATTGGACGATGGGGAAATTTTATGAATCAAGAGGCTATGGAGAAATTGTAGACATAGAGTTCCTGCAATCTCTGAAACTCCCATCTTTCATAATTGATCAAATGTATATTGATGGGCCTACCATCATCCGACTTTTTTATATGAGTCTTTATGGAATATAGGAGTACTCATTATTTTGCTTCTGGTGTCTAGAAATAGAATGTTCTTTTGGGCAAATATTTTTAATTTATGTTTCACTATATTCCGTCGGGAGATTCTGGATTGAAGGATTACGGACCGACAGTTTAAATGCTAACAGCAAACTTGAGAATGGCTCAAGTCCTGTCCATAGTCCTATTAATTGGCTCTATATTAACTTACATCTATCTCAAAAAATCTAAGGAGGAAGATTTACATGGAAGCATTACTTAATCTCTTACCACTACTATTACTACTAATTGCCCTATCTCAATGATGTTTATGCATAAAGGCACGGACATGCTGGGCATCATCATATGCATGGAGAAGATCATTCAAAACACACTGGTTCCGAAAATGATATAGCAAGTTTAAAAATCCAAACTGAGCAATTAAAAGAAGAAGTTGCTACTCTAAAGAACTTAGTTAAGGAGCGATGACAATGCAGTGGTTATTACTTTTATTATGTCCGATAATGATGATATTTATGATGAGGGGTATGCACTCAGGATCGCATAATGAAAAAGATGACGAACAATTGAAACAGGATCTTGAAAATTTAAAAGAGCAAAATGATATCTTAAGTAGTGAACTAAGCGATTTGAAGTCAAGGTTAAAATAAGTTAAAGGAGGCGTGACATAAGTTACCTAGTTACGCTCTCCAAAAAACAAGGAGCACTTGGAAATCATGAGATTTTTCGAGTGCTTCTTGTTTTTTTATTCATTTTGAGTAGTTCAAGTTCCTATTTTTGTCAATTTCATCATATTGATTGCCGTAATGAGTAAACCCGTCTGTTTTCTGACTTCTCTAAGCCTCGAACCGTGTAGCGAGTGAAGCCCGAACAAGCCTGCATAAATCTGAAGACTGTTTCCACGTCGACTTTTCTCCGCCCATATATTTTTTGAATGTCAGGCGTTGATAACCGTTCTTTTTGTTTTTCTTTATGATACTCCCAAGACGGATTTACAGTGATCTTTCTACGATTCCCCTTTGGGGTTAAGGCTTCAGGAATGAGCGCTTGGTTCGCATCCGTTTTTTCTGCTTGGTATTCTTTAAAATCTCGGACAAAGCCATCCGCATCTGTTCGTTGACGGTAGGCATGAAAATTGAATCGTACCCCTTTGGGGTCGATGTAAAAGTCCTCATTGGGCTCGTAAACCCAATTCATTACTTTCCGGTCATCTGTCTGCCATTTCTTACTTTGTTCTTTAAACATCGTTCCATAAGGAATCAGTGCAGTATGCTGAGGAAGTTCATCTTCTATATAGCGGTAATTGCTTTCTGAACCATAACCTGCATCGGCGACCAAATAATGAGGGGACTTTTGTGCAGTCTTCATTTTTCCAGTAATGGTTTCAGTGTTTTAGTGTCTGTTGGGTTTTGAAAGACATCGTAGCCGAGCACAAATTGATTACATGTAGCGATCTGCAGGTTATACGCAGGTTTAAGTTGGCCATTTTTCATGTGGTCTTCTTTTACGCGCATAAATGTCGCATCATGATCGGTTTTTGAATAACTGTTTCTAGTCCCATAAATAGAAAACTGCGTTTGATGTTCCAGAAGTTTTTCTCACTTTGCATTTAGTTTGCGTACTTGGCTTTTCAACGTTCGCCGTTGTTGTTTCGCTGGATTTGGCGAAAGACGTTTCGTTGCCTCAACTTCATTTTCTAGTTCATCCAGACGCAGTTCCATCCGTGTTAACAGTTCATCTATCATGTCTACGGTCAAGGTCGTCCCTTCGGGAATCTGTTTCAGGGCATATGCTTCTTTTAGTTCCGTCATCATAGTAAGCAATTTTTCGCGATTCATTTGATCGAACCGGATCGTATTTTTCTTCCAGACAAAGCTGTATTTATTCGCATCCGCCAAGATTTTGGTCCCGTCAATAAACAACGCATCATCAATCAGATTCCGTGCACGCAGATACTCTGTCAACTGATCTAACCTTTATTGGTCAACTCCTGTACATCGTTGGATACACAAAAACGGGCGATAGTTCGATAAGTCGGAACCCGTTCTTGCGTCAACCAGCGAGCATATAGGTTTTCTTCAGCTAAGCGTTCAATCTTGCGACTTGTAAAGGTTTCTCGCGTATACGCAAAAAGAACCACCTTCATCATGGCACCGTAAATCATATTCTCTTGGTCGACCAAAAGATAGGGGTCATTAATCTGAAGCGCTTGACCAGTTCATGGATAAAAACGGCGACATGATTTTCTTTTGGAGAAAATGAAGTAGATAGATCCAAAGTGAGTTGATTCATGTTATAATTAGTATACATTTTGTTTAGTCCTTTCAGGATTAAATGATGGTGCATTGGCGGGAACCGGTGCTCCTTTTTATTTTACCCAAAAAACCGCAAGAAATGAACGCTTTCTCGTCATTTCTTGCGGTTTTCTTCTATGGACTTATGTCACAGTCCCTTTAAAATTCACTAAATTCATGGTTCAGAATAGAATTGATTCTCTCAAAATATTTAGTCTAACTTTACTCTTTATAAAACGAATAAGGCATGCGTGTTTATAATCTTTCTTTATGTATTTCTGACACCAAAGAAAATGATCCTCATCATTCCATCCACTTCGTTGCATTCCACCAAGAGTACATAACATCCCCTGTGTATAGGGTAGTCCATACACCAGGGGATTCTAGAAGTAAGATTTATTGTTTCTTTTTTAAGTGCAAATAGAACCATTATCTTCGATGAATATAAGGAAAATACCTTTTTAGATAACATTTCTAGGTTATGAATAGATATATTCACTCTATCCGCAATTTTCTTCAACGAAAAGTTACTAAAATGGAAGCATGGGCAGCATTAATATGATGATTTTCTTCTGGACGTTGCTAAGACATTCAATAGCAATGAGCGCCATTATAAATGTGGAAGCTACTCGTAAAAAAGGGAAGATTGATTTCCAATTCTGCCCAAATGCTTATTTATACTACAATTAACCGTATTAATTTCAACTTCTTTGTCCAGAATAACTACCGAACTAGTTCACCACTTGGATAATGAGATATCGGGCTAAAATTGTAAAATCTTTGCCAAATTTCTTCATAAAATTAGCATGTTTCTCTAAATCTGTAAATAGAATGTATCGTAAGTGATCATGCAAATTTTGATTACGCATATAATGTGGTCTATTAAATTGTGCTCGTATCTCCTCTTCACGTTGATCCGGTGAGACAATATACATCATCAAATTTTCTTGATGAATCGAATACAAATCATCCATTCGATTCATCCCAGAAATTATTGACGTCGATTTTTCAACCTCAAAAGCACATATCGGTTCCCCATTTTTTGAAAACCAAATAACATCAATCAAACCAATCGTCCTACTTAACGGATTTGGTAATTGATAGATTGTTTCTGGTAATAGAGGTATAGACACATCTCCTAAGCGATTCCCATCTACAATTCTATTATGATCGTTTGAGGCAATCCAAGCATGATAACCTATCTCATTACCTAAAGTAGCTAAGATATATTGGATTTTTTGGTGCACATTTTTGCCATCCTCTTTTTCCAACTTCTGTTTTATTAATTTCTGGGTGTTACTTTCTGAAATTCTGACATACTCTTCTTCATTTTCGCGAACAATATAATTTAGTTTCCCAATATCAAATAAAAAAGCTGAGATAGCACCCAAATCTTTCGAAAAAAGTCCTCCTAAGCAGTTGAGTTCAATCATACCATCACGGAGTTTAAAATAGTCCTCCCATTTACCTAAGCGAATTTTCGAGCCCGTAAGATAATTATATCCATTTACAATAGCTGTGTTAAAAGGAGGGAAAATGGTAGGTTCTAGAAAATATAAAATGTTTGCGACAGCTGGACCAAGCCCTCTGATTTTCTTTTCTGCTAGAATATTTACAGCAAATAACATTTTAATTTCTTGATTAGCTTTAAGAATTTGATCAAGACAAAGTGAAAAAGCTAACTGATTTTCCCTATTTTCATAAATATCCGGAATTCTCAATTTAGGTTTCCACATAAATGCATGCTTGGCTCCTTTAAAAATTTCTGTTTGTTCTGCAATTACATTCATTATGTCCTCTAGGGCTGAATTTTTAAAATCTGTTGGGAACGTTCCGTTATTGACATGTTTGATAAGTACTTGTACGTATTTCCTAACTTTTTTAAACGCTTTCAAACGTTTTTCACTTTTGATAAACCAAGTTTGATACAGTAAATTTTCGCGTAATTTATATTGATTAAACACATCTGTTAAATAAGTATTATCCACTGTAATGACACCTACCATCCCTATTAATATTTTATAAACTCGTTAGCTCTAATATGGCTTTCTATATGCAAAATTCCGTAACCACCTTAAATGAAGAATAATGTAAACAGGTTTTAGCGATTTTAGTTAACGGTCTTTCCTTAGATTACTCCGTCCATGTCTCTATAATAGGATTCGTGGTACTTATTAGTTCATACTAATAAATTAAAGGATTCTCCTCTACTCCTAAAATTTCAACAATCAATTTATGAGGCAGACATATACTCATTTCCCCTGGTCTACTAATCCAGCCTGTACGAACAGCAATTTGATCAGGACTATTATCTTCTTTTACCCTGATTTTTCCAGGAGCTACTTCAATAATATTGTATTTCCCTTTTTGAGGGTAATATGTTTTCTCAAAAGACTCATTAACTTGTGATAAGTTAAATTTGTCTACAACTTCTCCATCTATTTAACAACTGCAATTACATCTGTACTTTCCCTATTATTATTTTCATCATTATTAGTATCAAATAGTAATATGGTACGAATGATGCCATAATGACCGCAGTAATAATGAAATAGTCCCAAGGTTTCATGAGTCTCAATGTTTTATTCACTAAATTCGTTCTCCTGTATTAACTTTTGATATCATACTTTACAGTTGTGTGAATTTTATGTAGGTATGTATATGCTCCATAAAATCTCCATAAGTTTTAGTTATTTTGAAGCTGTCTATTAAATTGAAATATAGCATATGGATCCTATTACTTTTTGTATAGTAATTCCAATTTCAATTCCTAGTAGAACCTGTAGCAACGATAAAATAGAGAGGAGAATATTATGTAAAATGTTTCTTCACAAATAAAATAAGGGAAGTGAAAATCAATTTGAAAAAAACATTTATATCTACCTCTGTCATTGTGTTTTCGCTATTTTTTAGTAATGGTCTCTTAGCTAAAGCACAGACTATAGAGGAAAAAATCAAAGAAAAAGATGATAAAATTGAAGCGATTGTAAAAAATAAAGAATCAGCTGAAAATTATCTTACTGATTAGATAACAAAATAACTCAGCTAGAAAAAGAATATAAAAAAGTGCTAGTGGAAAAAAACACATCTGAGAAGAAACTTACCGAGATTAATCAGAAAATTACTGCTCTTGAGGAAAGAATACGCCTTAGGAATAAACTTATCGAAGAGCAGGCTAGGAATGCACAAGTAAATCAAAAAAGTGACTCTATAATATCTGTCATGGTAAATGCCGAATCATTATCAGATGCAGTCACAGCAGCCATTGGTATGACTAAGCTTATTTCTGCTAGTAATGAGATTATGCAGGCCCAGATAGATGATAAAGAAAATTTAGATGAATTAAAAAAAGAAGCTGAGAAAAAAGTTACAGATGCGGAAAAAGAAACTCGATCTCTCGAAGAGAAAGAAAATGACCTTATAGAAGCCAAATTAACTCAAAGTATAAAAATCAATGAGATATCCGCTTCTTTGGCGACAGAGCAATCCGAAAAAGCAAAATTTGAAAATCAAAAACAAGAAGCTGAAAAAAAGAAGGGAGGAGGAGCTTAAAGCTATAGCAGAGGAAAAGAGAAAAGAAGCAGAAGCTGCGGCTATTTTAAAAGCTCAAGAGGCAGAAGCCGCATCTATTATAAAAGATCAGGAAAAAGATGTATCACAACTAGCCGATACCAATGACATAGGAATAGGTCAAGAAAATACTGATACACAGAAAGAAGAACAGATACCAGATGAAACTTCGGAGCAAGATTCGAACTCAGTTAATCAAAATGAGTACCAAGACAACAATAGTTCTTCCGATAATACTCAGATTCAAAGTCCTAGTTCTTCTGGTTGGGGCGCACCCGTAGCCAACATTATCGTCACAAGTCCATTTGGGGGAAGAGCTGATCCTACTGGATTTTCTGGATCTTTTCACAATGGTATAGATATGGGTGGAACTTCTTCAACGCCTATCATGGCATCAAGATCAGGAACTGTAGTGCAGGCGTCATTTGATGGATCCGCAGGTAATTACATTATTATTGATCACGGAGATGGTTACTATTCATATTACCTTCACCTAAGTAATTATATTGCTACACCAGGCCAATCAGTGAGTGCTGGACAGACCATCGGTACCATGGGAACTACAGGAAATTCAACCGGAGTTCATTTGCATTTTGGAATAGCGACTAGCTCAAATTGGTCTGGATTCGTAGATCCTGCTCCATTTCTAGGAATCTAAAAATGATGAAAAAAATCAAGCATCTTTCTTTAAATTTACTTCTAATTAGCCTTTTTCTTATAGGCTTAGTTTTAATATTTAATTTCCAAATTCGATCTTACTTACTGAATAAACAAGTCCACAATATGACATAGCAAATTATTCACAGAAAGATTTGGAAGACAATCTGAAAAGGAAAGGAAACTTTGATTTTGATTCTGTTGAATCTATATCAAATGAGTTAGTATTAAAAGCACAATTCAAGAATAATGATTTGCCTATAATAGGTGGTATCGCTATACACAATGTAAAATTATCTTTACCAATATACAACGGATTGGACAACACCTCGCTCCTTTCTGGGGCTGGAACAATGAAACCAGATCAGCAGATGGGAAAACGAAATTACGCTTTAGCAAGTCATAGTGCTAAAGATAAACTATTTTATTTTCCCCATTAGAGTTTATTTCTCTAAAAGAAAAATATATGTAACAGACTTAAAGAATATTTATATTTACCAAGTGTCCTTTAAAGAAAAAGTGGATCCATTAAGAGTCGAAGTCATTGATGATATTCCTAATAAAAATATGATCACTCTTGTTACATGCGGAGATTTGGCTGCTGTAACGAGATTGATTGTACAAGGTACACTGATCGATACAGTTGAATTTAAGAATGCTAATCAATATATCCATTCTTTATTTAGCTAATATAAAAAGTCTTATCAATCCTGACAGATTACGAGTAGTACTTTTTATTAAAGAAAGAAGGTGCTTTCTAAATTCAAATTGGTTTATGGTCATAATAAATTAAATAGGGAAACGAACGCGATTATAAGTTCGTTTCTCTATTTTGTATGAGTGTCTTTAATCTAATTGAAAAGAGCCCTTTTTGATCCAACCTCAAGAAAATTTTGAAAAAATCTTACTATGGACTAACTAGTAACGCACCCTATTTAATCATTTAGGAATTTGCTTATATCCCCCTTGTCATTCTATAGTTTCTAGGGAAGATTTAGATTGTGATTTTCCTAAGGAATATCCTCTGTTTTCTTGATATAATCCAGAAAAAGTAAAAATAAAAAGCACCCAGTTGCAATACTAGAGATTACCAAGCCTACCAAGAATCCTGGTGCGAAAAATTCTCCAGCAATTTTCATATTACTATCTTTTGGTAAGTTAGACAATTGAATCAAATCGTCAAAAGCTACTTTGTAAGGATACTCTTCCCCGTCCACAGTAAAAACCTAACCTGGTTCATAGAGAATAGGTATAACAAGATTATTGCTTTCCTCATTTTGAATTTCTCCAGAAAAGCTTTTCTGTTTGAATGAATCTATGTCCATACCATAATTCGGGAACCGTTGCATTGATGTCGCCAAATTATAGTAATCAATCATAATAAAATTTAATGAGAAATCACGAACTACTTGATTTTCTTCCCAACCTAGCAACAATTCTTTCGTTTGAGCATCAATTTGATGCCAGCAGGGATCAAATTGTCGACTTTCCAAATTGGTCACATAGTGCAAATTATTGGCCAAGTTGACGGGAAAATAAACATAAAGTAACTCATCTTTTGTTACTTCTAGAACGTCAAATGAAAAAGAAGCAATATCTGAGGTTTAACTCACTTCGCTTTCTATAATCTTACACCGCTAGTCGCTTGATGCTGGATTTCTTGATTAGGAATTACTTGGTATTGGTTGCTTAGCAAAATATCCGTAATAACTGTACCACCATTCCGTTTAGCACGGACGTTACTTGTTGAGTACCCTAATCTCGTTAACATTAGTAAATATTTTTTATTGTTCATTGAACTAAATCCTGATACTGAGGGGAAATCATAGTAGAGATTGTCTTTATCAAAGGATGCATAAGTTGAAGTCACTTTTTTTAGTGGTTCCCAATATTCTTGATATACTTCAAATTCTGTTAGAGTTTGGTTGATTGTCTTGGAATGGCAACTAGTTTTTTGACAAATTTTATTTAAGGTGCAGAACTTCTTTCCGTATGCTATTCCGATTGTCCTTGACAATGAGCCTCCTCGATGTGACGATCTTCGGCAGGAGCTAACAGTTAAAGTTAGACTGCCTCGCTAGCGTTAGCACATCCGA
>ENA-OQJX01000750-OQJX01000750.1-human-gut-metagenome-genome-assembly--contig:-NODE-750-length-12770-cov-3.178201_pt1 | contig 12770 bp, 10 predicted proteins | sample MGYA00242615_ERZ504782 | MGnify/ENA primary metagenome ERZ504782 (study PRJEB26092, sample SAMD00036354) | human gut metagenome | host: Homo sapiens | study: EMG produced TPA metagenomics assembly of... | reverse complement strand
AAGCAACCCCAACTTTAAAACTTAAGATTCATTCCTGATCTCAGAAAGGAATGAAACAAATTCTTTTATAAATGCCATATTTTAGTTTTAATGTAAATATTATTACAGTAATAGATGCAATAGAAACAAATGGCGTTACCAAAAAAATGTCAATAAAACTCCTATGTATTTCTGATAGATAACACTGTTTTGTAAAGCACTGTTATCCAGTCGGTTACTATTCGGGCTTTCCTTTAAAACCAACGCCCCGTTTCTCACCGAGAAACAACCTGTTCGACACCGAGAAACGAAGTGTTTCTCACCGAGAAACGAATTAACTGATAAAGTCCTAAACTTATAATTAAGGAAATTGTTAGTCTCTTTTATTTTTGACACTTCTATCGTAGGAATGCATATGTTGAAATATATTTCAATGATAATCTTATCATGTCCAAAATATAATGATATGGAATAAATTTATAACCATACATGAAACGAACCGTTTTGGGTATAGCAATTATGCCCCAAAATTGTCAAATTAAGCCACTTCTTTTTTGCCTTCTACAACATATCAAACTCCCCAATATGCAGTATAATGCAAAAAGCCAGTCGTAACATACCATGAACCAATTTTCTATACTTTTATAAAAATATAATAAACATCGAATGATATTCACTCAAACAAAAGCACACATTTTAAATACAAATATTATCATTTTTCTTGTTTATATCAGCTAATAATAATACATTTGCATATATTCAAACCAATATAATACAATTATGAATAAAATTACCATTTTTTCATTAACATTACTTTTCGCTCTAATTTTACCTTTATTTGCAAATGCACAGGTAACAGTGAAAGGTATTGTAACTGACGAAAGTGGGGTACCATTAGTAGGCGTATCCGTCCGCTATAAGGAGCTCCCCCAAGTCGGTGTTACCACAGATATTGATGGTAAGTTTTCCATCAAAGAGATGAAAGAAGGCAAGACACTTGTTTTTTCTTACATTGGCATGAAAAATGTAGAGCACTTATTGAAAGGAGCAACACCTTTTATCAAAATTAAAATGGAATCTGCAACAAGTGAACTGGATCAAGTTGTCGTTACAGGTTATACCCAAACTACTTTTAAGAAAATGACTGGTTCTGTCGGAATTATCTCGGCCGACCAGTTAAAAGACCAAGCCCAACCAACGGTAGACGCCCTCATGCAAGGTAAAATAGCAGGAGTGGCCGTATCAGCCATATCCGGACAACCTGGTAGTACACAAAAAATACGAATCAGAGGTACCAATACAATCACCGGAGATGGTGAGCCACTATGGGTTATCGACGGAGTTCCCATGCAAAGTGGAAGTACCGATATGCCTACCAGTGCTGAAATAAAATCCGGTCAATTTGACGACTTGTTCATGAATGGTGTCGCTGGCATCAATCCCAGCGACATAGAAAGTATTACTATTTTGAAAGATGCTTCAGCCGCTGCTATTTATGGTTCGCGAGCAGCCGGTGGGGTAATTGTTGTCACCACCAAAAAAGGCAAATCAGGAAAAGCCCAAATAAACTATTCAGGCAATGTATCAGTCACTTTACCACCCCAACGGAACTACTCTTTGATGAATTCACAAGAGAAGCTTGCCTATGAACAGGGATTATGGGATGAATTCTCTGCTCCTGGATTTGAAGCCGGGGCAAATGACTATCCGGTGGTAGGAGTAGTAGGCATCATTCGTGCTGGTAGGGGAAAGTTTGCCGGATGGAGCAAAGAACAACAAGATACGTATATCGAAGAATTAGGTAAAACGAATACCGATTGGTACGATGAACTGTTTCGCAACAGTGTTTCTACCACCCACAACCTATCCATTAATGGTGGTGGAGACAAATACACCTATTATACTTCACTAGCATATACCCGCAACGCTGGTTTATTGAAAAATAATGATTACGACCGTTATAACCTGACAGCTAATCTATCAATGCACCCCAGCCAGAAAGTCAAGATTGACTTTGGGGCATCCATGTCTTATCAATATTCAAAGTCCCCGGCACTGAATAGTCTCGATCCTTTCCAATATGCTTATTTTGCCAATCCATACGAAAGTCCGTATAACGAAGACGGCAGTTACCGGCAGATGAAACATATTATGCACTAGGAGAATATAACAATAAAAAGACTAGTTCCAAGATTATACCTGATTGTGGATTTAATGTACTTCGCGAAATGGACGAAACTTCTTCACGCACTAAGAATATAAAAACAATGGTTCGTGCAGGAATTGATTACAGCATTATCAACCATTTGCGTTTTGTGGGTCTGGCTTCATATACTTATTCCACCAACCGTCTAAAGGAAATATATGGTAAAAACACAAAAGCAGCTTTAGACAACCGTCTCTCTATCGATAACAATACTAATAAGGAATATGCTTCTATCTTGCAACGCAATGTAGATAATGAGAGCTATATGGTCCGCGGGCATTTTGCTTATGATGATTCTTTTGGAGACCACTCTGTCTCCCTTATAGCCGGTGCCGAATTCCGCGGAAGTAAATCAGACGGTTTGTACAGCAAACGATACGGTTACGACGAAATCACCGGAAATGCCATAACCCCACTTCCTGATGACCCGACAGGAGTAGGCTACGAGAAGCTGAAAGCCTATCTCGCTGCTATTGATGGCTCGAACGGAGAAACATGGAGCGAACAACGCTTTGTCTCTTTCTATGCATCTGCTGACTATTACTACAAAAACAAATATGTACTGAATGTCTCTTTCCGTACTGACGGTAGTTCTAATTTTGGTAGTGACAAACAATTTAATCCTAACTGGGCAGCCGGCGCAGCGTGGAATGTTAGTGAAGAAGATTTCATGGCTTCGCTGAAACCCGTACTGAACAGATTAACACTCCGTATAGCAACCGGATTTACTGGTAACATCAACCGTAGTGTCAGCCCACAAATGATTATCAGTTACTACGATGACTACCGGAATATTTCCAACAATATTTATCATATAGGAAAAGTAGTTAGTCCACCGAATCCCAATCTACGTTGGGAAAAGACGCAAGACGTGAAAGTGGCTCTTGATTTCGGAATGTTTAACGACCGCTTGACAGGTATAGTGGAAGGATACTACCGGAAAAGTAAAGATATTGTAACAGGTGTGCAAGTACTAAGCAGCACAGGATTCACCCAACAGAAATACAATACTGCCAATATTGACAACAAAGGTATCGAAGCTACCCTGAATGGAACTCCTGTTAAAACAAAAGATTTCAGTCTGTCTCTTTCTGCCAACATAGCTTACAACAAGAATAAAGTGACCAAATATAAAGCTTCCTATAGCAGCATGGGATATAATAACTTATGGGAGGCTATCCTGTAGACGCCATCTATAGTGGGAGATACACAGGTATTGACCCCGAAACAGGATTATATACATACCAGCTGCGTCCCGATGCTGAAATACACACAGCTACCGACTTGAATAAGCCCGATAATTACCGGTATTATCTAGCACGAGTGAAGCTCCCGTAACCGGAGGATTTAATGTAACCGCCGAATATAAAGGTATTCGCCTTAGCGTAAACGGAACTTTTGCCACAGGAGCCAAAAATTTTGAATTCATCAAGTCGCCAACTTCAGCTAACACCGTAAGCGGTAATGGGGTATTTAATTACACAGAACGTGAACAAGTCTTCCAAAATGATTTGTTCGCACACCATCTGAATGTTCCGAAAGTAGCAGCCGACCGTTGGACGCCCAATAATACAAATGGCACTTATCCGCGCGTATGGAATCCGTTCGGTGAGGTTTACGGATTTGGCTATTATAACCCTATGCACAAAGAAATCACGCATGGAGCTTTCCTTACCAACTTATCTTATGCCAGAATTAAGAGCATCATTTTAGGATATACGCTACCTAAGAAGTTAATAAGTAATTCGGCTCTCTCCAATGTAGATTTCTCTTTGTCACTGAACAACTTCTTCACATTCACCAGCTATTCAGGCATGGATCCTGAAACCCCCGGTGCTACTTATCCGATAAGCCGTTCTGTGATGTTTAGCGTAAATGTTGGATTTTAAATAACAATAAACGATGAAAAATAAACTATTCATATCTATCTATTGTGGTCTGATGATATTGTTGGCTTCCTGCAACAATTACTTAGACGTAAAGCCCAAAGGAAAGATAATTCCTGAAACAGCTGAAGATTTTTCGACCATTATCCATTATTGGTTGGATCAGATAGAAAAAGGAAGAGATGACGTTATCATTCCCAATCCAGAAGTAATGACAACTTTAGAGATGTTTGCCGATGACTTGAATGCAACGCTTGCCAGCAATTTCGGCTATACGAGCATTTATGTGGGAAGTGCCATTAACAAAAATCAGGCCACTTACAAAACACTCTACTCTGTTATCAAAGACTGTAATATGGTTATCGGCAACATGGATGATACGGAATCCGATTTAGCTAGAACTATTGGGAACAGCCTGGAGCATTCGTTCTATTTGCTATTATAACCTTATGCAGCGCTACTGTGAGCCATACCAGCCGGAGACGGCAAAAGAGACTCTCGGACTTCCACTTGTCGACGATTTTGATATGGAAGCAAAGCCTGCACGCGCCAATCTGAAAGAAACTGCTGAATTTATAGAAGAAGGATTCCGGAAAGCCCTCTCATATAATGTGTCTAATGAAGACTTTATCTTTACTTCATCCGTGACAAAAGCCTACTTCGCACGTTTCTTCTTTTGGACACAGAACTGGAGTAGTGCCATTACCTATGCCAAAGAAGTATTGGAAAAATACCCGATGCTGGAAGCTGACGAATATGTAGAAGCCATTAACCAGAAACAAGCAAAAGCACACAATGTCATTATCCGTTCATTCACCATGGATGATGATATAGGAACCATGAGTTACGCAACTGCACAAGCCGATATAAAATCAAGACCTGTCGACAGAAATTTGGTTGATTTATTTGCGGCCACCGACAATGACGTACGTCGCAAATGCAACTATGATTCCAAACGGATTGTCAATAAAATCATCACCACCAAGTTTCGTAGTGAAGAACTTTGCCTGATTATAGCCGAAGCCCACGCACATCTGAATCAGGAAACAGACGCACTAGGTTATCTTAACCAGCTTCGTTCCAAACGAATCACTCAGGATTATATAGCCTACACGATTGACAATCTCCCAGAAGTTTTCCAACAAAATATAAAAACCGACGCCACTGGGATCCCTTTGACAAAATTGATGTCAGCCATCCTCTGTGAACGCCGTAAAGAATTGTTTGTTGAAGGCGACCGCTGGTTTGAATTAAAACGCAACGGACGTCCGGAATTTTGGGTCGCTGCCAAAGGAAAGAAATTTATCACAGAAAAGTATCTGTATACTTTTCCTATTCCCAAAGCAGACATCAGATTATTTCCTGATTTGCTCATTCAAAATCCAGGCTACATAGAATAATTTATCCATAAAAAACAGAAACAGTTATGAAAAAGATACTATATATCCTATGTTTCATTCTCACAGGTTCTTCCGCTTTCTTGGTTTCATGTGATAAACCGGAAGAACTGACCCCAAAAGTAGATAATACATCAGAAGATTATTTACTTCCCACCGGAAATATCCTGAATGCACAAGACCGTGAAGAAGTACAAGCATTATGGGATGAATACAACAATGCCATTAACCAATAAAAAGGGATTAAAATGAAAACAAAAATCAAAATAACAGGCTCCTTCCTGCTAATGATTATACTAATCATAGTGTCGGCAGCTTGCAGTGATGACGACTCGTCGGGTGCAAAGTTATCTTTTAGTCGCTCCATATACATATTACCTTCTAACGGTAGCCTGGAAGTGGAATTGAGAGCTTCTGTAGCACCTGAAACAGACTTAAGCATTCCTGTCATCATTGAAGGTACTGCCATATTGGATGAAGACTATGAAATTTCTGCTAACGGGTTCATGATAAAAGCCGGAGAAACAAGTGCCACTTTAACCATTACTCCCAAAAACAACCTGACTGCCAACCGTGAAATCCGCCTTTCCATCAACCCGGTTTCCGGATATGCGCTCGGTGACAAGAAAATAGCGATTATCCCCGTTGAAGTGAAAGAGCACATTATGTATACTTTCAAGCCTGTGATCTATCGTCTGTTAAGTGAAATAGACATTAGAATCGAAGTGGAAGGAGAAAATAGCGGCAGCAGTTTCAGGGCAACAACAGACATCGTGTTGCCGATAGAAATAGACCCGTCCAGTACAGCCATATTGAACGAAGATTTTGAACTTGAAAACGGAATAACTTCCGTCACCATTCCAAAAGGTTCTTACTACACACGTTTTAAGATAAAAATAAAAGAAGGAGCAGAAGATTATACAGGAAAAAACGCTATCCTTAAACTAGGTACACCAGTTGACAACTCCGAACTCTACTATCCGGGCTCATTTGTATCCTATAATATAAAACTGGATCAGTTAAAGTTTACTGACATGCTGGGCAAATGGAAACCTGTAGAGATTAAAGATAAAGACAACTATGTATATATTGGTATGCCTGACGAAGACTGGGTAAATAGTCTGCCGGAAAACAATGGAGCGAATGACTACCTGGAATTTGTACATCAAGAAGATGGTACAGATAAAATAATCCCATACCTGACGGGAGATTTAAAGAACTTCTTTTGCAATCCTCAAGGACACACTGTTGTTTTCGACCATATAGAGAAAGGCATCTATAACTGGATAGCTGACGAAGAATATGACGCTCCTTATTTCATCACCTCGCAAGTGAATCGTTGTTTCTCAAAGAGAAAAACAGAGCTTGGAAATGCATTTATAGGATTGGATAAGATAGATGATAATAATATCATCATTTACTTTCACGATTTTATACCAACTGATTTCTTCAGCTCAACGTTTGAAGAGTACGGTCATTATTTCGATGCGAGTTTCTTTGGTATAACCTACGCATTCACAAGGGTAGTAGAATAAACAAAACAGAAGAAAAACTTCATTAAAAATATAAGCCAATTAATTCATCTTATCACGAATTAATTGGCTTTTTTATATCTAATCATTTTATAGATTATATCTATTTCCGCAGTGCCTTCTCAATCGTAAACAATCGGTAATCATACTCCTCTTGCATTTCCCGGTTAGGTGCTACTGATTTCGCTCTCGTAAACTCACTTTTCAAATCCAACAGACAGCCATACCAGAATGGAGCCCGTTCAGGAGCAGAAGAATAAGGAATGCTCTCAATTGCCGTCATCCCCCGGTAAGGACAGACAGTCTGAATAGTCAGTTTAGAAGAAGCATTAGCTGTCTCATCTTTCCCTTTCGGCACATTTACATTCGACCAAGAAATGACAAAACTCAGCAATTGTCCCTGTAAGAAACGTTTCCAGTCGTCAGGCTCCTTTCCTGCCCTTGTTTCCTTGAAAAGATGATTCTTCAAATCTTCAACAGCCTGCTGTTGCGTATAAGGGTCACTCGATTTGCTTTCGCTAAGCCAAAGGTTATTGAGCTGTATTAATAGCAAATTGGCGAAAAACTTCTGTGAATAGTCAGCAGCGCTACCTGTCAGCGCACAATGATTCAACAGTTCCCGATTGTCCAACCAGTTCATTTGACTGATAGCTTCCATCATCCACTGGTACGAACGACGTTGCAACTCTTTGGATACCGGTTGATAAGAAGGGTAACTATCCCCTTGATAACTGTCATTCAAATAGATTCCACCAACTTGCTGCAATACATGCTTCACGTATTCATCCGCCTGATTGATAATTTCTCCATATAGTGAGGCTCGTTTTCATAGTTGAAATCTTCCTTGTCTAACCATTGGTTTGCATTCGCCACTACTTTACCCAAATTCTCAAAAGCAATGGTTGCCGCACGAATAGCATCATTTCCCAAATCCATCTCCATTCCGCGAGGATCATAATAAGCTTTCCTGCTCTGCGGACGTTTAAAAAGCAATAATGGGTTCTGATTCCGTTCAGAAACCAGTTTCCGCAGATCCGGCAATTCTTCTTGCGGTGTTTTCTTATTCATAGGCTGATAAAGATAACGAATCGCCCAATGGTCATATTCTCCCAGTACTTGTTGCGTCAAAGGTATATCAGTACTATAATTATCAACCGAAAGTAAATAGTTCATCGGCAACTTATCCATGACTGACGCAGACAACCCATGTTGTTTTACAAACTCTTTCGATTGGAGCGAATCAACCGGATAAGCAATAGATCCTGCCATATTATCCGTCAACCCCAAACAATGCCCCCAATGCCTCAACAACAACGAAGTCAATGCTTCTTCCACCAAATCTTCATCCGGCATCAATGTACGGGCTTTCTCGTTAAAGGAAGCTGTCTGCAAGAAATAATTCAGCTGAATTTTCGAAGCTAAATTATGAGGGATATAAATATTGGCACTTATTATTTCTCCTGTCAACGGATCACTCCAATAATTATCCGTAATCTGACCGGAAGGTGAAACGACATACCGGATACAAGACTTAGTAATACTGTTGGCATCAAATCCTATATCTTTAGGGTAAGGTTTCACATCTAACGCATTAGAAAAACCTATTTTCTGAAAGCTTTTGTTCCATATCTCAGCGCTACGATACACACACTTCTGCCATTTTTCAGGCAACAGCGTATCCACATAGAAAACAACAGGTTTATCAACAGCCAGGTTCCAGCGATTCACCCAATACTGTATGTTGCTGCCTTGCTCCTTATCCGAAAAATTCACCTTGCCGCTCCATAAAGTTCCGATACGAGGATCAGCCAAACGAGGACAATAATCCCCATCTTCCGGTAATAACATAAAAGTACGCTTCACAACTGCGCTGAAGGGAATATTTTCTGCTATCGGAAAAATACCGAATAATGACATCGCTAATTCATAGCTCATATAGCATGAAATAGATACATTATCTGGATAAGAAGCTATTCCGGATATCATTGATTGTTTCTGTTTGAAAGAGGCTTTACGCTTCACCCAGCCCCCCATCGTATTGTATGCTTTCGGATCAATCGGATTCATGTATTTATCATCCTGAAAAACATAAGATGTAACGTCAATCACCAAAGCGCTGTCCGGAGAATAAGCCTTTATAGAAAACTGATTTAAAATGACATCACTGAAACTTTTTTTCAGCGCATCTCCGATACGGGAATCTTGTTCTGTCACCGGACGGTCCGCTACCTGATATAACCTAACCAAAGAATCGGACCGGCAGAATTTCACTTGTAAAGGTGCAACAGGGCAAAAGCCAACAGATGATTCCTGAGGGTTACTTAGTTTATCGACTACACCTCCCATCAGCAAACGTTTACCCAACACATCTCTGGGTATTTCCATATATACTTTATCGTCTACCCAATAAAGATTCATCAGTCCTTTAGTTTCGACTGCTATTCGGTTTATCCTTCAACAGTTTTTCGTATGCGCTTTTGGGTTTAACCTGCTCTATTTTCCTTTTTCTTTTTTTGGCAACAGCTCCAAAGGAGAAAAGACAAACACACCAAATACTGATAAAAAGAGCAAAAAGATATATTTATTCTTCATAATCATCTGTTTAATGCATTATTCATTTGATGAAGCAATAACTGATAATGAAGCCGCGTATCTTTATCAACATGTTGCTTCCGGCTGTTTAATAAATTACGTATGCGCAGGAAATAACCATAACACATACTATCCTGGTTTTGGGAATAAAATACTCTGCCATTGGTTCGTCAAATCCAGCCACTGGATTAAACATACGCCCCAGATCGGACGCACAACAACATCCTTTATGCCCTACACCTGTTTTATGATGAAAAGCAGCTAACTGCCCCCATGCATCTTCTTCACTTTTCAATGATTTAGTATCTTTACTCAATCGGATTCCGGCAGTCGAAGCCAGGTGTTTGATAAACAAATTCTGCAGTTTCATTTGAGCAGCACTTAATTTACGTCCTTGTATAGTAGGATTCCATATATATGTATAAATATCATTCATACATTCATCAACATCATATCCTTCTTCTTTACCGGCTTTTAATGCCGAGAATTCTACCCGGGCAGGAGCTTTCATCAATAATTTCATCATTACATCCCGCAAAGCCTCCGATGCTTCCCTACCATAGGCAGTACCTTCAGCACATTTTCATCATCCAGCCAATCCAAGGTCGCCAATTGCTCCAAAAAGTAATTCATTGCCTCTTTCTGCTTCTCTTTAGGTTCAACCTGCAAGGCTTCCACCTTATCACCAACCAATTTTTCATGCAAATAGATTCCTCCTATATTATGATATACATGCAACATATAAGTCAAATATTGCATGATTATACCATCGTAAATATCCGACCGATGTGTATAATCCACATCTTCTTCTCCTAGCCATTGATTCAGATTAGCCAGAATGTATTTCAGATTTTTCACTCCATATCGGGTTGCTTTCACAGCATCATCACCCAAATCTTCCGTTTGAGAACGAGGGTCGAGTATATCCGACTGCTGCTTACCATACCGATATACAGGATTATCTGATAAATCCGTAATCCATTTCGAAGTGATGGCATATTCCTCTTCCGGAGTTTTAGCTTCCGGCACAGGTGTATAATTCCAGCGAATCAGATAATCGTCATACAAACCAAAATATGGCGGCATCATACGTACTCCCCGTTCCATATCACCAGGTTGTGCCACATAATTAAAACGCGCGTAATCCATAATGGAAGTGGTAGTACCATGCTTCTGCGTAAATGAAGGAGAACGGAGCGAATCTACGGGAATTACGGAAGAAGCACTCATATTATGCATAAATCCCAAACAATGACCCACTTCGTGAGAAACGACATAACGTAAAGCATCGTCCATCACCTCTCTCGGAATTACTTTATGACGTACACGCTTATCGGCTTGAGCAGTTTGAATAAACAGCCAATTATTCAACAATTTTATGACGTTATGGTACAGATATACCGAAGCATTCAATATTTCCCCACTACGAGGGTCAACCCACGATGGTCCCATTGCATTCTCAGTCCCTATCGGAGCATAACGAATACATGAATATTTCAAATTATCCGGATCAAATTCCGGATCGTCTTTCGGAAATTCTTTAGCCTGGATAGCTTGTGTAAAACCGATTTTTTCAAATGGCTCATTCCATTGATTGACAGCTTCAAATATAGATGCTTTCCAACTTTCAGGAAAACAACTGTCTACGTAGAATACAATCGGTTTAATAGGAGTCACTTTCTTTCCTTCAATATAACCTCTCAAATCTGAAGGTTCCAAACGCCAACGATTGGCATAATAGATAGAACGGGTTGTCTGTTTAGCAGCTGAATATTCATTTTTCATTGTAGGAAAAATGCCAATTCTGCTATCCATCAATCGGGGACGATAAGGAATCGTATCCAATAATATAATCGAACGGGTTACCTTTGCGGTCAGAGGCTCGTCTTTTATGTCTTTCCCTTTGCCCCCAGTCAACGAATAAGTATAATTCAAGCAACTACGGACTGATATGTTATCTTCAAAAGCCTTAAACTATCAATAAATGATTTGTTACTTTGAAATGAGGTCAAACGTTTACGTCCCCCTGATGTATTCACGCTGTATTTATCGAACGGGGACATTAATTTATTGTCACTTACAAAGAAATCGGTAACATCAAAAACAACTGCCGTACTGTCGTTATTATAAGCCGAAATATCAAATACTTGCAGAATGGCATTCATATTACTCATCTCAATAGCTGCCTTCAATCGGTGACCATTGTCATCACCCACATTATTGGTCTGCACTGCCGACAAGCAGACTTTATTATTCAATTTCTCAAAACGAAAATGAAGAGGTTCGGTAGGTTTCGAACCAATAATAGCATTCTTATTATCACTAATTTCTGTTACTGTAGAACCTAGTAACATATCACGCTGCAACATTGATAAAGGAAGTTCAAAATAAACTTTCTCCTTTACTTTATGTATAGTGATAAAACCTTCTGCTTTTGAATGATTAGATGAGAACAGTTTATCATAAGCAGTTTTTTCTTTCTCAACAGACTCCTTCTTTTTTGACTTTTTGCGTTTAAAAGAAATAGCATTTGCTGATACACTCCCTCCTAGTATAGAAAACACCAAAAGAGCCACCCAAATTCTTTTCATTTTGATAATAGTGTTAATTCATATTCTGTAATAGGATACAAATTTAAGAATTATAAAGAATTAACTCCAATAAAATCGACTTTTTCCTCCAGAAAAACTACACAATATTTTTTGTAATACATCGACCTATAAGTTACACTTCACTTATAAACTGCTCAAAACTATATTTAAAATCCTCATTCAATATTAGCTTATACTCCTTGGTGAATTGATCAAATGCAGTATATGCCATTCCCATGCGTTTCAAATCCACTAAAGCACGGCACTTAACGCGAACAGACTCTTCATCTAATGAATCAAATCGCAGAATACAATTTGAGATTTGTATTCTCAAGTTATCATTTCCTACAAATTGCTTGCTATCTCTTAACCGGCTCAGAAGATCAATCATTGAATCGGAATAATCTGCTTTAAAACTATCTACCAATCAAATTGCATGTTAGGAAGCAATTGACCAAATGAAGCCAGACTCAATAATTTTTCCAGATCTTCCTTATGGACCACATCTAAAGGCGCCATCTTTTGCATCAATTGATTTGTCTATAGTATAGTCATTATATACATGCCCTTATTAAGAAAGTACCAAT
>ENA-OQJX01000749-OQJX01000749.1-human-gut-metagenome-genome-assembly--contig:-NODE-749-length-12802-cov-2.696252_pt1 | contig 12802 bp, 10 predicted proteins | sample MGYA00242615_ERZ504782 | MGnify/ENA primary metagenome ERZ504782 (study PRJEB26092, sample SAMD00036354) | human gut metagenome | host: Homo sapiens | study: EMG produced TPA metagenomics assembly of... | reverse complement strand
GTTTCCGTCAGCCAGGCCATACTTCTCCACTTTATAGAGAGTAAGTATCTGCTGAAGCAAAGAATCGGCTCGTTGCAGATAGATTTGTTTGCTTGTCTGTGCAGACAAGCAAACCGGTAAACGAGAGAGCTATTAATAAAAATAAATTCCTAAGCTTCATATCCAATTCAAGTCAAGTGATTATTATTCCAGCTTCATATCGGCACACATCAGGAAAGCATTGTATGGCCCCACATGGACATGATGAACCAAAGCTGGTCATCATTGTCTTTCAACGGATGTATGTAAGCGCAATACAAAGCTGGATATCTGTCCGCTTCCGCCAATACTTTCGGCTCGCTCCACTGGACGAGATCCTTCGATGTACAATAAAGAATGGCATGCCTTTTGGTCAAAGGAGTCTCGTCATGATTCGGATCATAATTATAAGTCAGAATCCAACGCTCAAACTTCTTGTGCCATATCAGCGACGCTTCTCCTACGGGACCTCTCAATACCGGAGTAGCGGCAGCCTCATTTCCACGTATCCACTCTTTACTTTCACCGTTCCAGTATTCATAGGCCTTCATATCCAGAAGATCTTTCTCAAGGAAACGCGCCAGATACGCAGCATCACCACGTCCGGCCTGTGTGCCGAGCATATAAATCCATCCGTCACATTTGGCATAAGCCACTTGCGAAAAATGACTGTCGGGAGAAAAAGTCACCTCTTCACGCCGCTCCCATGTCCGACCGTCATCATTGGAAGTATAGACAGAAGAAAAATTGGTAAGCCAGCGTCCATGAGGCGCTCCCCAATCATAGATGTTCATAATATGGACACAATCCGTTTTACCGGCCCGAATAGCACTCGTAGGGATGGAAGTCTGGTATACCTCCGGATTCGTCTTACCGCCCGCACATACCTCAAGCGCCTTACCATCGGCATCAAGCAGCATTGAATCTATTTTAAGACCGTCTGTAAGCTCTGTATCCGATGAAAAAGCCAGTACGTTGGAACGCCAGTTGGAACCATTGCCACCATTTTTATTCACGACAAAACCTTCTCCACTGGTATCTCCGAAAACATGCCCACACGGTTTCCATCCATATGCCACATTAACCCCAAATCCGTTCCATATACATCAAAGTCAGGTCCGGTATTATTGGGATTCAGCAATGTATCTCCCGGCAAAGGATCACCCGTGACACGGGATATCATACGTACATTATCAATACACAGCGTTTTTTCACTATCAGCATCCTTACAAGCCATATTGCCCGTCAAACTACAGGTAACAAGCCCGAACAGTAAAATTTGTTTAGTTCTCATTCTTATCAATTCCATATACAAGTACACATTCCCACATCTATTCCTTTATTCTTTCCAGGATAATCAGTCCCAGTTCAAACTGGTCCCCACCGTTATTATTTCTCACATGGAAAGTGACTGAATTGGTTTGTTCCGTCAAATTGATGTCTCCTACATGTACTCTGTCTTTAGACACTTCTTTGTCCTTCTTAGTAGAGATCCATCCGGACAGTTGCTTCTGGCGTTGCCAAACCTGGAAGTCGGCACCATTCGGTTTCTCAAAATAGTTTATCAGCACTTTATATTTTCCTTCGGGCACATCGTTCAGCATGATGCGCACTACTCCTCCATGCTGGGTGGTCATACGGATTCCACGCTCATTTGTTACCTGGACACCTCCACCAAGACTCAGCTGCATCAGTTGAGGGAAATAGATATGTTCTGTCGGCTGATATACAGTGCGTAATTCAGCAGTAGGCTCTTCTCTGCCTTGCAATGGCTGGGCTGCATAGAAGAATCCAACAGATGTATAATCTACCGGAAAATTATTTTTTACTTCACCATGTTCCATTCCATGATAGATTTCCTTCTCATAGGACATTTTGTCGGCCAAGAAGAAACGGTATCCACCGGTTCTGGCCATCGGAAGCGAATAATCCAGGCAACCATGGAGGGGGAGGCTGTTTCCTCTGTCCCAACGATCCAATAAAGCATACCAGCCACCGTTGTAATAGTCTTCGGAACCGGTGCCGTGCAGACGCATTTTATTATCTACGTAAGTGCTGTCGTCCCCTTCGAAGAACAAGGTCATTCCCGGACGCAGGCCTTGTGCCTGATGGATGGTTCCTACATAATGTCCTTTTCCTTTTTGTGCAGCAAACTTATGGAAAATGCCGAGAGGAGTTTTCTCTCTACGCCATACAGAATAGAACTTACCCTCTTCCTTCACATTACGCTTATTACTGTTATAGTACACTTTAACGTTTACAGAAATAGGAGATTGCTGAATACCTTCTCTCTTTTTATAAATCATCTTCATAGAAGCTGACTTGTCAAAAGGCATTGGCAGATAGCAGTAGTTGGAAGTACCTTGCTTACCCATTAAGATACTCCGCATTGCTCCTTTTCCATAGGCATATCCAAAAAAATCAGCAACGGGGGCATAAATAGCCTCCACCTTCTCATTATCCCATTTAGCTGAAAGAATCACATCTTTGTATAAACCTTCGAAAGATGTTCCGCCATCAATCGACATACCTACAATACGTCCCGGTTCTGCCATCTCAAAGAAAGAAACTTCTTCTCCCGGACTCAGTGTAAATACCTTTTCTTCCGTCTGTACACCAGCTGATTTTCCAAAGGTATAATTCGTTACAGCAGGAGACAAGTCAGCCCATATTCTATTCACCTCAGCCAACAAATCCTTATCCTGCTGTGAGAATTCACCGGTATAGGTTTCCACCTTCTTTTCCGGCAAGTTACGGTATTGTATCTGAATGAATTCCAATTTAGGTCCATCGAAAACAATTTTGCAGGACTTTTTGTACGTAATGGGCAGATAACAATAAAAACCACCAATTTCATTACCACAAACGGGCTTTGTAAACGGATAAACCTTACCGGAAAACAAATCCGAGAACTTTATTTTCAGACCGGGCTCTTTCTGTCCATCAAAATAGAAATAGAGCATATTGTCCGTCGGTGTAGGAGTCCAGATTCGGTTGATGACTCCGGGGCCTTCCATCTCAGCAATCACCAACTTATCACCTTCCTTACGAAGGAAAGAATAAGTACCCGCAAAACCATCATCATTGCCTCCGGTACGGTCGTAACTCGAGAACTGCTCCACATAAGAGCCAGTGCGATACTCCGGCAATTTATCCACTCTTTTCAATAACTCCAGCTCATCCGTCCATCTGTATGGATTCTGAGCCACGGCATACGAGCCTGCCAATAGAATGGCAGACAAGAAAACAGAAACTTCTTTCAAATTAATTTTCATAAACTATTTTACTATATGTTTTTTAAAAAGGCAAGGAGAGAATGCCTGTTTAAACGGTATCTCTCCTCACTGACAGTATTATTTCAATAGAAAGGATTATGGTCTATAAAACCACATCAATTCTACTCTTCTGAAAGTACCATGGTATTTACGCCAAAGAATTTGGCCCATTGTACATTGTTCGGGCCCGGTTTCATTTCGATATAAACAACACCTTCGTCATTAGGCTCAATACCCTTAATCTCTACCGTTCTATCGAAATTATCGTCATTAACCAAATAAGCAACGCCATCGTTCTTTCCGATTACATGGAACTCGGTTTCAGTTCCACGGTCATTGATGTGACCATAGAACTGAACGTATATTTTGTTCCTTGAGAGAGACCTGTCACCTTAAATCCACTGAGCGGAATAGCAATACCGTCGCTGAAAAACATATCCTCAGAAGCTGTTTTTGGAAGACCCAAATTATTATTCAAACCGCGAGCCAATTCTCCGGAAAACGGTTTGTCCACCTCGATGCCGAAAGTAGTAGGACGACCTCTATGGTCGAGCATATTTACCAATCCGGGGTCTCTGGGATTCCTATAGTTGTTAAACGGAGCCGGAGAATCAATGACACCAAAGTCAATGTAACACGTCTTAGGAGTCTTGGTAACAGTCAAGTCGCTAAAGTAGCACAACTTGCCATCAGCCGTTTCTACCTTGATGACCGTTTTTCCAACAGCAACAGGTGTAATTACAGCTGCATTATTTTCCACACCTTCAATGGTAGCCACATCGGAGTTGAGGACACTCCACTTCAACTGATAGGAATCGCCTGCCAGGTCATCAACAGAAGCGGTAACTGTGGCAGTTTCGTCAATCTCCAAATAAACCGATGATTGGTCAATACGTACAAACTTACGATTGGACAAGTCCACACTGTTATCATCCGAACAGGATGTCAATGCAGCAAATGCCAATGTCATCGCACTAAAAATGAATTTTATTGATTTCATACTTGTTCTCTAATTATTTATTAATATCCGGGAGCTTGTCTCAAATTGGGGTTGATGTCCATCTGAGCCTGCGGAACGGGCCATAAATACATTCTTTTGTTGAAGGTACGGCTCTTGTAGTAAGTTCTCTTATAAAAAGCCTTCGGATTGTTCACATCATCGCTCTTCTCAGAACCGTCATGATTCATACCATAAAGCTTGCCGCCCAGGTATTTGTCGGCAATCTTCCAACGACGGAGGTCATGGAAACGGATACCTTCACAATTGAACTCTACCCGACGTTCTTGCTGAATGGCGGCACGCATTTCTTCCTTACTCAGCCCTTCCTTCAAAGCGGGAATTCCGGCACGTTCACGAATCAAGTTCACATACTTATATACATCGGGAGTGGGAGCTGGCGAAGACTCGTTCAATGCTTCCGCATAGCCCAAATACGCTTCAGCCATTCTGTATAAGATACCCGGCTGATATACATACTTTCCATCTCTGGGAAGTACATCCAAAGAGATTCGCTTACGGACATTATAACCGTTCTGCGGAGAGTCGAAAGTCATATCCGTATCACGGCCTCCTTGAAGGAAGTTCACACGACGGTTATCAACTCCCAGCCATGCGCCATTATAGATGACGGAAACATAGAAGCGAGGCTCCCGGTTGCAATACATGTTGTAGGTACCTTCTTCTGTTACCGGGCTTACACCGGTTTCTTTATTGGCAAGGTTCGAAGGTCCACCGCCCGGCCACTTCGTGGTTCTATACTCTGTATTGGTAGAGAATCCGTTTTCCACATACCCCGATTCCGGGTTGATAATGGGCGAACCATCCTCGTTATATCCCAATATAGGCATTTCACCGTTCTTCATATAAAAAGCGTCCACCAGTTCCTGAGTAACACCCATAGCGGCATTTCCACCGATACCTTTCGGCAGATGATGAGCCTGCCAGTAGTTCAGGTCCACATTTTCGGGGCGTCCGAAAAGAATCTCCTTGTTGCCTTCTGAGAAGCGTTTCAACGACATGTTGTAGTAAGACATGAAGGGGTCGATACTTCCATCCACATTATACTCATAGTACAGCTTATGTCCGGCCGCTTCGGCTGCCTTTATCAAGTCGAGATGAGCTTTGGCAGCCTTTTCCCATCTTTCCGGCTTGGCTTCGGCATCAAAGAGGAATTCTCCTTCCGAATTCTTCCAGTCCTTGAGATCCGGATTGCCGTTGAACAATGGACTTGCGGCAAATAACAGTGTTTTGGCACGTATTGCCAAAGCATGATAGAGGTAGCCCTGCCCCAATCGGTATTATTGGGATAGACAGCGGGCAAATGCTCTGACACTTCCAGCAGCTCTTTGTCAATCCAATCTACCACTTCGGCATAGGGTCTTTGGGGAGTCATCATCTCCGATTCGGGCGCATCGACGGAAACAAGCACACCGGGAGTAAACGGTATGGCACCATACAACTCAATCATCAAAGAGTAATAGTAGGCTATCAGGAAACGGACTTCGTACTTCATCTGGTTGACATAAGATTCCTTCAGGTCTTTTTCCGGAAGTACTTTTGCCTCTTGCAAGAAGATAAGGCCGGAACGTATGCGCTTGTGTAATTCTACCCAATAATAGGGGTCCCATGTTGAGATAGGACTCCAGTTTCCGGTGGTGTAGGCATACACATTGCTCCATCCATACGGCGACCAATCTTGGGGAATAGTGATATCATCGCCCATAATGTTATAACCTTGTGCCTTGAAATACCCCCACATGGGGCTGGGAATGGATGAATAAACACCTGCCAACCAGTCCTCAGTCCTTATCTTGTCCGTGAAAATCATCTCCATGGTAAGCTGGTCGTCGGGAGCCTTGTCCAAGAAATCGTTGCAACTCGTTGTCAATGCCAGGGTGCACGACAATAAGACAGCTTTTGCTATAGATTTATATTTTTTCATTTTCTTCGTATCTTAATTAATTGTTGAAATTGATGCTAAAACCCACTGATACAGATTTCATCTGTGGGTATCTCAATCCATCGGTAGTTTCCAGTTCGGGGTCCCAAAGCTTGAAGTTGGAGAACGTCAGCAGATTGGTTCCTCTTGCAAACAAACGGCAGCCGCGGATGCCAATTTTGGTAGTCCAACGTTGCGGAAGGGTATATCCAAGTTCCAGATTCTTCAAGCGCAGGAAACTCATGTCACGCAACCACCATGTGGAAGCTTGTTCATTGTTTGCCACAGCCTTGTCTCCCATACGGGGCCAGAATACATCTTGCCTCGGATTTTCAGGTGTCCAACGGTCGTCAATGTTCGAATAGATGTTACCAGCACCTAAGGAAGAACCCGGCAACCAGGTCTCTCCGCCCAAGAGTTGGTAGGTTTTACCTGTTCCTTGGAAGAATACTCCCAAATCGAACGACTTATAGCTTACTGTAGCTCCAAAACCATAGACAATCTCGGGAATACGTGTACCACCAATGGCTGTTTTATCTACTGCGGTCACTTCACCATCCCCGTTCAAATCTTTGTATTTAATGTCACCGGGACGTAGGTTACTCATATCACTGAACTTCTGTGCCGGAATTCCTTCCTTAAGCATACCGTTTTCATCGAAATCATCTTCCGTAAAGAGCCTTTCCGCTATCAAGCCAAACAATTGCCCTATAGGTTACCGGTTTGCGAACGGTATGTACCCAAGATGGCGGCAGGTTCGTCTATTTCCACAACCTTATTGTGTGCGTAGGTATAGTTTGCCATAGCGGAAATGGCCCAATCGCTATTGAACTTGTGGTTGACATTCAAAGACACATCAAATCCCTGATTATCGACCTTGCCATAATTGGCCCAAACAGGGCGGTTGAATCCGGCAGAACCAGGCACATTCTTACGCTGCATGAAGATGTCATCGCGCTTTTCCTTGAACACATCCACTACGAGGTTCACGCTACCATTCCATAGACCTAAGTCGATACCGGCATTCATCTTGGTCACGGTTTCCCATGTCAAGTTGTTCACACCGATTTCGCCTTCCGAACGTCCAAGGCGATAGATTTCCGCATCTGTACCCCATCTGTACGAACCGGTATTGACAATGGTAGAAATATAGGCGAAACGTCTGTTACCACCAATGTTACTGTTACCGGCCTTACCCCAAGTAGCTCTCAGCTTCAAGTTGGAGATGACATCGGAAACCGGCTCCATGAATTTCTCGGAAGATACAATCCATCCAACGCCACGGCGGGGAAGAAGCCGAAGCGCTTGCCTTTGGCAAAGTTCTCGGAGCCGTTGTAACCGAAGTTCAGCTCGGCAACATAGCGGCTGTCGTAAGTATAAGAGAATCTTCCGGCTATGCCTTGGGTACGATAGGGAAGCGCATCACCATTGTCATACTCCTTCTGGTTGTAGAGGAACATGGCGTTCACATCGTGCACTTTGCCGAAAATGCGGTTGTACGAGAACATTCCTTCCAGATAGATGGACTGGTCGCCCCATTCAGCTCCTTTTGCATAGCCAGGAACTCTTGTCCGGTGGTCTGCACATCAGTGATGATGTTGCCCTCTGCATCGCGTGCGGTGGCGGGATTGTAGTAATAGGGGTTCTTGGAACGTGTTACGGAAGTTGCCGAGAACTTGTCGAAAGAGAAGGTTCCTTTGAACTTCAATCCCGGTGTAACGAACTTCAAATCTTGTTCCAACGATACTAAGGATTCAATCTTATTATGATTTAGTTTTTCGTATCCACGCTGCGTGGCCCACGCCCAAGGGTTCTCCTTGTACATCACACGTGGAATGCGCCCATCGGCATAGATAGCCGGATGCACGTAGGGAGGTACACGCATGGCTTGATAGAAAATGCCCTGGTTGGTTTCCGTGTCTCCCGGAGGAGCGTTACGAGTTTGCAGGAATACGCCCACATTGGCGCGGAACAAGGTAGTGGGAGTCACATTCACATCTACATTGGAACGTACCGTATATCGGCTCACCTTCAGGGAAGAGTCCCACTCCTGGTTCTTGTCGCGTTCAATGATACCGTTCTCATTGTAATATCCTGCCACCAACGCATAACGAAGAATGTCCGTACCACCGTTGACACTAACGTTCGCCTTTGTGTTGTCTGCATGGTCTTTGGAGATAACATCCCACCAATTCACATCGGGATAGAGTTCCGGGTCGGTCTGGTTCTTGTAGTTCAGCAGGGTGGCTTCGCTTACAAACGGGTTTCTACCCTGCTCGGCATACATTTCGTTAATCAGTTCCAGATACTTCACACTGCCGATGTAGTCGGGTATCTTGATGGGTTGCGTAAAGGAGTGTTCGAAGCGGACGTTCACCTGCGGCTTTCCAATCTTGCCACGCTTGGTCTCAATCATCACTACACCATTGGCACCGCGCACACCGTAGACGGCACTGGCGGCAGCATCCTTCAACACGGAAAAGGAGGCGATTTCTTCAGGGTCGATGTCGTGGAGCGAACGCTCGACGCCGTCCACCAATACCAGCGGATTGGTATTGCCAGTAAAGCTACTGATACCACGAATCCAGAAGTCGGAGTTATTGAACCAAGGGTCACCGCTACGCTGAACCGCAATCACACCGGGAACCATACCCGCCAAGTTGTTACTAAGCGAACGGCTGGGAGCCGCGGCAAGTTTGGCCGGCTCTATATTGGTAATGGAGCCGACCACAGAAGCTTTCTTCTGCGTTCCGAAGCCCACTACCACCACTTCGTCAAGGGCTGCCACATCTTCTTCCAAAGCTACATCAAGCACTCCTTTGGAGCCTACCGCTACCACTTTATCCTTAAAGCCAATATAAGAGAATTTTAATGACGGCTTATTACCTTTCAACGTAATCGTATACGTACCGTTGATGTCCGTCACCACACCATTAGAAGGGTCTGCCGCCTCCGTCACATTCACACCGATGAGTAACTCACCTTGTGCATCCATCACACGTCCGGTCACCTTCTTAGGCGACTGGGCAAATGCCGAGATACTGATGCACAACAGTAGCATCAGCATCCAGCCCGCAAATTGCTTTTTGGGAATATTCTTCATTTCGTACCTTTATTAATGATTTATTGAATTTGCTGCTCCGTAGAACTATTTTTCCATAGTCGTGCCAATATAGTGGCACAGTTTTGCCAATATAGAGACACAGTTTTGCCAATATAATGGCAAAACCCCGGATATAAATATCAGCCTATGAACGTATAAAAAAAGAGCGTTACAAAAGTTTACTCGTTGCCCCACAGAGTGGCTTTGTTACCCTTGGACTTACGCCAGGCATCCCGCCAACGATGTATATCAACATGGTTGATGAAAGGTTTCGGAGCACGCTGTGCCTTTGTAGGAGCTTCGGGAAGAGCCACAGCCGAATCTTGGTACCAATAAGCCACGGTAGACAAATCCAACGTCAAGTTGTTGTTGGAGCCATGTTCGATGGTTCCCTTCAGGCTCTTTTCAAAGAAAATGGGATCTTCAATGAAGAATCGGTAAACGTGGGTACGACCCAGCCAGCCTATATCATTGTTCACACGGGGATAACCGAAGTAAGGATGCGAGAAGGCTTCTTTAGGACACCAGGCCGTATTGAAGAAGTCTTCCGTACCTGTACCTATCAGCGAGGGAACCTTTTCTCCATCAATGAACCACATGTCGTCACCTTCGCCATACCACATGGGAGTGGGACAATGCACATAGTAATTGATACCTACAAAGTGTCCCTTGCCTTGGGTTTCCATGAACACATAGTTGCGTTCGCCGGTGGTGTTCGGCTTCTGGGCACCGGTAACTCCCCACTCCGTCTCGCCTTCGGGAAGTGCTTCAGTCAGGTTGTGGTTATACCAGGCATGAAAGCGGCCCATGTCCTTGGGAAGCTTCGCCATCTCCAGATAATCCACGTAGAAGTAGAAAGCATCTATGTTGCGGTCGCTCTGGTTCTCAATTTCAATGCGTGCGCCCTTCTCGAAAGGCATAGCGAAATAGCACGACAGACCGGTACCGTTTTCAGGACCGGCCGAAAGAGGCAAGGATGCGTAGTTGTATCTCTCATCCAGCCTTGTCCGAAGAAAGGGCCGATGGGAGACTCTACCGAAGGATAATCGTTGCCGTCCCAATACATGCGAATGATAATGTCGTTTCTGCTCAAAGTGGGAGGTGGAGGCGCAATCGTCACCCAAATGTGTTGATGACTCCCGTTCCTTGATGTCTGCAATGATGCGTTTCTCACCTGGTTTGAAGGGCTCCAAGTGATCTCTGTTACCTCCGGTAGGATCTGTACTGGAGATTCTTTTGTTTTTTACACCCGACTTCAACTTTGCCAAGTCAAACATTTCGTTCGTCATGTTCGACTGTGCAAAAACAGTAGGAAAGTACAATCCCAGAACAAGGGAGAGTAACAAACTGAATTTTGTAATTCTTCTCATAAATTTTTGTTTACATTGATTAATTAGATGATTAATATTCCAATAAATATGGTTTCTCATTGAATGTTTTCCACAGCAATTCTCCAAACAATGTATTGGCCCATGCAAACCAGCTCCTTGTGAATTTCTTGGGGTCATCCTTGTGGAATGACTCGTGCATGAACCCGGTACCGGCATGCGTTTTCTGGAGCATCTGGATACATTGCTGTAACTCTTTATCGTCTTGAGCAGTCAGGGCTTTCATTATCAGGCTCATCGGCCATATCATGTCCGTACCAATATGATGTCCTCCTATCCCTTCAAAATAAGAACCTTTAAAGAAATAAGGATTGTATTCCGACCACACGAATCTTCTGGTATTGGCATAAATTGCATCATCACTATCAACACCACCCAGATAGGGTAACGCCAGCAGATTAGGGACGTTGGCATCATCACTAAGATAAGCCGATCCAAAGCCATCTATTTCAAAAGCATAGATTTTACCGAACTTCGGATGATTCACCACGGCATAAGTCTGCAAAGCATTATAAACTTCTTTACTCAACGCCAACAGTTCATCAGCCAGTACATTGTCTTTGGTTATCTTTTGAACCATTTCGGAAGCCTGCCTCAAACTGGCCACCGCAAAGAAATTGGACGGGACGAGAAAAGGAAAGATAGTGGCATCATCACTAGGCCTGAAAGTAGAGCAAATCAATCCGACCGGATTTACTTTATAGCCACTCCACCATAGGAACAGCATCTATACGCCATCCGAAGTCTGCGAAGCTATAAGGCCCGTTACCATCTTTTCTCTGCTGTTCCTTGCAGACCCTTAAAACGGTTTCTATCGCCTTCTTCCATTGCGCATCGAAAGGAGAAGCATCATTTGTCTTTTTCCAGTATCCATATGCCAGGCGAATGGGATAGCAAAGCGAATCCAACTCGTATTTACGCTCATGAATACCCGGTTTCATCTCCGTATGGTCGCTGTTCCATCTTGTATACTTCGTATCATCATCATAAAAGGCATTGGCATACGGATCCTTCAATATAAAGGAGGTCTGCTTATTGATAACGCCAATTATCAGTCTTTGCAGGTTCTTATCTTCAGACATGAAATCCAAATACGGATATACTTGGGCAGAACTATCCCTTAACCACATGGCATCAATATCACCGGTAATCACATATGTATCCGGTCGGCCATCCTTTTCTGAATAAAAAACGGTTGTGTCCAACGTATTCGGAAAACAATTCCCAAACAGCCAGCCCAGTTCTTCATTCTTGACCTTCTGTTTAAAAGTAGCAATGGCCTTTTCAATGGCAGGACTTTTGAAGTTCCTTTCCGATATAGGCTTCCTTACTGTTGGAAACGACGAAAAAGAGGCAGCTGTCGAAGCTACGCCTGAATTCGCAAACATCAAGTTTTTATTCAGCGCATATCCTGCCCCCAAAAGGCCCACTCTCTTTATAAAATTTCTTCTGTTCATGTTATAAATCCATTGACTAAAAATATTATCCTGGAACAATCTTCTTATCCTAACAAACTAACAACTGATTGAAATACAATTTCAACTGATAAACATCACCCTTATAACCTTCTGATATGTAATAGCGCTCCTCCATCCTTTGCCAGATTCAGTTCAATGATATCCTTCCTTGTAACTTTCCGTACCTGTCTGTCCAGATGGTTTGGATTCCGGTCCACATCCTCTGCATCGGTATAGATCGTTGCTTGGTAGTCTCCCTCACTAAGGAAGTCCAATTCCAATTTCAGATTCCTTTCCGCACCGTTGTTTAGCGAGCCTACCCACCAGTCCGAACCGCTCCTGCGGGCCACCGTGACATGCTCATTCATCTTTGCCAGCGGAACTCTTATCTCATCCCACGTTCCCGGCACGGTACGGAGCACCTCGAACCCCGGTTGACCTTCATAAGCCTTTGGCGTATCGCACAAAGAGGTGAGATGGTTTTCCAAAACCACATACAATGGCCAACATATGGCAGCGTTGTGCTCATTACATGAGGATTTACATACTGTATCTTGAACTCCGAGCGCGGCAGTCGCCTGAACCTCCAGGTGATAGTCCGTCGCTCCCGCCAGCATCCTGG
>ENA-OQJX01000748-OQJX01000748.1-human-gut-metagenome-genome-assembly--contig:-NODE-748-length-12806-cov-6.772380_pt1 | contig 12806 bp, 13 predicted proteins | sample MGYA00242615_ERZ504782 | MGnify/ENA primary metagenome ERZ504782 (study PRJEB26092, sample SAMD00036354) | human gut metagenome | host: Homo sapiens | study: EMG produced TPA metagenomics assembly of... | reverse complement strand
GAAATGCAATATCATTGACACTCCGGGACACATGGATTTTATTGCGGAAGTGGAGCGGACATTCAAAATGCTTGATGGAGCAGTCCTCATCTTATCCGCAAAGGAAGGCATACAAGCGCAGACAAAGCTGCTGTTCAATACTTTACAGAAGCTGCAAATCCCGACAATTATATTTATCAACAAAATTGACCGTGCCGGTGTGAATTTGGAGCGTTTGTATCTGGATATAAAAACAAATCTGTCGCAAGATGTCCTGTTTATGCAAACTGTTGTCGATGGATCGGTTTATCCGATTTGCTCCCAAACATATATAAAGGAAGAATACAAAGAATTTGTATGCAACCATGACGACAATATATTGGAACGATATTTGGCGGATAGCGAAATATCACCGGCTGATTATTGGAATACGGTAATAGCTCTTGTGGCAAAAGCCAAGGTCTATCCGGTACTACATGGATCAGCAATGTTCAATATCGGTATCAATGAGTTGTTGGACGCCATCTCTTCTTTTATACTTCCTCCGGCATCAGTCTCAAACAGACTTTCAGCTTATCTCTATAAGATAGAGCATGACCCCAAAGGACATAAAAGAAGTTTTCTAAAAATAATTGACGGAAGTCTGAGACTTCGAGACGTTGTAAGAATCAACGATTCGGAAAAATTCATCAAGATTAAAAATCTAAAACTATTTATCAGGCAGAGAGATAAATGTTGATGAAGTGGGTGCCAATGATATCGCAATTGTAGAAGATATGGAAGATTTTCGAATCGGAGATTATTTAGGCGCTAAACCTTGTTTGATTCAAGGATTATCTCATCAGCATCCCGCTCTCAAATCCTCCGTCCGACCAGACAAGCCCGAAGAGAGAAGCAAGGTGATATCCGCTCTGAATACATTGTGGATTGAAGACCCGTCTTTGTCCTTTTCCATAAACTCATATAGTGATGAATTGGAAATCTCGTTATATGGTTTAACCCAAAAGGAAATCATACAGACATTGCTGGAAGAACGATTTTCCGTAAAGGTCCATTTTGATGAGATCAAGACTATCTACAAAGAACGACCTGTAAAAAAGGTCAATAAGATTATTCAGATCGAAGTGCCACCCAACCTTATTGGGCCACAATAGGGCTGACTCTTGAACCTTGCCGTTAGGGACAGGGTTGCAGATCGAAAGTGACATCTCCTATGGTTATCTGAACCATTCTTTTCAAAATGCCGTTTTTGAAGGAATCCGTATGTCTTGCCAATCAGGATTACATGGATGGGAAGTGACAGATCTGAAAGTGACTTTTACTCAAGCCGAATATTATAGCCCGGTAAGTACACCTGCTGATTTCAGGCAGCTGACCCCTTATGTCTTCAGGCTGGCTTTGCAACAGTCAGGTGTGGACATTCTCGAACCGATGCTATATTTTGAGTTGCAGATACCCCAGGAGGCAAGTTCCAAAGCTATTACAGATTTGCAAAAATGATGTCTGAGATTGAAGACATCAGTTGCAATAATGAGTGGTGTCATATTAAAGGGAAAGTTCCATTAAATACAAGTAAAGACTATGCCTCAGAAATAAGTTCATACACTAAGGGCTTAGGCATTTTTATGGTTAAGCCATGCGGGTATCAAATAACAAAAGGCGGTTATTCTGATAATATCCGCATGAACGAAAACGATAAACTTTTATTCATGTTTCAAAAAACAATGTCATCAAAATAATGGAGCGGTCAGGAAATTTCTATAAGGCAATACGGTTGGGATATATACTTATCTCCATTCTTATCGGATGTATGGCATATAATAGCCTCTATGAATGGCAGGAGATAGAAGCATTAGAACTTGGCAATAAAAAAATAGACGAGCTCCGAAAAGAAATAAACAATATCAATATTCAAATGATAAAATTTTCTCTATTGGGTGAAACAATACTGGAATGGAACGATAAAGATATCGAGCATTACCATGCACGGCGTATGGCAATGGACAGTATGCTCTGCCGTTTCAAGGCCACCTATCCAGCAGAGCGCATCGATAGTGTGCGCAGTCTTTTAGAGGATAAGGAACGACAGATGTTCCAGATAGTCCGGTTAATGGATGAACAACAATCTATTAACAAGAAGATAGCCAATCAAATTCCGGTTATTGTGCAGAAAAGTGTGCAGGAACAGTCCAAAAAGCCAAAACGAAAAGGTTTCTTAGGCATATTCGGCAAAAAAAAGGAAGTAACTCCAGCAGTATCAACTACTATCCTTCATTCGGTCAATAGAAACGTAATCAGTGAACAGAAAGTGCAGGGTCGCCAATTGTCGGAACAAGCCGACAGCCTTGCAGCTCGTAATGCAGAACTTAACAGACAACTGCAAGAATTGATTTGCCAAATAGAAGAAAAGGTACAAACCGACCTGCAAAGCCGGGAAGACGAAATAGTTGCCATGCGTGAAAAGTCATTTATGCAAGTAGGCGGTTTAATGGGATTCGTTCTTCTATTGTTGTTAATTTCCTACATCATTATACATCGTGATGCCAAAAGCATTAAACAATACAAGCACAAGACAACTGATTTGATAAGGCAACTGGAACAATCCGTACAACGGAACGAGGCACTGATAACGTCAAGGAAGAAGGCGGTGCATACTATCACCCATGAACTGCGCACACCGCTGACAGCAATAACAGGCTATGCCGGACTGATACGGAAAGAACAGTGTGAGGATAAGTCCGGGCAGTATATCCAAAACATACTGCAATCCTCCGACCGTATGCGGGATATGCTCAACACTTTGCTTGACTTCTTCCGCCTGGACAACGGCAAGGAACAGCCCCGTCTGTCACCCTGCCGGATTTCTGCAATCACGCACACACTTGAAACGGAGTTCATGCCTGTTGCCGTGAACAAAGGGCTGTCCTTGTCCGTGAAGACTGGACACGATGCCATTGTATTGACCGACAAAGAGCGAATAATACAAATCGGGAATAACCTGCTGTCAAACGCTGTCAAGTTCACAGAAGAAGGCGGTGTTTCTTTGATTACTGAATATGATAATGGAGTTCTGACACTGGTCGTTGAAGATACAGGTACAGGCATGACAGAAGAGGAACAGAAACAAGCGTTCGGTGCGTTTGAACGTCTATCAAATGCCGCCGCAAAGGAGGGTTTCGGGCTTGGGCTTGCCATAATGCGTAATATTGTGTCGATGCTTGGCGGAACAATCCGTTTGGACAGCAAGAAAGGGAAAGGCAGTCGTTTCACAGTTGAAATTTCTATGCAGGAAGCTGAAGAACAGCTTGGATATACAAGCAATACACCTGTTTATCATAACAATAAATTCCATGATGTTGTCGCCATTGACAATGATGAGGTATTACTTCTGATGCTGAAAGAGATGTATTCCCAAGAAGGAATACACTGCGACACTTGCACCGATGCTGCGGCACTGATGGAAATGATACGCCAGAAAGAATACAGCCTGTTGCTGACAGACTTGAATATGCCCGGTATAAACGGTTTCGAATTGCTGGAACTGTTGCGTTCGTCCAACGTGGGCAATTCACCAACAATCCCGGTGGTTGTGGCAACCGCTTCGGGCAGTTGTAACAAAGGGGAACTATTGGCAAAAGGCTTTGCCGGATGCCTGTTCAAGCCGTTCTCCATATCGGAACTGATGGAGTTTCCGACAGGTGTGCCATAAAAGCGACACCGGACGGGAAACCGGACTTTTCCGCCTTATTGTCCTATGGCAATGAAGCCGTCATGCTGGAAAAGTTGATAACTGAAACAGAAAAGGAAATGCAGGCGGTACGGGATGCAGCAAAAGAAAAAGACCTGCAAAAGCTGGATTCCCTGATCCACCACCTGCGCAGTTCGTGGGAGGTGCTCCGTGCCGACCAACCGCTGAATGTACTTTACGGATTGCTTCGTGGCGATGCTCTCCCGGATGGTGAAGCGTTAAGCCATGCCGTGACTGCCGTGCTGGATAAGGGAGTGGAAATAATACGGTTGGCAGAAGAGGAAAGGAGAAAATACGAAGATGAATAAGACAAAAATAATTGTGGTGGAAGACAACATCGTGTATTGCGAATATGTCTGCAATATGCTGTCACGGGAGGGCTACCGCAATATGAAGCTTACCACCTCTCAACCGCGAAGAAACATCTGCAACAGGCAACAGATAATGATATCGTGGTTGCCGACCTGCGTCTGCCTGACGGCAGTGGCATAGACCTTTTGTGCTGGATGCGAAAGGAGGGAAAGATGCAGCCCTTCATCATTATGACCGACTACGCCGAAGTTAATACCGCCGTGGAAAGCATGAAACTCGGCTCGATAGACTATATTCCCAAACAGCTTGTGGAGGATAAACTTGTCCCCCTGATCCGTTCCATACTGAAAGAACGTCAGGCAGGACAACGCCGTATGCCTGTATTCGCCCGTGAAGGTTCCGCCTTTCAGAAAATCATGCACCGCATAAGACTGGTAGCCGCCACCGACATGAGCGTGATGATATTTGGTGAGAACGGCACGGGCAAGGAGCATATTGCCCACCTGTTGCATGACAAGAGCAAACGTGCAGGCAAGCCATTTGTGGCGGTGGACTGCGGTTCACTCTCCAAAGAGCTTGCACCGTCGGCTTTCTTCGGACACGTCAAAGGTGCATTTACAGGTGCGGACAATGCCAAGAAAGGATATTTCCATGAGGCGGAAAGCGGCACGTTATTTCTGGACGAGGTAGGAAACCTCGCGTTGGAAACCCAACAGATGTTGCTCCGTGCCATACAGGAGAGGCGGTATCGCCCGGTCGGAGACAAGGCAGACCGGAATTTCAATGTCCGCATCATCGCTGCTACCAATGAAGATTTGGAGGTAGCGGTGAATGAAAAGCGTTTTCGGCAGGATCTGCTTTACCGCCTGCACGACTTCGGGATAACCGTTCCTCCGTTGCGTGACTGTCAGGAAGACATCATGCCGCTGGCAGAGTTCTTCTGTGATATGGCAAACAGAGAGCTGGAGTGTAGCGTGAGCGGGTTCAGTTCCGAAGCACGTAAAGCGTTGCTGACACACGCATGGCCGGGCAACGTGCGGGAACTTCGGCAGAAAGTTATGGGTGCTGTATTGCAGGCGCAGGAAGGTGTTGTCATGAAAGAGCATCTGGAACTTGCCGTGACGAAACCGACCTCTACTGTCAGCTTCGCCTTGCGCAATGACGCGGAGGATAAGGAGCGGATATTGCGTGCGTTGAAACAGGCAAACGGCAACCGGAGTGTCGCCGCAGAACTGCTCGGCATAGGCAGGACAACACTATACAGCAAACTTGAAGAGTATGGACTTAAATATAAATTCAAGCAATCATAGCCCGTAATTCACTGAAATTCCATATATTTGCAATATTAATTGAGAATATGAGAGTAGATAGAGAAAACCCCAACAAATATTTTGATGAAAGTGATGCGAGCTATGAAGCTCGCAGAATTTGGTATGCGTTCAAGGATGTTGTACTTTACAAAGATCTGTTTTTTTGTAAAACATCAACTTTTGGATATACTATCAAAATATGTATCTGAGAATATTGTTGAGGTTCATTCTGGTCAAATATTCTTTAGGTCAAGAATTATTGATGATAGTTGTATAAATGACCATATGGTATATAAATGTTTTAGTGCACCAGATGGAGAACGGTTAGATATAAGCTATCATAATAAATCGAATTCATTCAAAGGGCTCACAAAAGAAGCCTCTTTTGTCCCACCTAAAAATGTGAAAGTTTCAGATGGACGTGCGAACCCTAAATATATCAAGTATCTTTATGTTTCAGAAAGTCCTATCACAACATTATTTGAGGTGCGACCATTTATATTCGATGCAGTGAATATTGCACAAATAAGAGTTAATAGCCCTCTCAATATTGCTAATATTGCTGTTGGACTTGACTTGTCAGAAAATAAAAATGCAACAGTAGAAATGTATGTTATGAGAATGATACAGAGTGCATTTTCTAAACCGACTAACAATTCTGACGATTATATTCCATCCCAGATAATAGCGGAATATCTTAAAAATCTTGGATATGATGGTATAAGGTATAATAGTTCGTTACATTTTGGAGGCGTAAATTTGACTATATTTAATCATGAGAAATGCGAAGCCATATCTTCTCAAGATTTTAGAATAGAAGATATCAAACTAACGGCAAGAGCGGCTTTTGGTTGTGCTGACAATCAGGGTGATTTAGCGTATATTAAAGATAATGAGCCTTTATATCTCGATTATGAAAAGCTAATCTCAATAAAAAGTAATATCAGGTCAAAATAACCTTTAGCGTGAAAAAGCATTCTTAATTAAGTAAGAAAAATATATAAATTCAAGCAATCACAGCTCGTAATTAACTGAATTGGGCTATCTTTGCATAACATTTGAGAAAAACGGCGATTTGCAGGAGCTATTCGCCGCCAACATATAGGATAAGACCGCAAGGCGTTTCAAGCGAAAATCTGGTAAATTGGAACTACGGAGACGATTGCGTGATGCTTATGCTATGCCTACGCGTAGCGTGCATTCACGTACTCTCCGTAAAGGCTTTACCAGAGCCATCGCTTGAAGGTAGTGTGAATTGCACGCTACTTTTTTGCCCTTGCCTAATGAAAGGTAACGATTATGGGTAAAGTTCAGATTCTCGCCGTACTGACGATGGACGGATGTCTTTCTTCAGAGTTATATGATAAAGCACATCAGGATTTGTGCCTTGACCGTTGCGGTCTTGATGAAATCAGGGAGAAAGCCCTTTACCATGTCACACCGGACTATTCCATTTCAATGCTGCACGAATGGAGAAAAGACGGCACAAACATCCGTTACCTCGCGGAAGCCACATCGGACACGGCAGACTATATAAATGGACTGCTGCGTATGCACGCTGTGGATGAAATCATACTGTACACCGTTCCTTTCATTTCCGGAAGCGGACGACATTTTTTTAAGTCGCTCTGCCGGAGCAACACTGGACGCTTTCCTCTTTGAAAAGCTATCCCAACGGTGTCTGTCGCATTATCTACATCCTTGATAAAAAAAGCAAGATAGCCAAAATGTGCGGCAGTCATACAATTCTGTTTCCGGAAATAGAATAAATGTTCCGATTACGAACAATTTAATCCCGTATAAATTCATTCCTTTGGGAAAATATTGAATTTTATACTACTGAAATCCAGTGCCTTGAAAAAACCGGTGCCGGATTTTTTGTTTTCTGACACGTATTTTGTCAATTATATTCATGTGCGCACGCAGAAAATAAAGTGTAATTTTCAAAATTGACGGAACCATGAATTATTTCTTGCTGGCGGAAACAGATTTCTTCCGCCTAATAAACGAAGCCGGTGACTGCAATATGGAAACGGCATACACGGCTTTCGCCACCCAAGTGATCGAACTGTGCAACGGCGGCATGGACGCGAACCTTACCGTCATCGCGCTTGCATACATCGAGATCGAGTTGCAGCACCACCCCGTGCGCAATCTGTCAGAAGAAAAAAGAGAGATTGCCGCCTACGTCAGCAAGGCTCTGTCTTTCGTGAGGAAGATGCAGAAATTTCTTGCCACGCCCCAAGTGCCGCCACTAATATCCACCAACAACACAACAGAAACCACTGCCAGCCTCCTGCAATGGACGGGCAACGCCATCGACCTCGTGGAACTTATCTATGGCATTGACGAGATGGGCTGCATCAACAACGGCAACATGCCGCTCAAACAGCTTGCCCCGCTTCTTTACAAGATATTCGGGGTTGATTCTAAAGACTGTTACCGCTTTTATACCGACATCAAACGACGGAAAAACGAAAGCCGCACCTACTTTCTTGACAGGATGCAGGAGAAACTGAACGAAAGAATGCTGCGTGATGAAGAGCTGGAACGAATGAGAAAATAATTTTCTTGCAAGCCGGTCGTTATTCATTGAGATAATATGCCGAAATTTGCAACCTAAACAGAAGTGGCATAATAAAATGGCGAAAAAGAAGAAACAACAGGGGCATTACTGCCGGATTTGCGGCGAGTACAAAGCCAACGAGCAATTCAGCGGCAAAGGACACGCACGGCATATCTGCAAGGAATGCCAGTCGCTGCCCGAAGATGTGAAAGCGGACATGGTACGCTGCAACGAGGTGGAACGAGCCGCTTTCAAATACCCCATGACCCGTCAGAACTGGGAACTGCTGGAGAGATATGCCTCGAAGTACAAGGACAAAGAATCCGGGCGGTTCGCGCAGGATATGCTGGATATGAAACGGGGCAACGACGTACCGGATGAAGATATGGAAGAGGAAGCTCCTTTTGACGGGACTTGCGAAGATGAAACCGTGCCTTTCGCCGAACTGGAGGATGACATCCGCTATCAGATGGAAAACTGCTGGCAGACAACATCAACGAGTTCATGGTACACAAGAATTATATTCCCGAAGGCAAGGAACTGAAAGCCATCAACGAATGGGTCATTAAAGAAACCCGTGACGCCTTTTTCATAAATGTCATTCCCGATGCCACTTACAACAGTTTGGTGGTAGAAACGATAGACAGGCTTGTGAAGGAATGGGAAGAGGACGGTTTTGAGATAAAGACCTATTCCGCATCGCTGGTTGTCATGGAAACGGAACGGCTGCTTATCCGCAGGATAACCCCTAAGGATCTGGACGCGCTACTTGCCATAATGGGAAAGCCGGAAGTCATGTACGCATGGGAACACGGCTTTACCAAAAAGGACGTGCGCAAATGGATAAACAGGCAACTCACCCGATACTGCAAGGACGGGTTCGGATATTTTGCCGTCATACTGAAAGAAAGCGGCAAGTTGATAGGACAAGCCGGTCTGATGAAAAGTACCATAAACGGGAACGAGGCTGTCGAACTTGGCTATATACTCGATAACGCATACAGGCATCACGGTTACGGTACGGAAGCCGCCCGTGCTTGTCTGAAATACGCATTTGGAGAGCTGGCACTAAAAACCGTCTGTTGTAGCATCCGACCGGAAAACAAGGCATCCATCTGGGTCGCGGAACGGCTGGGAATGACCTTGTGCGGCAGTCATACCGTCATATACAATGAAAAAGAAATACTGCATCAGATATATTTGGCAACCAATAGTAAATCCTGTGTCTTATAAACGAAATTATTCAATAATGAAAACAAATAATATTAATTTATTTTGCGACATAGTTACCCAAAGGTCAAAAGAACATTCTTGCGCCATAAATATTTTGTTGCAACAACAATTATATGGGCAGGTAATATCTATTCTGCGTCAAGAATTAGATTCTATGGTAAGAGTAATGTTTTTGTTGTCAATTAGTGACTTAAACCTTCGAGAGCATTTTATAAACCAAACTTTGGAGGGAATAAAATGGTCTTATCCCAATACAAAGAAAGTCGTGACCGATAAACAAATGGTGGATTTAGCTGATAAATTTTATGGCTGGCCTCTTTTTGTCTACAAATTAGGATGCGCTTTTATTCATCTTTCAGCAATGGTATATTATAAAAACAGTAATCCATTTTTGCTTTTATCTGTTTCAGAAAGAAATGACATCAAAAGGTTTTTACATCAATATCATAGTTTCCCGTTAGAGTTGGAATTGAATTTGGAAAATATCATCCCATATCTTGATAAAGTATTTAATAAAGTTTCAGGTAACTTAGCATGTTACATTGAAGATTTACGTCAAAATAAACATTTGGAGGAATATTAAAATAAGGGCGGATAGCTAAAATCCGCCCTTATTTTAATAGGCTACTTCTGCTGCAACAGATGTTTCAGGTTATCATCGCCCGCGATGCGCTCCAGTTCCTCCTGCACAATCTGCTTCACCTCTTCCTTGATGCGCCGGTAGTTCGCCTGCACCGTTTCCTTCATGCGGTCGTTGCCGTCCTCGTCCGTGAAGTTTGTAATGACGGGAATTTTCTTGTAGGCACTTTCTTCCCGTTTCACCTTTTCGGCATCCACCACAATCTCACTGTGAAAAATCTTCTGCTCGATACGCTCGTTGAAGTTGTCGGACACCGAACCGACAAACATGCCCTGCGTCAGACCGGAAATCTTGCTTGGTGGGATGAGCGCGTCCATCTGCGTATTTATGGAGGTGGAAACATCCTGCCGGTTGATGGAAATGGACTGCCGCTTCTGCAACACCTTACCGAACCGTTCCGATAGTGTCTTTGCCGTTTCACCTACCACCTGCCCGGAGAAGATATTACCGACAGTGTTCATCACGACTTTGGCTTCCTTATCGCCATAGTCGCGTACTAACTGGCTGAAATCCTGAAAGCCAGGCACACGGCAACCTTGTTGCTTCGGGCGGTAGCTATAAGATTGTCCAGCCCCTTGAAGTATATCGTGGGTAGCTCGTCGATGATGACCGATGACTTCAGCATCCCCTTCTTGTTGATGAGTTTCACGATACGGGAGTTATACAGACCGAGTGCCGCACCGTAGATGTTCTGGCGATCGGGATTATTGCCCACGCAGAGGATTTTCGGCTCTTCGGGATTGTTGATGTCCAGCGTAAACTCGCTGTCCGACATTACCCAATAGAGTTGAGGAGAAATCATCCTCGACAGAGGGATTTTCGCCGATGCTATCTGCCCCATCAACTGCTCCGCCGCTCCTCCGAGCCACGCATCCATGAACGGGGAAAGGTAGTTCTCCAACTCCGGGTAAGAGGTCAATATCGGGAAAATATCCTCGTATCTGCGGTTCAGAAACTCGATGGCATGGGGGAACGTGCAATACTTCCCGTTCTTGTAGATTTTAAGATACCATATAATACTGGCAAACAAAATGATAGGTGATTCCACGAAGAAGTCGCCCTGCTTTTGCACCCAAGTCTTATTGAGGTTGAGCATTATCGTGTAGGCACTCTCGTAGGCATCTGTAATATCCTCCATGAAATCCGGGTGTATGGGATTGCAACGGTGTGAGCGACGCGGGTCGTCGAAGTTAATCACATAGAACTTTGGCTTCACCTTGTAGCCCTCCGGGTGGTTCAGCAAATGGTTGTAGGCGATGGTTGATAAGTCGCTGAATTTGAAGTCGTACACATACATTGAGAAGCCCTTTTCAATCTGTTGCTTGATATAATTGTTTACAACGGCGTATGACTTTCCGCTGCCCGGCGTACCCAACACGATGGACGCACGGAAGGGATTCACCACATTGATCCAGCCGTTGTTCCAACGCTTTTTGTAATAGAAGCGTGTGGGCAGATTGACCGAATACTCGCTTTCGATGAGCCTTGTTTCCTGCATGAAACTCTCGTTCTCGTTGTTGAAAACATCCTCCATCAGATTGTGTTTCAACAGACGGCTCATCCACAGACCACCCATCAGCAGGCAGACATAACCCGTACCGATGGTAAGGATATACAGCCCCGTCACCGCTTCAACCGGCAGCGGCAGAGCCAGTATCCACCAGTTCAGAAAAAACAGCACGGACCCGATGGCGAGTGCCGTCCATATTCTTCTCCATGTGATTTTCTCACCCTTGACCCCCTTCGTACCCAGACAGGACAGGGCAAGCAGCAGGACGGCAAACAGTTTCGTGTACAGAATGGAATGGAACAGCCCCGCCGTGCGGTCGAAGTTCATCAGGATTTTATCCACCACGCCGATGTTCACGCCCCACAGCCGGATGGCTTCGTAGCAGAACCAGTACACGTTCATGACCACTAAAATGATACTCACGGCACGCAGAAAATCCATGATTTTCGCCAATGCCCTCAAATCGTCTTCTTGTGACATAGATTAAAATTTTAATTGTTGATACTCCGATTACATACCCAAGCCCTTGCGCTTTTTCTTCTTTTTGCGCTTCATCGCCCGGATGAAAGCCTCTTCCTCGGCATCGGTCGCCGGGCCTTCGGGAGTGAGCAAGCCCATACCGCCCGACACGTTTTCACGGTCGTATGCGGTCTGCCCGTGTGCCTTGTCCGCAACATCCACAGGGATAGATAACGGTATCGGCGGTTGTCCGGCGTATGGCAGTGTGAAGTGTTCCTGCAAGGCATTCGCCGACAGTTCCTTGCCCATGCGCGAGCCGTTCAGCACGCATCCCGTGCGGTGGTCGATGAAGGTAGCCCCGTAGATGCGCCCTTCCTCCGTGTAGCGCAGCACGGTGTCTATGCCCTTCTCTTTGAGCCGGGAAATAAACCTGTCCTTGTCATAAGTGCCTTGCAGCACGGAAAGGACGGTGCGTTTCGTCATGTCTGCCAGTTTCCTGTCCTTGATTTCCGATTTGGAACGGACAAACTTCTTCTGCACGGCTTCATAGCCTGCGGACTTCCCGAAGAGCGAGGACTTGAACGGATTGCCAACTTTGTTACCCCTGTCGTCCGTGACGGAATAGACCAGCCCGTGATACTCCCGTCCGCGCACGTTTCCCCTCGCTTCCTCCACCGTCATATTATATAAGGAAAGGAGCGCACGGTATTCGCCCATCGTCTGGAAGCGGTACTGCCCGTTCAGAGCCTTCACGGTGTTGCCCACCTGCTTTTTCACATCGCCAGCCGATGCATCCACCTTGCGCAACGGGTTATCCAATCCCTGATTTTTTCGTTCTGCCGGATGCAATCCATACTTCTGTTCCAGTTCCCTGCGAATACGGTCGCTGCGGCGGTAGAGAAAATCCCGGTTGAGCCTTTTACCGTTCTCGTCCACGTTGACCGTCACGATGTGCAGGTGGTGGCGGTCGATGTCCTCGTGCTTGAATACAAGATAAGGCTGGTTTCCGAAACCGAGTTTTTCCAGATACTCGCGGGCGATATTCTGCA
>ENA-OQJX01000743-OQJX01000743.1-human-gut-metagenome-genome-assembly--contig:-NODE-743-length-12897-cov-1.125137_pt1 | contig 12897 bp, 17 predicted proteins | sample MGYA00242615_ERZ504782 | MGnify/ENA primary metagenome ERZ504782 (study PRJEB26092, sample SAMD00036354) | human gut metagenome | host: Homo sapiens | study: EMG produced TPA metagenomics assembly of... | reverse complement strand
TCAAAATGTAGACAGGCGGGTCTTGTCGAAGTAGTCTATTCAGTAGGGATGCTTGCAGGTGGGGCGGTGATTGGCTTTTTTGGAAAATGGAAAGACCGGATGAAGCCGATTTTCATGGCTTATGTAGTCGTAGGTACCACGATTGGTGCTAGTGGATTGTTGCCGGGGACAACACAAGGATTCTTTTATTTTCTTTTACTGAATGCCGGAGCAGGTTTTGCCACACCTTATTTCAATACCTTACTGATGGCGATCATCCAACAGAGTTATGAACCGAACGTTTTAGGACGAGTCTTAGGTGTATTCAACTCATTAATGACTTTGCCAGGGCCGATTGGCTTAATATTTGCCGGCCCCTTGACAGATAAGATTGGTGTAGAAAAGATGTTTCTGATTGCGGGAATTGGTACGCTTTTATGTGGGATCGTTTTATTTTTGACACCCGTTGCTCGAAATTATGATAAAGAATTACAGAAAAAACTGGTGAAAGAACACCGTGAACAAGAAAACGAATAGAAAAGGAGCGGTGATAAAAATTTTCTTCCTACTTGAAATCAAGTGGTTTTTTCACAGCTTTTTTAGATGTTATGAGTTGCTCCGATCAGCAATTTTGTTTACTCTAAGGAAAAGGGAGGCAGGAGAAACATGAATTATTTTACGAGTGATATGCACTTTTTTCATGAGCGTTTACTAGGAGAAAATGACTTTGCTCCGCGACTCTTTGCAAATGTAGATGAGATGAACCAACAGTTGATCACTAGCTGGAATGCAGTAGTAAAAGAAACGGATCACGTCTATCATCTAGTGATCTTGCCATGCATCCGCAGTATGAAAAAGCAAATGCAGACATCTTAGAATTAGTCAGTCAACTGCAAGGAACGATCCACTTGATCAAAGGGAATCATGACAGTCGTGCGTTCTTCCGTTATTTAGAAAAAAACGATCCTGGACTTTCTGATGGCAGTCCCAAATTTTATTTTTATGACGTAGGTGCTATCGTGAAGTTCGACCATCAGCAATATTACTTGACGCATTATCCAATGTTACTCGGACCTAACGACACCATTCGAAACCTTCACGGGCATATCCATCATTATAGTGTTCCCATTGAAAATGTCGTCAATGTAGGCGTAGACGCACCAGAAAGAGACCTTCTAAAAGAAAAACTGCCATTCGGTACGCCGTTATCCGAGCAGCAAATCAAAGAAATATATGAAGCAAAGAGGTCGTGAAAAAGCTGCCCTGCATCAAGTGATAAGAACAGGCAACCAAAAACAGCTTCTCGTGTTTTTGATTTGGCAGGACTTGTCCCCACAAATGCAAGCTTTTGAGCCTGCTACCCAATTCTGTGTCACAAGGAACAAAACGGAAAAGCAGTTCGCTGCATGTTATAAAAGAATTGAAGTACCTGATTTTCAAAAATAGGATAAAAAGTCGTCCCTTTTTGGCGCGACTTTTTATCCTATTTTTTAGTAATACAGCCATATGTTGTAAGGAGGAACTACAAAATACAGTACACGAATTTCCCTTGATCATTAACTGCTTTTCTGACCGTGGCAGTACCATCATTCAATTTCCTAACATCATTATCTATATTAGTGGAATAGACGATCAGGGTGTTTTCTTTTGTGTATCGGTTTAACCAGTCAATCGCATAATCCACTGACTGATTCACACCGATACGATAGAAGTAATTCCCATAAATCGCTTTAGTTCATCCGTCATCGTGAAATCATGATTGAAGCCATAACCATTCCTGACAGAAGCCGCAGTTGTGAATGATCCGTGAAATCTGAGATAGACGGCATAGCGATATGTGCCATTCTCTAATTTCACTAGTACATAGAAGTTATTATAAAAATAATACCAACTTGGTGTAGCTCGATTATAAGAAACATCCGCATTGAAAGGATTCGGTCGCGTCATTTCGTATTTGTCATAGATACTGAGGTTCTCTGTATAATCAAATCTTTGCTGAGTGAAGGCAGGCGGTGTATGGACGACTTGGTTGATATGATAAGGATTGACTGGATGTTTTTTCTTCGTGATTTTTGTAAAAGAAGGATTATATCTTAAGTGATTGTTGTTCAGTAGAGATATTGTTAGAATAAACGATCTCCAACGAACATTGGTATAGGTGTTGATCCAGTTCATCACATGGTTCGGAACATCAGAATCTTCGATCGTCTTTGGAATAAGCGGGATATTCCTGTCAGAAAATTTGGCTCTTGCTTCGTCTGTTAAAAGAAAACGGGTGAACATATCGAATTCTACGATGATTGTTCCAGAATGATTGCGCCCGAAAGTAAGACGTGTACTTGCATAAGGTCTCCCGTTATTTTTGTCCGTGGCGATGAAATGATAATCATTCCTTAAGGTGTATGAATTGGAACCGCGACTAAAAATGAAATCTTTATCATCTGTAGGAGTGCCGGTGTTCGACCAGCGTATGTTTCTGCGTAATCTTTATAATCTACGAAAAAGGATTGTATTTTTCGACTTTTGGGGAACGAAGATATCATTGGGGTTTACTCCTGGTTCGTTTACTAACTGCTTTGTTTCTAAATCAATTCCTTGGAAATTAGGATTACTTTTATCAGTTAGTTCATCGATTCTCCCATCTGGTGTTGCGTTCATATAAGCAGCCCACACTAGGATAGAGCAATACCAATCTTTCCTACTAGATAAGCGGTTCTTAGTAAAAAGGCCAAATCCTGCATCATACTGTTTACCTAATTGTCCATGCATAAATGAGATGGCTGTTTTTTTTTGTGCTGTTGTCGCTGCTGAAACTCTTAAAATAGTCGAATGTGTATAATCGAACCGTTCATCATCCAAGGCACCGTAAACAACGCCTCCAGCTTTTGTTTCAAGTATAGGACTTATAATCAGTTGCTTCGATAGTCCGAATATATGTGAAAGTCTCTGGTTTTCCATTGATGATATGTGTCTCTTCATAAATGCCTTCTACGATCATCACATGATGAAGATAACGCAAAACCATATCCGCTCGTTTTCTTTCAAAAATGATATCTCCTGGTTGAACGATATTCATCAGATCATATTTATGATAAGTCGGTACTTTTTCAAAAGTGATATTCTCCAAAGCATTTCCGATATTGAATGACCAGAGAGGCGGGTCTTTGGATAATTGTTCGGCTTCTTTACGAATATAGTGCTCATTGACGGTGTTTAGGTAGTCACGCAAGTGGTCTTCTTCGGAAATCGCGGAATTGAATGGTTGGTTGTAATAATTCGAGGTGAACTCTTCAAATGCCTGATCGAAGGAAGCGTATTCATTTTTGAATTCTTCATAATACTCCTCCAATATCTGCTGGGTATCTGTATCAGCATGTACAGTAGTGATTGGGATGGCAAATGCGACGGCGAGTAAACAGGTAGTCAGAAACAATTTAATTTTTGATTTCAATGTAATCCCTCCTTGTTTTATGCTAGAATAATAACATATGAATCGGCATGATGATAGCTTAAAAATAAAATATATCAGTTATTTAATCTAGGCGTATATTGCACATAACACCAAAGAGTAAAATCAGCTATATCAATAATTGAGAACTGTTATCTTTAATGGAATAATTAGCGTTTAACTTAGGTTTTTTACGAATGAAATCAAAGGTGTTATATTTTATTTGGGGTTAGATAGTCTACAGAAGATACAATTTCTTGGTAGGGATGAGTATTGAATAGGCGTGTTGATTTGTATATCTATTTAATTTTACTGCGTTATTATATTTTTTATTTGTTTTATTTTTAAATAACAAATTGTGAGATTTTTTGTTTAGAGTTTTTTTGAAGATAGACAAGTATCAATCAATTAGAAAGGAGATGTGTAAATGTTACCACTAAAAAGTAAGACGTGTACGATCATTTCAATAATTTTGTTGTCAATTTGTTTCATTTCAGCTAGTTTTTATTTTCATCCTTCTATAGAAAATAATTTTCAGTTCTTAGTGTTCATAACATTTTGTTGTTGGAGTACTGGCGGTTTGAGTTTGGTTTTTTCGACAAAAATCAATTCTCAAATATTAAAAATGCTAGTCATCCTGCTTGATTTGATTGGTATTTATGGTTGGCTGATTTTTGCTAGATAAACTGTTCTGTTTTAGTTTGTTGTTTCAATAAAAAACGAAAATGAGGGAAAATAAATGAAACTAAATGTCAATTTAATCGGTTTATGTGTATCTATGTTAGTGTCGGTATGGTTTCTGATTGTGGGTCATTTATATTATGGATGGTCCCATGGTGTAGTTATTAATGATTCTAATGCTTTTCCCCGGCTTAGCAGGTCTTTATTTTTCGACAAAGATCAAATCTGCGAAGTTAAAATGGCTGTTGTTAGTTATCAATTATCTATTTGCTACATATTTTAATGTTCTCCAATTTCTATTTATTTTGTTTCAAACTTTTTGAAGTCAGCAACGAAGCAAACAATTAAAAAGGAGCGAGTTGAATGTTATCAATAGAAAGTAAGAAAAGTAAGCGGGTATCGGTGGTTCTGTTAGTCTTCTGTATGATTTTGCTCAGCAGTCATTTGTATATTCGTCATGAAGTGATAGGGTTTCTGATCATTCAGTATTCATGTTGGATTTTAAGTGGTATCAGTCTAGCTTTTACAAGAAGAATGGATTCCATAAAAGTAAAATGGCTAGTGATTGCTCTTCATTTTCTTTTGATTTGCGGAGTAGGGCTTTTTTACATCATTGGGTGGTTAAGTTTATCTAGGTTGGATTTGTTGCTAGGATGTGTGTTGTATATTGGTTTAGTAGAAATATTAGCATATAAACAGAAAGAAAAAGCATTTTTTTTGTTCGGTCTAGGTCTACCGATGTTGATATCGTTTAGTTTACTTATTTGGATCCATTATCTATTGGCTTTCTATTTAAATACTGACAGGATGCGGGCAATCATCGCTTTGTTGCTTTTCATGATGATTTCCGGCTTGATGGGTCTCTATTTCTCTACAAACTTGAGGATAATCGAATAAAGTGGCTACTGTTAGGGATGAATTATCTATTTGCTACTTATTACAATATTGTTCTTTTGTTTTTCTTATGAATCGAAACTGCCGTTCCTCTTTTGATCATGAGAATCATTGGGGTATGAAGATAGCGCTGTTTTTTCCCTATGATAGGTTATGTATTCGAACGCTGATAATTAAGGGATGAAATTTTCAGAAATATGACGTATAATGTAAAATACTGAAAAGTTGCGACCTTCAACTCGTAGATGTTTCAGAATCTAATTGAAATGATGGTGATATCATGACAGACAACAGCCAAACACGCGTTGTCGTAGGGATGAGCGGCGGTGTCGACTCATCTGTAACAGCACTTTTATTAAAGGAACAAGGATATGACGTGATCGGAATCTTCATGAAAAATTGGGATGATACGGACGAAAACGGCGTATGTACGGCCACGGAAGATTATAAGGATGTAGCGAAAGTAGCTGCTCAAATCGGGATTCCTTATTATTCTGTGAATTTCGAAAAAGAATATTGGGACCGTGTATTTGAATATTTCCTAGCCGAATACCGCGCAGGACGTACACCTAACCCAGACGTGATGTGTAACAAAGAAATCAAATTCAAAGCATTCTTGGACTATGCAATGGATCTTGGTGCTGATTATGTAGCTACTGGACATTATGCGCAAGTCACTCGCGATGAAAACGGTGTGGTCCATATGCTTCGCGGAGTAGACAACAATAAAGATCAAACTTACTTCCTTAGTCAATTATCACAAGAACAGCTTTCAAAAACGATGTTCCCTCTAGGCGGTATGGAAAAATCAGAAGTGCGGGCAATTGCTGAACGCGCAGGCCTTGCGACTGCTAAGAAAAAAGATTCAACAGGAATCTGCTTTATTGGTGAAAAGAACTTCAAACAATTTTTGAGCAACTACCTACCAGCGAAAAAAGGCAATATGGTCACTCTTGACGGTGAAGTCAAAGGGCAGCATGCTGGCTTGATGTACTATACGATCGGTCAACGTCAAGGCCTAGGAATCGGTGGCGGAGGAGATTCGCAAGAACCTTGGTTTGTCGTAGGGAAAGATTTAGCGACGAACACATTATACGTGGGTCAAGGGTTCCACCATCCTGCACTGTACGCCACAAGCTTGGATGCAAGTCAAATCCACTTTACGACGAATGAACCAATGCCAAAAGAATTCAAGTGCACAGCGAAATTCCGCTACCGTCAACAAGATGTTCCTGTGACAGTTCGCTTATTGGATGATAACCGTGCAGAAGTCGTATTCGACGAACCTGTACGTGCCATCACTCCTGGACAAGCAGTTGTATTTTATGACGGAATGGAATGTCTAGGTGGGCGGTTTGATCGACCATGCATACCAAGAAACAAAAAGTTTTACAATACGTTTAAGTAATATGAATGAATCAAAACAGCTATGGCTAACAAAAGAAACACCTTTTCTTTTGGCAGCATAGCTGTTTTTTTGTAATGAAATTAATTTTTATTCATTTTATACTTGTAATTTCAGTGAAAACAGTCCATAATATCCAATAATATGAATAAAGTTGCTTTTTGATAAGCAAGAGCAGTTGCAAAATAAAGGAAATATTTTGCAGGTTGTTTGTTCAATTTTATAAGTGAAGGTGATGGAAATGGAAAAGAAATCGACAGGTATTAGTAAGTGGGGACTGGTTGCTCTCGTTGTCAGTTCGTCAATCGGAAGCGGTGTGTTTGGAATCACGAGTGATCTGGCTAGTTCTGCAGCCCTGGCCAGCAATCCTTCATGGATAATCTCGGGATTGGTATTTTAGCTTTGGTATTATCGCTGAATCATTTAGGAGAAAACGCCCAGATCTGGATGGCGGGATTTTTGGGTATGCAGAAGCTTCATTTGGGAAGTTAGGTGGCTTCATTAGTGGCTGGGGCTATTGGTTGTCTGCGTGGCTAGGAAATGTTGCTTTTGCGACGATGCTAATGAGTGCCATGGGAGAATTTTTTCCGATATTCAAAGGGGGACAAAATGTTCCTTCTATTTTATTTGCAAGTCTTTTTATTTGGGTCTGACTTTATTAGTAAACAATGGGATCGAAGGAGCGAGCGTGATCAATACGATCGTGACGATCTGTAAATTAGTGCCATTATTCCTATTTTTAATATTTGTATTTATCGCCTTTAAAGTGAATATATTCACTACTGATTTTTGGGGCAACGTATCTGATAATCTAGTGAACGGATCAGGACAGCAAGGAACGATCTGGTTGCAGATCAAAGGTTGTTTGATGGTCATGATGTGGGTCTTTGTAGGGATCGAAGGTGCAAGTGTTTTAGCTAACCGCGCGAAGAAACGTTCAGAAGCCCAGCAAGCCTCAATCATTGGGCTGCTTTGTTTATTGTTTATCTATATCCTTGCTTCGATCTTGCCATACGGTGTCTTATCTCAAGAAGAGTTAGCAACTATTTCACAACCTGCTATGGCAAATATTTTAAAAGGAATCGTGGGAAATTGGGGAGCGGCACTGATCAATATCGGGTTGATCATTTCGATCATCGGTTCTTGGCTGTCTTGGACGATGCTCCCAGCAGAAACAACGATGTTGATGGCTCGAGATGGTCTGTTGCCGAAAGCTTGGGGAAAAACGAATAAAAAAAATGCCCCAACTTATTCGTTAGTTGTTACTGCCATCTTGACTAATCTATTCTTATTGACTTTCTTAGTTACTGATTATGCCTATCAATTTGCCTATTCTTTATGTACAGCGGCAATCTTGATTTGTTATCTGCTTGTCGGAATCTATCAAGTCCAGTTTTCTTTAAAAGAAGGAGTCAAAAAACAAGTAGTGATCGGTGGGATTGCTGTAGTTTTTGAATTGATGGGAATTATTTTAGCAGGATTTTCTTATGTCCTTTTATGTAGTATTGCCTATCTTCCTGGTTTTTGCTTCTACTGGATCGCTTGTCGGGAAACCAACCATCAAATCACGGGAAAAGAAAAAGTAATGATTGGGCTGATTTGTGTGGCCGCACTGCTTTCAATCGGGTTGCTTGCTGTAGGCTGGATCAAGATATAAGGGGGAAAGAAACATGGAAATCGCAAATTTCGGTGTAGAAGAATGGCTAAATAAATGGGAGAAGAAAGCGGTATATGATATTGCACAAAGTTCGATCGAAGCATTGACATTAGACGAACTCGTTGGCTTAGACGGGACTAGCGTAAGTGAATTTTTCGAAAAACGCAAAAATGAACCATTGGACTATGGCTGGATCGAAGGATCAGATACGTTCAAACAAGAAGTCGCTTCTCTTTATCAAACCGTCGATCCAGAAAACATCTTACAAACGAATGGAGCGATCTGGTGCTAATTCTTTTAGCTCTATACGCGTTAGTGGAAGCAGGAGACCATGTTGTTCGATGCTTCTACTTATCAGCAATTATATGACATCCCCAAATCTTTAGGTGCTACTGTTGACTTTGTTCATTTGAAGGAAGAAGAAGATTGGCAGTTTGATTTAGAACAGCTGGAAGCCTTAGTCAAACCTGAAACAAAAATCATCTGTTTGAATAGTGCAAACAATCCTACAGGCACATTGCTAGATCGGAAAATTTTAGAAAAAATCGCAGAAATTGCTCGTACAGTAGATGCATATGTATTGATAGATGAAGTATATGCGCCTTTAACGGATAAAGGTGAATTCTTGTCGATCGTAGATGTCTATGAGAAAGGTATAGCAACCAATTCCCTATCCAAAACCTACTCCATTCCAGGTATCCGTATTGGCTGGACAGCTACTGGACCTGAATTGGCAGAGGTTTTTCGAAAATACCGAGACTACACGATGATTTGCGGCGGAGTCTGTCAGATGATCTTGCTGTACATGCATTGAAGAACAAAGAAAAAATCATTGGAGCGAAACAAAAAGATCATTACAGAGAACCTTGCGATTTTAAAACAGTGGGTAGCAAATGAACCGAAAGTTGAACTTGTCGCTCCCAATTACGTCTCTACTTCTTTCATCAAATTAGCCATCGAAGAAGATGACCAGACATTTTGTATCAATTTATTAGAAGAAACAGGAGTACTATTAGTACCAGGAAGTGCCTTTGATTTGCCGAAGCATGCCCGACTAGGTTACTGTTGTAAAAAAGAAACCTTGGAAAAGGGATTATCCCTCTTATCTGAGTTCTTGAAAAAACAGGCCTAAACAAAAACACTGCAAGGACAGTTTGTGACAACTGTTCAAGCAGTGTTTTTCATTTACGCTTATTGTCTATGAGAAGGAGAGTGCTCTGAAGATATGGAGACTTCCTGAAGCTTTTTCTTCTGCAGTTTCTTGCTGATGGATCTCTTGTGTATTGTGTCGTACAAGCAAGAAGTTAACCAAAACAAGAAGAGAAGTCGAAAGAAAGACGCCACGATAACCAAATGCACTGGAAACACTGGAGCCGATCATAGGTCCTACTACGTTACCAGTTGCTTGGAAAGATTGGTTATAACTGAAGATCCGTCCAGCAGCTTGATGAGGCGAATATTTTGTGATCAATGCTTGGACAGCAGGGAGCAGACAAGCATCAGAGATACCAATCAAAAAACGTAAGGCAGCTAATTGCCAAACATTCGTGACGAATGCCATTGGGATATAAACCAAAATCGCAAAACCCAAACCAATCGCAAGTATTCTTTCACTCCCAATCTTGTCACCTAAGCGACCAAATCTTGGAGCAGCTATCAAAGTAGCAATTCCAGGTATCGAAGCGATGATTCCGCTGATCAACGTAACATTCCCATGTCCATGCAGCAATTGACGAATGTACAGACTGATGATTGGACTGATGGAATTGTTGGATGCTTGGATGATCATCGTTGTGACGAACATACCGATGACGACGTGTGGATATTTCAAGTCTTTGAAAATCTGTTTGGCAGAAACCATGTTTTCTTTTTTCACTGGGACAAATTTTTCATGGACGAAAAACAGACTCAACAAAGAAGACGAAAAATAAGATGATCCTGTAATGAAAAAGGTAGGGCGATAGCCAAACGCTGAAGCAGAGATCCCGCCAAGAAGCGGTCCAAGTAATGTTCCTGTAACAGAACCAGTTGCTAAAGTTCCAAGAACTTGACCACTTTTTTCTTTTGGCGTCCCAGTTGCGACAAGGGCAGTGGCATTACTGATATAACCAGAAAAAATCCCTTGAAGCAGACGCAATGCGACTAATTGATACACACTAGTCACGCAGCCCATCAAAGAAATGACGATTGCCATTCCCAATGAAGCACGCAACAGCATCAATTTTCTTCCTTTTTGGTCGGCTAATTTCCCCCACCAAGGAGAGATCAGCGTAGTCACCAAGAAAGTAGATGAAAAAGTCAATCCGCTCCAAAAGTTCAATTGTGCCGTACTATAATTACCTAACGTATCTATGTAAAGTGACATAAAAGGCATGACTAAACTAAATCCGATACCAGCCATAAATGTTCCAAACCATAAGACAAACAAGTTTTGTTCCCAAGTTTCTCTTTTCCTAAATAATTTTTCCTTTATTCTTGCAGCCAATTAGACTCCTTCTTTCTGAAAATTTTCATCTACGACTCTTTATTATAAACTACAATATGTAGTTTATCAATGAAAGTCTCTTTTTCTCGTTCTTTTTCGTGGTAAACTGAAAGAGTGAAGGATTTATTTTATGAGAGGAAACATGGAAATGAAAAAAAGAAATCTGTCTCAAGAGAAAATCATCGACTGCTTTCGAGAACTAGCAGAAGAGATGGATGTTCAGCAAATAACCTTTCAGCATTTAGCAAAACGCTTGGATATCAAGGCTCCCTCGCTGTATAACCATTTCAAAAATATTCGTGATGTCAAAACAGCGTTAACAGCAAAACTTCTGCAGGAACTTAATGACCAGCTGCGTCGGGCTCTTGTGGGAAAAAGCGGTCAGGAAGCACTGCAGATCTATGCAGAAACTTATCGATCCTTTGCTTTTTCAAATCAAGCAGTGTATGAGTTGCTGATCAGTGTGCCCCACACCAATGAAGCAGTTTTATTAGAGGGAATCCATGAAACGAACCAGATCATTTTGCAGATCTTTGAGGCTTTTCAGTTAACGAAAGAAGAAAAAGTCCACCGAAGCAGAGAATTACGTAGTATGATCCACGGCTATCTTTCCTTGCGTTTTTTAGGATACTTTACAAAAGAACCGACAATCGATCCAGAGGACAGCTATTTTTGGATGATCAATGACTTTATCGCTACTTTGCCTTAAACAATCAGATTCATTTGTATCATTTTCAAGATGTTCATTAAATGACCCTTTTATAAGAGAAAATTCTTGCAACTTTCTTGAAAAGTGACTAAGATGAGTCTAGAAAAGCTGAAAGAAGGAGCACGAGTATGTATCAAGTAATTACCATGTTCGGGGACAATGAGCCTTGGTGGTTCTTTGAAGACTGGGAAGAAGATATTGAAGCAGAAGAAACATTCGAGTCTTTTGAAGAAGCACGACAAGCGTACGAAAAACAATGGATCGCAATCCATCAAGATTATGAATATATCAATGCAAAAAGCAACTTTCTCAGCGCCTTTTGGAATGACGGAGATGAGCGCTGGTGTGAAGAGTGTGACGATGATTTACAGCAATACAAGGGACTTGCGTTGTTGAAAATCAATCAGCCCATCACAGTAGAAAGCAGAAAGGAATTTTATGAAACAACTAATTCTAGCGGAAAAACCAAGCGTTGCGAAAGACCTAAGCAAGGTGCTTGGTGCTAATCAAAAGCACAAAAATTATTATGAAGGACCCAAGGTGATCGTTACTTGGGCCCTTGGTCATTTATTAGGATTGAAAATGCCGGAAGATCTGAATAAGGAATGGCAGAGCTGGCAAATGGACACGTTGCCAATGATCCCTAAAAAACTAGGAATCAAACCACTTCCTAAAACAGGACATCAATTAAAAGCAATCAAGCAGCTAGCTCAACGAAAAGATGTCTCAGAAGCAGTCATTGCGACAGATGCCGGAAGGGAAGGGGAACTTGTTGCTCGCTGGATCTTAGAGTATGTGCATTTCAATAAACCAGTGAAGCGGTTATAGGATCTCTTCTCAAACAGATAAAGCAATCAAAACAGGATTCAAGCAACTAAGACCTGCAAAAGAATATGATGCATTGTATGAATCTGCTCTTGCTCGGGCAAAAGCGGACTGGCTGGTAGGATTGAATGTGACCAGGGCCTTAACTGTGAAGTACGCCGATAATTTATCAGCAGGCCGTGTGCAGACACCGACACTAGCATTAGTGAGAGACCAAGAAAAGAAAATCGAGCAGTTCCGTCCACAAACCTATTTCACAATCACGTTGCAAGCTGGAAAAGAACAAGCCAAAATGGTTCAAAAAAATCAATTTGCTTTAAAAACACAAGAAGAAGCACAAAAACTTGTTCAATTGATCAGTACAAGCAAAGGAACTGTCACAGAAGTCCAAGAAAAATTAAAAACGGAATCTGCGCCGCTGCCTTATGATTTAACAGAGATCCAAAGAGAAGCCAATCAACGCTATGGCTATTCTGCAAAGAAAACATTAAGTCTTGTACAAAGTTTATATGAGACCCATAAAATCGTTACTTATCCGCGTACAGACAGCAAATATCTGACAAACGACATGAGAAGTACGATGAACGAACGACTGCAAGCAGTCAGCGACTTTGCTCCTGAGGTCAAGCAGTATTTGAAAAACGGAGCCATCGTCCAACAGACAAAAGTATTCCAAGACAATAAAGTGACCGATCACCATGCGCTTTTGCCAACTGAAAACCGAGCACGTTATGAAAAACTAAGTAATGAAGAGCAAAAAATTTATCAGATGATCGATCTCTCGTTTCTTAGGCTGTTTGCTCAACCACACAAA
>ENA-OQJX01000742-OQJX01000742.1-human-gut-metagenome-genome-assembly--contig:-NODE-742-length-12904-cov-1.965094_pt1 | contig 12904 bp, 12 predicted proteins | sample MGYA00242615_ERZ504782 | MGnify/ENA primary metagenome ERZ504782 (study PRJEB26092, sample SAMD00036354) | human gut metagenome | host: Homo sapiens | study: EMG produced TPA metagenomics assembly of... | reverse complement strand
TTTATTTTGTTTTCAACTAAACCGCCTTCAATATCGGCAAATGGTCTTGTGTTTTTGTTTTTTACTCTTTCACTTACCTTTACGAGTTGGCAGGAAAAACGCTATCTTTTCTGACATAATATCTTGTTTTTTTTAAATGTAATAATTAAGAAAAAACAAACAAAACTATTTTGAATATATTCATGTTAGCCTTATGATAGGTGTAAAATATTTAAAATTCAACCTAGCTAATTTATAAAAATATGGGAATATCTATTAAAGATATTGGTAAACAGATTTTGCTATAAGAGATTTATATAAGGTTGGGGTCAGAGATTTTAGTTTTTTTCCTGTAAAGTTTATATAATTCTCAAATAAAGTTCGGTTTTCATTAGACAAATCCATTTCTTTATCAGATAGAATTTCACCCATATAACCATCATAGCCAACAAGAAATATCTCTTCTGTATTTGCTTCTATTGTTGTTTTAAGTGCCACTGCTGTACAAGAATCTTGATATTGTTTCGTAAAGGCTATTTCTGGTAGTTCATAAGTATGTGATTTTGCATATTCAGGAACTTCTGTACCCATTGTACGTGGATAAGGAGGTAGCACACATATACCTTTAAACTCATTCTTTTTATATTACAGTTCATACGTTTAGCCTCATTACCCACTAGGCAATAAATTTTTTTGTTGTTTATCTTATTGAATAAAGTTGCATGGCGAGAAGTTGCCAAAATAACAATTATATCTTGGTTTCGTTGTAGAAATTCGATTATAGCACTCGTATGTGTGACAACGCTATTACCACCACCTACTATCATCATTCGTCTTGCAGAAATATTTGGTAATAGCGGATAGTGTGCATTATCTTCTATACCATTGCGGCGATTATCTAAAGCTAAAACTATACTGTTGAAACTATATGTACGATTGGTAACCCAATCCATAACATCTTTCTGTGGAATTGAATTTGCGCCAGATAACATATATGGTAAATTCGTTCCCCATGCATACTTATCTAATAGAGGTTGGAATGAGAAAATTACATCTCCTAATATATTAAAATTCACTTCTAATCCTCGTTTAGAAAGCATTGTAAGAAGAAGTTCCATATTGAGATTTCCGGCACCACGTCCCATACCTAATATAGTCGCATCAACAAAATCAACACCTTCTTCTATTGCTGTAAGTGTATTTATTAGCCCCAACTGTAGATTATTATGACCATGAAAACCTATTGGACATGTTGTCTTCTTTTTTACTATTTGGGTTATTCTCTTTTATATCTGATGGCGTAATTCCTCCAAAGCTATCTACCATACAGAATAAATCAGCTATACCATTTATTTTTTCCAATTTGTCCAAGAAACCCTCATATTCTTTCCATTTAGACATATACATAGTATTGAATCCAACTTCAAACCCGAATTGTTTAATTTCTTTTGCAAGTATTACAGCCCGTTCGAAATTAATTGGATCAACGGCTATTCTTATCATGTCAACTAATCCTATTATAGGTATTAATAGCGTAGATAAGTCATCAGGTCTTGTACTTTTTCATTAAGCATTATTGCTAGTTTCTTTTTACTATTATTTCTTATATGCTTGAGATAGATACAGGGGAATAACCAAATTTACCAGTATAGCCATTTGATGATACATTCCTATAACCTAATTCTATATAATCAATTGGTAACTGATTCATTGCATTGATATAGGTAGTAACAAGAGCGTCATCAAAATCCCAATTGGTGTAATAACCACCATCACGTAAAGTACAATCTAATATTTTCATAATAAAACTATTTGTTTTCCATACTCCTAAAAACATCGTACCAGGCTTCTTCGGAATATTTTTTTATTAGTATTTCTGTATTATTTAAGCAAGCTGTTATTGTTGTATTACTCTTACTATCTGTATTGATTAAGTTTTCAATATATGTAGTCAATCTTTTTTTATCGTATGGTGCGCATAAATAATTTATGCCATTAAGTTCCGGATATTCTATTGTTGAAATTACAATTTTGTTATAGGCTAATGTTTCTAAAATTTTTGAAGGAAAATTATAATGGTTTACTATGGACAATGGGTCACGTAAACTTAAAGTGAAATCTACACTGTGGAGTAAATCCAGATATTCTGAATGTTTTTCAAAAAATCCTTTATAAATTATATTTTTGTATTTTCGACATATTTCCTCAACCTTTATTTTGTAATCATCACTTATTATTCCTGATAAAAATAATGTCGCTTCTGGGATGTTCTTGAAAACATCTAAAGCTAGTTCAATTCCTGTATTTTTATTTAATGTTCCTGAAAGTAAAAAACATTTGTTGCGATGAAAATTTCCAATTTGTTCACTGATTTTGGATTTGGGGATTATTCCAGGGATACATGAAAAATTGTGATTAACTTCATTGCATCTACCAGAAAGAGAAACAACTCCTTTAGCTTGCCGTATTGCCCATAGTATAGATTTTCCTATCCATCTATTATATCGTGCTGGATTATAATCAGCTAATAGTATGTAGACTTTTTTAAATGATAATGCATGTATAAGAAGATATGATAATAAATTTCCTGTCCATACGTTGTAAAACCAAATATTTTTTTCTGGTGCTTTTAATATACGGAAATATAACCAAATATTATCCAATATAATATTTATTGCTTTACCAATACCCTTATGTTTGAATACTCTGCATAAATGATATTCTATACCGGTATTTTCTTCTATTTGGTTTTGAAAATTTTGGTCGATGTTTGCGGGTGGAATAGCAACATGATGAGAAAAATACCCAAGCTCATTTATATGCAAGCAAAAATTGTTTGCAGCTTGAGATACATTATATTTTTTTACCAGAGTATTGGGAACATTTTGAGATATAAATAAGCTATTTTTCATTTTTCAATTTTTCTTTTAGCAATGTAAAATCACATAAAGCATCTTTATAATTTTTAATCCATTCCAAAGACTTGTTCCACCACTGAAGTCTTATTAAATAGTTTATATCAGTATCACTATATCGAAATTTTATTATTTTAGCTGGTATTCCTCCTACAATTGCATAAGCTGGTACATCTTTAGTTACTACAGCGTTAGCAAGGATTACAGCTCCATCATTAATAGTTACTCCTCCTGTAATTAAAGCACCTTCTCCTATCCAACAGTCACTGCCGATTTTGACAGCAAAACCAGGTTTTACAAAATTGAATTCATCATATTTAGTGGAATCTACAAATGTTCCTGAATTTTGTTTTCTAATAGAATAGAATGCTGGACAAGTTGTTACATATGGGTAAGTGTAAGGATGTCGACCTGGATTAACAACGACTCGTGGTCCTATTGATGTAAACTTACCAATTTCAGTCATTGCAATATCACAATGAGCACTAATATAAGAACCATAGCCTAATTTGCCATCAAAATGAGTGTTTTTTCCTATTTTGTTCATTCCTTCGAAAATCGTTTTTTTCGAAATAATGGTACCACTATCAAATATACATTTATTTCTATACTTAAATTTTAGTAGTTGCCTTTTTAAATATAGTTTCATAGTTGACGCGTTTTTTTATGAATAAACTAATTCTTTTATCTGTCATATTTAATAATCTTTTATTGTAACATAATCCAATACTAAGCCAAAATGCAATAGACCATGAATTTTGTGACATTTGCAACTCAATAGACATTACACACCAATACAATACGACGAAAATAGAAATAATCTTCATTATGTGATTATGGGAATTGTGCATGGCATAGGCGGAAGCATTTCGAATTAAACAAAAAAACAGAATAATAAAAAATAATCCTCCCCAAAGATAAAATTCCAATATACCAACTTCTACACCATTACGATGAAATTTAATTAATTCATAAGCATCTTTTAAATTTGAATTATATGTTCCTGCAAATGATTTTCCAAATATTATATTAAAAAGATCTGTTTGGTCATAAATAATTTCTTTATAAAGTTCTGTCCGTGTATCTGTTGTTTGTCCGTGGGAAAATGCTTGTTCAAAATTTGAGGTATTTGTCAAATTGAAGATGTTAAAGAAACCTGTGCCTGCAGTAATAAATAGAACAATTGGTAAATAAAGAAGAATATGGCGAATTTTATTCAAATTTTCAGTTATAAATTTCCATCTGAATATAGTCAATAGACTTAATATTGCAACAGAGGACATCATGATAAGGTGTGTACGATCCGTCAAATCAAATCCAAAGGACATAATAAAAAAACAATGCGATTAGGATTTTCATTGTGTTCTTTAATTTAAAGAAAAACAGTATATATAGATACAATATGGCTGTGCTTCCTCCAAAATTTGTCATTGTTTGATCTCCCTTATATGGATATTTAAAAAGAGATAATAATAGAATTGTTATTAGTATAATTGAAAAATATTTTCCTTTTTGTTGGATTGGACCAAATAACTCCAGATCGGTAAAAATAAGAATAGAAGTATGTGTAAAGTATAATCCCCAATTATCCCATCCTTGTACAAAGAATGTGGAAATAATAAGATTTGATAATACATATAAAACAAAATATTTGATGGATTTATGGTATAAGTAAAATCGTTTTAAGGAAGTCCAGTTAGTAAATATAAAACAAATGTAACCAAACAAAGTTAGCCCTATTGAAAACATTTGACTTGTTAAGGAAGGTATTATATAAGATAAGAAACTACTTCCTAAAATAAACAGAATACATAAAAGGTTTATGATTTCTTTTCTGTCTGTATAATTTCTTACTGTCAAATCCATAGTATACAGTTCTTATTTTGTAATTAAAGAAAGAATTTTATTAAGACGCTCACCATATGCTTCCCAAGAAAGTCTCTTTTCTATACTACAATATTTTCTTGTTCCAATTTGACTGTCTGCTATATCTAGGGCATTTTTTATGCTAACTCCAATTTCATCAATGTCGTTGAAATCATCTACGACTTTGATATAATCTTTATTATCTATATATTGTAACAAATCATCTCCTCCTGTATGTTTGGTAATAACTAGTGGTAAACCGCATGCAACGGCTTGAGGTTGTACTAATGCAAGTCCTTCATCTTTTGATAGCAAAACAAAAACTTTGGCTTTTGAATAGTAGTAAATTAATTCTGATTCAGGAACAATATTTTGGTGTTTGAAATTAATTTCATCAGGAAATATCACATCAGAAATTGCTCCTACATGTAATAATGAATAATTATATTTTTTACAAACTTCAATAAGTACATCACAACCTTTACGTTTTGACCAATTACCCACCATTATCAAGTCGTATATTTCCTTTGAGTCAAGTTTTGTAGGTTTAAAATAATCTAAATGCATACCATAATTGTTTACGATTATCTGTTTAGAAGGAAAACCATTGTCAACAAAGCTCTTCTTAACATAATTTGAACCCACTAAAATATAATCGGCATTATTATATTGTGCTTTATCCATTTTGATGTAACTGGCTGGTTGTAGTGTTCCATCATATATTAATTTCATTTTATTAAAATAATCTACATGGGAAGAACCTCTGTCTAAAATAGAAATAGCTCCAAAATGTTTTTTCACCATTTTCATTGTATGACTATAGTTCGGACTTTGAGTTATGTAAACATCACATTCTTTTTTCCATAATAATATAAAATATGCTACCCAATCAAGTGAAGTACGATATAATTCTCGTGTAAATGAACAAGTGAATTTTCGATAAAGAAAATAGAATGGGAAGACATAATATATAAGATTTATACCGCCTTTATTAAGACCATATTTTTTAAAAGTATTATGATGAGTAGAACATACGAATGTTACATCATGTCCTAACTTTTGTAATTCGCGAGCACTATCTAATAAATGGGCACGTCCCATACTAGTAATAATTATTTTCATATCTAATAAATTAGTAATTGTAGGCACTCAAATTTGGTCCTTTTCTTTAGGGTACTGGTAGATATCATATCCTAAATTGAGTGGAAAAGTTTTAAGATTAGCATTGGTTTGTAGTTAGAATAATCTGCAAAAAAGTCAAGATTCTCATGTTATATACCTAGTTTGAATGTTTATATTCTGTTTCTTCATCACTGTTAGAGTAAGTACTCAATTTAGAAATATCTCCTAATTGAAGTATATCAAATGTTCTAAATTTTGGCTGTGTTTTTTTATTTTCCCTAATAGGATATGATAAAAATAACCCCATTGTTTTTATTCCTAACAATTTGAAAGAATCAGAAAGTATGTATGCCATTATTATTTATTCCATTTCACTTTATTCTGCAGAAATCTACTTATCATATTTCTTTCTTGTCTGCTTAATCCAATAACTATAATAATCAAACTTAATGAAATACTGTTTAAACAGAGAATCGAGATTAACCCCAAAATAGTCTGTGGAATAAACAATGTAATTATTTTGCATATAAATGATGCTGGCACAGCTACAAAGAAGCAAGGTTTGATTACTTTTTTAAGTAATTCATTTATTTGTATGATTGAGACTTTTGAGGCTATCCATACTCGTATTGTGCAAACAAATATCTCATACAATACCATTGCTATTATCAGGGCATTAGGGTTATTGGTTATTATGCCTGCATAGTAACTGATAGGCAAAACTAATAAATATATAGCTTCGGGCCATATCATAAATTTAGTAATATTGCCGGTTGCATATACCGCTGTACGTATTGTTTCAAAAGAAGCATAGGTAAGACTCAGAAATATAGTACACTGTGCATAAGTCACTGCATATGGTGGTACATCACCTAGCCAAAGGTGCATGATATATTCCGTTTGAAAAAGGAATGGTATCATTATAAAAAAAATAAGAAATACTTGAAATTTACTTCCTGCATAGATAAGTTTTTTATGTATATCCAGCTCACCATTGGCATATGTTTTTGTTATTTGTGGAGCGATGGCACGCTGCAAATTTTGAGCAAATGACAAAACTGAGTTTTTCAATTGCATTGAAATTGTATATACAGCATTAATAGCCACACCAAATGTAAGATTGATAACGAGGACAAACCCTTGTGACGAAAGAACCTGCAAAGCACCGGAAGCAGAGGATATACCGGCAAATTTGCCAATTTGCATTATTTGGTTTTTGTCTATAATCATATAATAATGGACTTCCGGAAATTTGCGATGGCAATATATCTGATAAGCTATTCTTATTAATATGCTTATTGCTGCCATTAATATAGCATAAATTAATAAACGGCCAGTAGGAAAATAGCTAAGGCAATAGGCTGAAGCACATGTTAAGATTACTTGAAGAATACTGATAGCAGCAAAAGCATTCATTTTTCATGTTGCTACGATTAGTGAATTATAAGGAATGCTTATAAGATTGACTATACAAGTGAGTACTGATATTTGAAACACCCATTGGGCTGCATCCATACTTTCCGCTGGTATGTTTATTTTGGTATGTAGAAACCATAGGCCTCCGATTTCAAGTAGTATAAATATGATTCCGGACAATAAAAATATGACATTTAAGCAAGAACAAAATACTTTGTTTGGATCACCGTTATCACGTCCTATTTCATAAGTTAGAAAACGTTGTACGGCATTGCTCATTCCACCACTGAAAACAGCGAACATACTGACAATACTACCAACAACACCATAGATTCCCATATCCTCTACACCAAGGTTGGCAAGTGTTAAACGTGTGGTATACAAATTCAACCACATTGTAAACAACATACGTACATAAAGTAATATGGTGTTTTTGGCTAAGCGATTTTTATTAAAATTGTCAGACATTGATGAGTATTTAATTGGATATGTCTTTTCGTAATTTTCGGATTCGAAACTTATAAAATGGTAGAGGTTTTATACCTAAGTGTTTATTTTATCAAAAACAAGAACCATTTCCTTATTCAGGTTATTAATCTCTTGCATCTTTGTTTCTATTCCGTTTTGTCGATTTGTTATTTTTTTTTGTTCTTCAATGCATCTTTCTATCATTCCCTCTAAATTGGAAACAGAAGGTCTTACATCTTCTTTCCAATGAATATTATCTTTTATTGCTTGCGTGCATTTTGATGAGAATTCATAAGAATGTAGATGTTCTCTAATACTTGATATTATTCTCTTCTTTTTTGATTATATTGGAAAAATCCCAATCCTAAGATGGCAATTATGATCCCAATTAAAGGTGCGAACGTCATTCCAATCAGCGGTATCATGTTCCTTTCCATCATAACCATTGTCGCAGCTATAGAAAAGGGAGTTATTTCAGGGAACAATGCATTGTAATGTTCTTCCATCTCTAACCTTAGAGCTGGAAGATTAATTTTGCAGTTCGTGCCCAGCTCTATATTAATGATATATTTTTCCACTGTATGCTTAATCTCTTTCTGTAATTTATCGCTCGCTGAGTTTAAATATGGAACAATTCGTCCTTCTAAAGCAGCATTGATTCTTTCTGTACATTTTCTTTGTATTGTTTCTATTGTTTTAGTGGCATTATCTTTTAGCCCCAAAGTAAACATAGAAAAATTAGGTGTAAACACTTCATCAACCCATTCCTCAATCTTGCTGTCAACGCTCAATATCTCGGTTTCTATTTGTATCTTTATGAATTTATATGCATCTTCTTCATACAAAGAACATATTTGGGTTATTTCTGCAATACATGCTTTTGTTTCGGTTTCATTGTTTTTCAGTTGTTTCTTTTTCTGCAGACAAATATGTTGGCTATTCTGTAATGCTTCTATTTTCTCTCTAATAAACCTTTCAAGCTCCTCTCTGACTTTTCCAATCTTATTACATGCTATTTCATTCTTTATGGGTATGCGATTCGTTTGCAAGAATTCCCATATTTTTTTACGGACATTATCAAAACCTGCATCGTTGAGTACAGTCTTCTTCTGCTCAATCCTGTTTAATTCCTCTGCCGCACTTACAAAAAACACACCATCTTCATGGAGAATAGACTTGGATGACAACTCTTTTCTTAGACGAAACTTCAATGTATCGCATTCTTCCTCGTCGACATTCTGTAAAAGGTCTGAAAATCCAATAGCAAAGAAAATAGATGTTATTCCGTTTTTCTGCAAATATTCTATTTTTTCCGCATCTAATCTAGAGTTTGCCTGTGATATATGCATACAATATATCACAGCATCGGCTTTTTTTAATGCATTATTTGTTTCCTCATCATCCATATATGGGTCGTTAAAGCCCGGCGTATCAACAATAACAATGTCTTTTTCACAGAAAATATTGTTGTGGAAGATTTCTAATACATCGCCAGTTCTTGGTATATAATTGGAAGAATTTCTGTCAACGAATTCTTTTAATTCTTTTATACTTATTTCTTTCACTAAAATATTCCCTTTTTCGATATATTGTATCTTTAGATGTGAATTACAATAGCCTATCTTACATACCATACTAGTACTGGGATTTATATTTTCAGGCAAGATTCTCTCTTCTATCATAGCATTTATGAAAGTACTTTTGCCTGAATTAAATGGCCCAATGACAGTCACAGTCAACGGACTGGTTAAATTCAAAAGGACATCTGACAAATCATTGACCAGTCTTATCTCGTCATCTGATTTGATTATCTCAACTTTTCTCATCTTAGTAATAAGTTGCGACGCAGAATTGATAGTTTCTAATATATATTTTTTATTCATTTTGTTTATCTTTTATGTCGTTAAAAAGTTGAGGTATTTCATCAAAGTTGTCAAGCCAGATTATTTGAAAACCGAAACTTTTCGCATCCAACTCTTCTAAACACATTATTTGGTTCAACAACTTTGTCTCTGACAGAAAACGGTTTTCATTATTCAAATGTATGTCAGGAATCTTTTTTATTAAATAATGGGGAGTTTGCCTGTCTTGATGTTCTTTTATATATGCGTCTGCCAATCTTCTCATATTTGGGTCTGTAAAGCTGATACCCACGTATAAACAAATATTTTCGTCTAACACTCCTAATTGTTTTATAGTTTCATTATTCGTTAAATCTGCATATTGTTTATGGTATTCATCTTCACTGAAAACAATTCTTCTGTTGAAACTAACTTCACTTTCTTGTGGAAGAAAGCCATGAACATGATGAATAGGAATGCCGTCACCATGACTATGGGTATATTTTATTCCATTTTCCTTAAAATTGCGTTCCAAGAGATCATCAAAATTATATGTAATTATTTCTTTTACACCTTCATTACGACTATTACTGGAACAAAGTTCAACGATTGCATGAATTGTATTTGTCCAATCTTTATTCAGTCCTTTATAAAGATTCCTTTGAATACGTTCATAAAAACATTTACAGTCTGATTGCTTTATCATGCGTGCCAGCATTTCCTGACTAACAAATAATTCGTTTTTAAGCTTATCACATAAAACATCAGTATAATCGGAAGACAATTTTGAAATCTCTAAAAACATTGAAACAAGCAGTTTATTCCATGATGGAATTCCTGAGCCAATAGATATTCCAGCTCCACAAAACAACACTAGATTTTTCTCTTTATATGCGTTCTTTAATTGAATAAGAGCATCCGACCTGCATTTTTTTCTAAACTTGTCATTGGCTACGACTTGTCCTGCATTTATTTTGAGATACCGGATTAGTTCCTCACAATTTTCTTCGACGGTCTTTGTTCTTGTTATAAAAAAACGATTCCGATTTTCTGAAAATTTAAATATTGGTAAACGTTCCTCTATATAAATAGGCAAGAGACGTTTGTTTTGTTCCTTTTCTTCAATAAGGGCAATCTCATGATAGTATCTAAGTAACTTTTTTTCTTCTGTAATTCTTGACAATATCCATATTATGGAATCATTCTCTTTTAATAAACTCTCTACATGTTCTTTATAATTAGAATTATTGTTGTAAGCAGCACACTGAACACAAATATCATTCTTTCTTAATATGTGGGTTAGTGTTTCTGCAAACTCCTTATCTTGGTTATGATATTCTATATGTACATGTGGTATCATAGAAAAATCTGTTGTTTTTTCAATGTTAGCATTTTTTGTTAATCCATTGTTTTGATATCCCCGTTATTTTATCATTATGTGCTATGTCATTTGCCAAAGAACTAATGATAGACACAAAGAAAGAACTTACGATTTGTTGTGCAATGTTGGTGTTTATGTTGTCAAACTCTCCATATAATCCTGCCCTGACAGCTTCGGAGACCTTTTTATCCTTTTTTTAGGGAGATTGGCAACCTCATAAGTGATAAACGCAATCAATAACGGTATTATAATTCAAGCGATTGACATATCTCCTAAATGAGCCCCAACCTATGTAATAAACTTCCCTTACGGCATGGAAACAAGACCCGTTTACCAACGAATGAATCTTGTTTAATATTAACCATTTCTTTATGGAATTCTATACTCCGATCCAAGATAGGATATGAACCTTACCTTTTTTTCACACGGTCACAGATCGAACAACTGCTTTTTTATAAATTAGTAGATAGTAGAGAAAATCTTATTTAACGGTGAATTTCTAAATGCGTTTGCTTCCTCTCGATAACTTTGTTACGAAGTTTATGTTATAGAAAAAAGTATCGGGAAAGAATAGTCTGTATCACAGCTCAAGCGTGTCTGTTGCCTTTGAAGGCACTTTTGGAAAACAGTTCATTCAAAATGACGGTAACATCTGTTTCAAGCAAAGAATAATCCTGTGAATTTTCTTTTCTGTCATATCAGTTGTATTCCGTTTTTCAAAGCTTCCTGCACTACCAGTGAATCCTCATGGTCACCGATGACGTCAATCTTTTGGTCGCCCAAATGCAGTTTCAAGCGTGCGGTCATGCGGATGCGTGCCAATACACCTTTCTTTTCTCCCGTGCTGCGGACTAATAAATCAATATCTCCTCCACGCTTTTCGTCATTCAGACGGGAACCGAAGAGATATACCTTCACTGTTTCACCATAAATATCTTTGGCTATTTGGATGATGGTTTGTTTCCCCTCCACATTTCCTAGCGTCCGCCATCCTTATTTCATCTTCTCCACAAACCCCACCGGCATATCAACCCCCGCACATCCCAACAAATCCAGTCTCACCACCACTTTCGCCTTTCCATCCACTTCCACCAATTCTCCTTCCAGTCCCTTTAGCGGACCTTTGACCACTCGTATCAATTCTCCCGGAACCAATGGTGCGGCACACATCTCCACCGCCTCGTCCGAATAATCCAGCATAAATTTGAACCGTTCCATCTGTTCGTCCGGAATCACCGCCGGAGTATGTTCGCCATGCAGCACCATATACCGGCTGATGGCCGACAGCGTGAGCACCTGCGAACGTTCCGCCACATCCACATGGACAAAAATCATCATAGGGATAACCACCCGTTCTATTTTCTTTTTCCGGTAAGTCCATTGGCGGATTTCTTCTTGTACAGGCAGGAAGTTTTCTATATTCATTGCAGTCAGCCGTTCGGCCGTCTTCTTTTCGTGGTGAAGGCGGACATACGCCACTAGCCATTTTTTCATATTCGGAGGAAGGAAAAGTAATGTTAGATGTTCTAAAAATTGAAAGAAATGATGCCTCTTAAGCACGCTACGCTGTTACCTGTGTCATTCCCAGGTAAGCTTGTCGTTAAATTCTGATGCAAATATAGACAATATTTTACGATAACAAGCTATTTGTTCGCAAAAAATGAAAAAATTAACAAGAATAATACATTTATTCCTACTTTTGTACTTTTTATATTTTAAATCATATTAACATCATGGAAAAATCAAGATTTATAAGAAAAATAATGGCAGATTGCAGTTCTTTCAGGAACTGGAAATAGTAATGGTGAAATATCGCCTGTCCGGTGAAGGATACACCGATGAGGAAATGAGGGTTTTGAAACACATGTGTAAGGATACACTGGCTGATATAAACGAGTTTATGCGGAAAAAGGAGG
>ENA-OQJX01000739-OQJX01000739.1-human-gut-metagenome-genome-assembly--contig:-NODE-739-length-13013-cov-2.524368_pt1 | contig 13013 bp, 16 predicted proteins | sample MGYA00242615_ERZ504782 | MGnify/ENA primary metagenome ERZ504782 (study PRJEB26092, sample SAMD00036354) | human gut metagenome | host: Homo sapiens | study: EMG produced TPA metagenomics assembly of... | reverse complement strand
CGCCACTTGCAGAATACAAACAAATAATGGAGATCGATTATGATGAAAACGGAATCCTGACCTTCCTCTTCGCCTTTGTCCGGCGCAGGCAGATGTATCAGGGCTACATGAAGCGCGGCCTTTCACTCATTACCATGTTCTGCGTGGCCTTTGGTGCGGGCACTCTGCTGGAAGTTTTGTATGTAGCCATGCCCATTGTGTGGATGTACAGCTTCTTTGACACCTTCAATCTCCGGGCGCAGATTGGCGCAGGCACCGCCCCGCAGGACGATTATCTGGTGCACATCAACTGGCACGACCAGCGCATGGAACAGTTCATGCTGGACAGCCACAAGCTGCTGGCTGGGGCCTGATCGCGCTGGGCGCGCTGGTGGCCTACCAGAACATCCTTATGAACACGCTGGGGGATATCGTGTGGCGCTGGGGCCAGAGCAGACCCTTTTTCCGTGCACTCTACCTGATGATGGATCAGCTGCCGGAGGTGGTGGTCTGCGTGGCTTGATCATCTGCGGTGCGTGGCTGGTGCGCGGCCCCAAGGGCAGAAAGCAGAAGCCGCAGAACGATGCCGAAGATGCAGATTTTACCGAGTATACTGCACAGGATGCGCAGGCAGAGCCGGAAGCAAGGGCTTTGCCATGCCCAAACTCTCGGCTCTGCTGGGCAAGCCCGTGACCCCGGACGATGAGACGGAGGATGCCGACGATGGACGAGACGAGAAATGATGCGCCGCTGACCGGTGAAGCACCGCAGCCTGCAAAACCGCAGCCGCTGCGCCGGGTGGGCAGCTTTACGCTGGGCGTATGCCTGATCGCAGCGGGCATCTTCTTTCTGCTTGCCTATTTTGTGCCGGGCTTTGACTGGCAGCTGGCGCTGAAGATCGCCCCAGCGGCAGGGCTGATCCTGCTGGGCGGCGAGGTGCTGTTCTTTGCCGCCCGCCCGGGCCGCTGGAAATACGATTTCTGGTCGGTGCTGATCTGCCTTGTGCTCATGGCGGATGCTTCTGTCTGTCGCTGCTGCCGGTGGTGTGGGATGAACTCGGCCCGGAGCGGAATCAGGCAAGCATGAAGCTGGGGCAGGAATATACGACAGAAGCCTATGACAAGATCAAACAAACAGCCCCGGATATCCGTGTGAAGAATATCAGCGGAAACGCCTACCTGTACAGCAGTGAGGCGAAAACGCTGCGGGATGTGAATGCCGGAAACGGCTATCTGAGCCTGACTGTGGAGCTGTTTGGCGGCTATGACAGCGTACAGGCCTTTGCGCAGGACTGCCGCAGCGTGACCGATGCCGTGCAGCAGTGCAGCGCACAGCCGGATGAGCTGCGCATTACATGGTCGCCGGAGAACGACCCGGGCCAGAGTCTTGCCTCCGGCAGCCTGCAGAATGTGGAGCAGTACACGCTGGAACTGGAAGGCATCGCACAGCTGGACTGGACAGCAGAGCAGATGGCAAAGCAGACCGAGGTGCAGTATCTGCTGGACGAAGAAAACGAAGAAACGGCAGAGTCCGAAGCTTTTTCCGAGGAAAGCGCGGAGCTGAGTGAGTGAAACAAAAAATGCTTCCGTGCGCCGCACGGAAGCATTTTTTGTACGTTTATACGGTCGATCTTACAGCTTTTTGCCGGTGAGCAGCTCGTAAGCCTCCAGATACTTGGCAATGGTCTTGTCGATCACGTCCTGCGGCAGGTCGTAGTTGCTGTCGGGGTTGGCCTTGAGCCAGTCGCGAACGAACTGCTTATCAAAAGAGGGCTGGCTGTGGCCCGGCTCGTAGCCCTCCAGCGGCCAGAAGCGGGAGGAATCCGGGGTGAGCATTTCGTCGCCCAGCACCACGTTGCCGTTCTCATCCAGACCAAACTCAAACTTGGTGTCGGCAATGATGATGCCGCGGGAGAGCGCATACTCAGCACATTTCTTATACAGGGCAATGGTGTAGTCGCGCAGCTTGGTGGCATACTCCTCGCCGTGGCCGGGGAACTGCTTTTCCAGCACCTCGATGCTCTTTTCGTAGGAGATGTTCTCGTCGTGGTCGCCGATCTCGGCCTTGGTGGAGGGAGTGTAGATAGGCTCGGGCAGCTTGTCGGACTCCTTCAGGCCCTCTGGCAGCTGAATGCCGCACACCTTGCCGGTCTTCTGGTAGCTGGCCCAGCCGCTGCCGGTGATGTAGCCGCGCACGATGCACTCGATGGGCAGCATGGTCAGCTTACGGCACATCATGCTGTTGCCGTCGAACTGGGGCTGCTGGAAGAACTCCGGCATATCCTTCACGTCTACGCTCAGCATGTGGTTGGGCAGCAGATCGCGGGTGTAATCGAACCAGAATTTGCTCATCTGGGTCAGAACGGTGCCCTTTTTGGTGACCTTGTTTTTCAGGATGACATCAAACGCGGAAATGCGGTCGGTAGCAACCATGATGAGGCTGTCACCGTTATCATAAATCTCACGAACCTTGCCTTCTTTAATGGGCTTGAACTCAGTCATAATCAAACACTCCATTTTCCAATGCCGAAAAAGCGGCGGTGTATCTTACCTGATTATTGTACCATGTCTGCGGACAGTTTGAAAGAAACAGAATGAAAGGAAAATCAGGCCGTTTTTGCATTTTTCTCGTGAAAAATGTACGAAAAATAGAATCAAAATTCGGCGATTTGACGATAAAAGTCGTACTTTCACAACAATGAAGCACCTTTTTGTAAAATGTAGGCATGGACATTCCGGCGATTGTGCGGTATCTTATAATCAACAAATTAAAATAGGGAGGGTTTACATATGGGCAGTTTTCCCAAAGATTTTCTGTGGGGCGGTGCCACCGCTGCCAACCAGTGCGAGGGCGCATGGCAAGCAGGCGGCAAGGGCCTTGCACCGTGGATGTGACCCCGTTTGGCCCGGACCGCTTCCCGGTGGCGCTGGGTCGGCTGGAAATGCTGGAGTGCGACGACAAGCACTATTATCCCAGCCATGAAGCCATTGACCTGTATCACCATTATAAAGAGGACATCGCCCTCTTTGCCGAGATGGGTTTCAAGTGCTTCCGGCTGTCCATCGCATGGACCCGCATCCTGCCGAACGGCGACGATGCCCAGCCCAATGAAGAGGGCTTGAAGTTCTATGAGGATGTGTTTGATGAGTGCCACAAATACGGCATTGAACCGCTTGTGACCATCTGCCACTTCGATACCCCCATTGCCCTCATAAAAAAGTATGGCGGCTGGAAAGACCGCCGCATGGTGGATGCCTATGTGCACTACTGTGAAGTGCTGTTTGACCGCTACAAGGGGAAGGTGAAATACTGGCTCACCTTCAACGAGATCAACATGCTGCTGCATCTGCCCTTTACCGGCGCGGGGCTAGTGTTCTATCCGGGCGAGAATGTGCAGCAGGTGGAGTATCAGGCGGCACATCATGAACTGGTGGCCAGCGCAAAGGCGGTCAAGCTGGCCCATGAAAAGATGCCCGGTGCATGGTGGGCTGTATGCTGGCGGCAGGCCAGTATTACCCGCGCACCTGTGCACCGGAGGATATCCGTGCCGCGCAGGAAGCGGACCGCGACAACTACTTCTTTACCGATGTGCAGGCCCGGGGAGCCTACCGGTGTGGGCAAAAAAGCGGATGGAGAAAGCCGGCATCACCCTACACACCGAGCCGGGCGATGAGCAGGTTCTGAAAGAAGGCACCGTGGATTTTGTCTCCTTCAGCTACTATTCCAGCCGCTGCATCACCACGGATCAGGAGATCCTGGCAGAAGAAAAGGCCGACGGCAATGCGGTGCTGGAAGCCGTGAAGAACCCGTACCTCAAGGCCAGCGAGTGGGGCTGGGCCATCGACCGGTGGGCCTGCGCGTGACCCTGAACACCATCTACGACCGGTACGAAAAGCCCATGTTCATTGTGGAGAACGGCCTTGGCGCGGTGGATACCGTGAAAGCGGACGGCTCCATCCACGACAGCTACCGCATCGATTATCTGCGCGCCCACATCGAGCAGATGGAAAAGGCCGTCAACGAGGACGGCCTGCCGCTGATGGGCTACACCACATGGGGCCCTATCGACCTTGTGAGCGCATCCACCGGTGAGATGAAAAAGCGCTACGGCTTTATCTATGTGGATAAGGACAACGACGGCAACGGCACACTGGCCCGCAGCCGCAAGGACAGCTTCTACTGGTACAAAAAGGTCATTGCTTCAAACGGCACCGACCTTGCCTGAAATTTGCGAAAAAATAAATTTGTGAGAAAGAATTGGAATTTATGACACCTGAGATCATTGCACACCGCGGCGCTCCTATCTTGCGCCGGAAAATACCCTTTCTGCGTTCCGCAAGGCGATGGAGATCGGCGCGGACGGCGTGGAAATGGACGTACAGCAGACCAGCGATAAAAAGCTGGTGATCCACCACGATTTTGTCATTGACTGGCACACCGATATGCGTGGCCAGATCTACGACATGACCGAGGGCGAGCTGAAGGCGCTGGACTTTGGCAGCTGGAAGGATGTGAACTATCGGAACGAGAGGATCGCTACCCTGCAGGAGGCACTGGCTCTGTGCAGGGAAATGGAAGGTACCATCGTTCAGCTGGAAATGAAGGCCACCATCGATGACGACCCGGATTTTGTCCCCCGCGTGATCGAGGAGGTGCGTGCAGCAAACATTACTGACCGGCTGGTGGTGATCTCGTTCAACCACGACCTGCTGCGGCAGGCAAAGCAGCTGATGCCGGAGCTGAAGGTGGGCGTGCTGGTCTACGGTGCGTTGGAGACCATGGCGCTGCCCACTAGCACATGGGAAATGCTTGGCCTGCAGAACGGGCTGGAAGAGGATGATTTTCCACAGCTGCCGCCGCTGTCGGTGGAAAATGTGGATGACGAAAACTGCAGCTGGGCCCTGCGCTGGATGGGCAACCAGATCAGTATGCTGCAGGCGAACTTTCCGGGCAAGAGTCTGGTAGAGGTAGCCCAGCGCCTGCTGGAACAGCGGGACCCGGTAAAGTATGTGCAGACGCTGGACTTCAAGCCGGACTGGGTGAGCTGCGAATATCACACCGCTTACCAGCAGCCCAGCATGGTGCAGAAGCTGCATGATCTGGGCATCAAGGCGGCATACTGGACGGTGGACGGGGAACAGGCCGTGAAAGACCTTTGGCCCCTGCAGCCGGATGCCATCGTCACAAACCGCCCGGACCGCGTGCGGGAATGGATCTCTGAACTGGAAATGACAGAATAAAGGGCAGAAGCTGCATCCCTTCGGTGCGGCCTGATTCCCCAAGTAACATCTGAAAAGCAAACAGCGGACAGCCTGCAGGCCGTCCGCTGTTGTGCTATGCAAAAGATGTTATAAAATATATCCGAGGCTCCGCAGCACGAATAGCCAGAAGGTCAGGCTGAATGCGCTGAACAGGGTGGTGGTAACGCACACGCTGCCGGTAAGCACACCTTCGTGGCCCATCTGCTTTGCCATAACGTAGCACGCCGGGGTGGTGATGCTGCCCAGCATCACCAGCAGGGCCACCAGCTTTTCGTCGGTAAAGCCAAAGCGCACAGCCAGCGGCAGGAACAGCGCAGGCAGCACCATCAGCTTGACCACAGTAGCCACAGCAGTAGGCTTGAGGTATCCCAGAGCTTTTTGGCCCTTGAAGCCTGCACCAATGGCAAGCAGGGCCAGAGGGCTAGTCAGACCGGCCACATTGGAAAGGGCCTTATCCAGCATGGCAGGCATGGAAATGTGCAGCATGCTCCACGCAAAGCCCGCTGCAATGCCCAGAAGGATGGGGTTCGTCAGGATGCCTTTCACACTCTTTTTGAGCTTTTCAGCCATATTGCCGGTCTGAGCCTGCGCAGTGGGCGCTTCCAGCATCAAAATGACCACTGCCATGATGTTATACAGCGGCACACTGCCAAGGATCATCAGGCTGGACATGCTGGCATCGCCGTAGATGCTCTGCAGAAAAGCCGAGCCGAGGATGGCAGCCGACGAGCGGTAACACACCTGAACGAACTCGCCCACAAGGCCGGTGCCCTTTAAAAACAGCTTTGCCAGCGCCCAGATCACAAGGATGCACGCCAGTGTGACCGCAAAGCAGAACAGCACATACCGACCATCGAAGGTGGCGCGGACATCGTTTTTGCCAAGGTCGCGGAACAGCTGCACCGGCAGTGCCACATAAAACACGAACTTGTTGGCCCCGGCCACGAACGCATCGCTCAGAAAACCGGTGCGGTGCAGCACATAGCCCAGCAGCATGATAAAGAACAGCGGCATGGTGCTGTTCATGCTGAACAGAAGATTTTCCAGCATGGCTCACACCCCGCCGTGGCGGCGCTGCTCTGCCGCCAGCTCCTGCTGCAGGGCAGCTTTGCGGTGGTCCAGCAGCAGGTCTTTGTTGTACTGGAAGTAGCGTTCGCAGCCGTTCTCGGTGAGGAAGGCGTGGGACACCGGGTCCACCGTCAGCTCGGTGACGAACACCACCATCTCCTGGCTTTCGGCAAAGGCCTGTTCCATAAAGTCGAAAGCGGCTTCCAGCGCGGCGCTGGCGGTCTGCTGGGCCTTTTCGCGCTCATCGGCAAGGGAATGGAACTGCCCGCGCAGCAGGTCGAAGGCTTCCTGTGTACCGGCGGCGTTGGCACGGCGCAGTTCGCCCTCCCAGCCGCGCAGCACGGGCAGCACTTGCAGGCGGGTGGTCAGAGCATCTTTGCTCAGCAGCCCGGCGGCACGCTTTTGCTGTGTTTCGGTGTCGTGATCCATGATCTGCTGGTGGAACATTTCTGCCGAGCCGTCCGGGATATCCTCCGGAACGGTGGCAAGGGCTTTTTTGGTCTCCCGCAGAAAGGCATAGCAGCTGTCGGCCACTGCATCTGCCTGACGGGAGGCCGTGAACCGGGTGCCGAGGCCTGCAAGGATCAGGCTGACCAGCGAAAGCCGCTCGTCGAAGGGGGCCTGCAGCAGCCGTGCGAACACGGCGGGCTTTGCCTGTCCGGCCAAGATCTCCTCTACGCCGTAGTCGTCGCGGTACTTATAGTAAAGGTCGAGGTAGGCGGAGAAGTCCTCTGCGATCTTCGGGTGCTGGATGTACTCGCGGATCAGGTCTTCATCAGCCTGCAGACCCAGTGTTTCGTAGGTGTCCAGCAGATTGGAAAGATCCTCCCAGCCGCGGGCGGTCACGAACTGGGTGCCGTCCACATCGGCGTTGATCTGGTAGAAGTTCTGCGGGTGCAGCTCCAGATAGCTCAAAATGGCGCTGTGGATGTGGGCAGCGCGGGCATAGTCCTTCCACACGGGCAGGTCCGGCTCAATGTCCATGCGGCGCACGCGGTCCAGCGTAACGATATCAAAGTCGCGCACAGATTTGTTATATTCCGGTGGGTTGCCTGCCGCCACGATCACCCAGCCCGCAGGCACGGCCTGATTGCCAAAGGTCTTGCATTGCAAAAATTGCAGCATGGTGGGGGCCAGCGTTTCCGACACACAGTTGATCTCGTCGATGAACAGAATGCCCTCGGAGAGGCCGGTGGCCTCCATCTTGGCGTAGATGCTGGCAATGATCTCGCTCATGGTATATTCAGTCACGGAGACATCTTTGCCGCCATAATTGCGCTGGCGGATGAAGGGCAGGCCCACGGCGCTCTGGCGGGTGTGGTGGGTGATGGTGTAGGCCACCAGCGCCACGCCGCACTCCCGGGCTACCTGCTCCATCACCTGCGTCTTGCCAATGCCCGGAGGCCCCATGAGCAGAATGGGACGCTGCCGGATGGCCGGGATGGCGTATTCGCCCAGAGCATCCTTGGCAAGGTAGGCTTTTACGGTGTGTTCAATTTCTTCTTTGGCTCGTTTGATATTCATAACAAATTCCCTCACGAATTGTTCAGGTCACGGTACAGGTCGTCCTCTTCGGCCAGCGCGTCGGCAAGGGTGCTTTGCGGGCGGGCTGCTGCACCGGTAAATTCCTCTTCATCCAGAACCACCTTCATGGCCCACGGCGGTACATTGGCATCGTCGAACCGCTCCCCCAGAAACAGAAAAGCGGTGTCGTAGGCCGGGCGCTTGGCGGGGTAGGTGCCCATGCCGTCGGTGAAGTACAAAAGGCCCCGCAGGTTCGAGAACTTCTTCTCGGCGCACAGCTGGTTCACGTATTCAAAGGCCGGGCGGAAGTCCGTTCCGCCGCCGCCCCGCAGCTCAAAGTGGTTCATGGCGTGGATCAGCTCGTCCTCATTGTGGATCAGGATATCCTGCCGGATGGCGTTATCGGCCTGGATCAGGTGCAGGTTCATCCGGTGGAAAAAGTTCTCCTGTCCTTTCAGCAGAGTGTAGGTCTCCGCAAGGAATGCCCGCACCAGTTCACCGGAGGTGGAGTAGCTGGTGTCGATGACAAGGGCCAGCTCCTCGATCTTTTTGCTCTCCCGGCTTTCCAGAGGCTCGATGAGGGGCAGGTTTCCGTACACCGAAAGGCCGTAGGTGTAGAAGTTCAGGTCGAACTCGTCCGGGTCCAGCTTTACTTCCTCCCGCAGCACGCAGAACCGGCGCAGAAAATCCCGGTAGCTGCGGCGGCTGCGGTTGGCGGCTTTTACCTGCTGCTTCAGGGCATCGGCACCGTCCCCGGCTTCCTTATCCCGCAGGTCCAGCTCTGTCTGCATCCGCTCCCCGATCTTCTGCCACGTTTTCTGGGGCAGCGGCGTGGGCATCTGCTGGGGCTGGTCAGGCGCATCCTTCGGCCACAGACGGTGGTCGTCGGTCACGAACTCCCGCTCCAGCTGGCGCAGCACACCGGGTGTCTGCCGGGTGAGCCACCGATACACCGGCGCGGCTGCCACCACGGTTTCCTCGGCGGTGATCTGCTGGTAGGCGTTCTGGCGCACATAGGTCAGCGGGCGCTTGACGCTGGTGCGGTTCAGGCTGTCGATAACGTTTTCCACTGCGATATCACAGGCAAGGCTCCACAGCTGCGGCTCCCGGCGGCCTTTCAGCCACAAATGTCGGAATACGCAGTGGAATATGGTGTGCAGATACAACCGGTTGAGATATTTTGGATTGTCCTGATAGAGCCGCAGCAGGTGGCTGGGCTGATAAAACAGGACCTGACCGTCCGTACGCCAGCACCCGGCAGCGCTCGTCCGGGGCGGGGGACAAGGCACTGAGGCGCCATATCCAGAAAGCGGAAGTCCAGATACAGCCCGCTGCGCACCACCGCCAGCACCTCGCCGCCCATGCGTGCCTGCCACTCCTCGTGGGTCTCCGGCCGCTGGGACTGGAACGGCTTGCGCGGGTCAAAAAATTTTTCTTTTTGGATCGTTTGGGGCAAAAGTGTCACCTCACTTGGAACCCTCTCAGCCTTGCTGCAAACTCCCCCAGTCATCGCTGCGCGATGCCAGCCCCCTCAGGGATGGGCCTCTGGCGAAACCGGAAGCTTACCCTTACTGCCAAAGGCTCCCCCTTAGAGGGAGCTGGCGCACGAAGTGCGACGGAAGGAGTGTTCTGCTGTTTAAAAATCAAAATCGTACCGCTGCTTTTTGGGCTGAGGAGCATACTTTTTGTGCTCCGCATCCGCCAGCAGAGCGGCGGCAGCGGCGTTCCCGGCCTTGGCGGCAAGGGCTGAAGCTTCGGCAAAGCCGTCTTTGTCCAGCACATCCAGCGCAATGAGTGCACGCACGGCATCATTGTCCTGCGCCTTCAGCAGCGGGCCAGCACCCGGTCGGTGTTGGCTGCCAGAAATGCCCGGTAGTGCCCGGCAGCGGCTTCGGTCAGCTGCCACGGATACCGCAGCCGGTCAAAGCAGAGCATTGCCATCACATTGGCATCGTCGGCATCGTGGCCCTGCGGGAAGATCGCGTCGTATTCTGCGGGGAGGAATTTGTTCTCTAAAAAACACTGCCGGTAATGATATCCTTGGCCGGAAAAGGTGTGTAGAAGAATGTGGGCGGGGGTCTCCTCGATATCCTCCAGTAGGCGGGATACCAAAGCGCTGCCAGCGGGGCTGCTGTACCGGCAGGGCAAAACTCAGCCCGTACCGCTTCGGTGATGTTGTTCACAAGGGCAAACAGGCCGGTGGGTTCTTCAGGGCCTGCCTGCACCCGGATGGTCTCCAGCGCGAAGCAGTTCAAAAACACATCGCTGCCCATGGTCAGGCTGCCCGTGCCCACGGTGAGCAGACGAAGCTTGCGGCAGTTGTAGAATGCGCAGCTGCCGACGACCTGTAAGCTGTCCGGCAGGGTCAGCTCTTCGAGAAAGTTCCCACACACCGGGTGCAGATCGTCTGCATCCGAACCGGCAGCGGGCGCGTCAAAGTCGAAGTCATACCGACGGCAGGTGCCGCCCACCGTCTGCCCAAAGGCCCGAGTCAGCCGCGCCGTGCCGTCCGGGGCCGCCTCGTAGCGGCAGGTCTTGTCTGCCGCAGGCAGGCTGCGCGGCTTTTCGGAAAAGCAGTAGTCGCCCAGTTCGGTAACAGCAAAGCTGCCGCCCTCCGGTGCTGGCAGGGTGCCGGGCAGCGCGATACACGGCTCTGTGCCGTACACCCGCACCAGCCGGGCTGTGTCTGCCGAAAGCGGCAGGATATCCAAGGTGAGTGTGCTCTCCGAAACCACGATGCAAAACTCCTCAATTTGATAGAATCATTCAGCTTTCAGTATAAACCAACGGCAAAGCCTTGTAAAGTATAAAAAATTCTGACGTAACATAGTAGAAAAATGAATCAGAAACCTCTTGACTTTTGCATGAAAGTGCGTATAATAAGGGTAGGCAACGCGATAAGGCCGAACGTGTTTACCACGTAAAAAATCGAAGCACCCCGGTAGAACCAGTACCGGGGTGCTTCTTTTCATTAGTGCTTGCTGCCCTTGAAGAACAGGCTGTCAAGCCACTTGCATAAATAGTAGGCTACTACCTCTGCTGCGACAGTCTGAAAAAACGCGATAAAGCTAGGCATGTTTACCACCTCCTTTCCGCGACAGGGGGATCGGAGAAGGGCCGCAGAGCCAGTATAACACAAAAAGCGGCAGCGCGCAATTTGATGCACGCTGCCGCTTTTTCATTGAGGAGGCAGAAAAAAGCTTAGTCCTCGGCCAGATTGCCGGTGTACAGCTGGTAATACTTGCCCTTCTTGGCGATCAGCTCGTCGTGGCTGCCGCGCTCGATGATGCGGCCCTGCTCCAGCACCACGATGCAGTCTGCATTGCGGACGGTGGACAGGCGGTGCGCAATGACGAAGCTGGTGCGGCCGTACATCAGGCCGTCCATGCCGCGCTGCACCAGCGCTTCGGTGCGGGTATCGATGGAGGAGGTGGCTCGTCCAGGATCAGCACCGGGGGATCTGCCACGGCGGCGCGGGCGATGGCCAGCAGCTGGCGCTGGCCCTGCGAGAGGTTGGCACCATCGCCGGTGAGCATGGTGTTGTAGCCTTCCGGCAGGCGCTTGATGAAGCCATCCGCGTTGGCAAGGCGGGCGGCGGCGATGCACTCTTCATCGGTGGCATCCAGCCGGCCGTAGCGGATGTTCTCCATCACCGTGCCGGTGAACAGATGGGTGTCCTGCAGCACGATGCCCAGAGAACGGCGCAGATCGGCCTTTTTGATCTTGTGGATGTTGATGCCGTCGTAGCGGATCTTGCCGTCCTGAATGTCGTAGAACCGGTTGATGAGGTTGGTGATGGTGGTCTTACCGGCACCGGTAGAGCCGACAAAGGCGATCTTCTGGCCCGGAAGGCCATACAGGTTGATATCGTGCAGGACGGTTTTTTCCGGCACATAGCCAAAGTCTACATCGGTAAAGGTGATGCTGCCTTCCAGCTTGTGGTAGGTGGTAGTGCCGTCGTGGTGCGGGTGCTTCCATGCCCAGATGCCGGTGCGCTCGGTGGCTTCCACAAGGTTATCGTCGCGGTCATACTTGGCGTTGACCAGCGTGACATAGCCCTCGTCGGTCTCGCTCTCTTCGTCCATCATCTTGAAGATACGCTCGGCACCGGCCAGAGCCATGATGATGCTGTTGGCCTGCATGGACACCTGACTGATGGGCATGTTGAAGCCCTTGTTCAGGCTCAGGAAAGCCACCACCGTGCCAAGGGTCGTGCCGCCCATGCCGCTCACGGCCATGGCTGCGCCTGCCAGCGCGCAGACGGCATAGCTGATGTTGCCCAGCTGGGCGTTGACCGGCATCATGATGTTGGCAAAGCTGTTGGCTTTGTTGGCGCTGTCCTTCAGCTGGTCGTTCAGCTGGCGGAAACCGTCCAGCGCCTTCTGTTCGTGGGTGAACACCTTGACGACCTTCTGGCCCTCCATCATTCTTCGATGTAGCCGTTCAACTTGCCCAGATCCCGCTGCTGCTGGATGAAGTATTTGCCGGACTGCTGGGTGATCTTTTTGGAGCAGAACATCATCAGCGCCACCATCAGCATGGTAACGATCGTCAGCTGCCAGCTGAGCATGCACATGCTGAAGAACACCGAAACAATGGTAATGGCGCTGGACACCAGCTGCGGGATGCTCTGGCTGAGCATCTGGCGCAGGTATCCACGTCGTTGGTGTACACGGACATGATGTCGCCGTGGGGATGCTGGTCAAAATACTTGATGGGCAGGCTCTCCATGTGGGTGAACAGCTGGGTGCGCAGGTTGCGCAGGGTGCCCTGCGTCACGTTGACCATAATGCGGGCGTTGCCCCACGCTGCCAGAATGCCAATGACGTAGATGATGCCTACCGCAGCAGAGCCGCAGCCAGCGGGGCAAAATCCGGATCCTGCTGCTGGGTCATGGGTACGATGTAATCATCCATCAGAGTCTTTAAAAACAGACTGGCCTGTACGTTTGCCAGTGCACTGACCACGATGCAGACAAGCACAAGGGATGCAATGGGGCAGATAGTGCCGGAATACCTCATCATGATGCGCTTCAGCAGCTTGCCCGGGTTTTCCACTTTGGGCCGGGGGCCGCCATGCGGGGGCCGGGCCGCGAACTTCTTTGCCTGAGCCATTACTGTCACCTCCTGTTTGTCAAGTCGCCGCTGCCTGGTCTGGCTGTTGTAAACTTCCTGATACGAT
>ENA-OQJX01000737-OQJX01000737.1-human-gut-metagenome-genome-assembly--contig:-NODE-737-length-13111-cov-2.865989_pt1 | contig 13111 bp, 17 predicted proteins | sample MGYA00242615_ERZ504782 | MGnify/ENA primary metagenome ERZ504782 (study PRJEB26092, sample SAMD00036354) | human gut metagenome | host: Homo sapiens | study: EMG produced TPA metagenomics assembly of... | reverse complement strand
GTGTATTTCGATAATATGCGAATATATATAAAAAAGCATCCAGACTAATACCTGAATGCTTTTTTCTTGGATTTGTTATATATCCTTTTTGAGCCTCTTGTCGGATTCGAACCAACGACCCCGAGATTACAAATCACGTGCTCTGGCCAACTGAGCTAAAGAGGCGGGTGGGTAAGCTATCTATATCGCGCCGCTACAACCAACTACCTTTGCTGCGATCAAGCCCTGGAGGATTCGAAGGGAGCTGGCCGTATAGGACTTACCCGTTTTGCGGTTGCAAAGGTAGACATTTTTATGTATTCTGCAATAGCTGCAGACAACTTTTTTACTAACAAAAGACTAACAGGCTACATTTCAGGCAATTAAAATTGCAAAAAATATTCAGACAACAACTTCCTCTGCTTTATTAACTTTAACAACCAGATTTCCCCTACCAACCGATATTATTTGTACCTTTGTGCGCAATTTATAAATGAAGATGACAGAGAACAGAAGCTATTTACAAAAATATGCCATGCATTTTGGCACGTATATGGGAATCTACTGGATATTGAAGTTCATATTATTTCCGCTGGGATTCCACATACCTTTCCTTTCGCTTTTATTTGTAATCCTGACATTGTCCGTACCTTTCATCGGATATCACTATGCGAAAATGTACCGGGATAAGATTTGCGGAGGAAGTATCCAATTTTCACATGCCATGCTCTTTACCATATTTATGTATATGTTTGCTTCTCTGCTGGTAGCTGTGGCTCACTACGCCTATTTCCAATTCATCGATCATGGATTTATCATCAACTCTTACATCCAGTTGTGGGACGAACTGATGACCAACACCCCGGCTCTGATAGAAAACAAAGAAGTTATAAAAGAAACAATAGATACCGCCCGTTCACTTACTTCCATCAATATCACCATGCAACTATTGTCATGGGATGTATTTTGGGGAAGTATCCTGGCCATTCCCACCGCATTGATGGTAATGAAAAAGGCCAAACCGGAAAATGACGGAGTGTCTCAATCGTAATTTATAATTCGTAAGTAATTAGTAATAAAAAAATGGATATATCAGTTGTAATCCCATTATTCAATGAAGAAGAGTCACTACCCGAACTCTATGCTTGGATAGAACGGGTAATGCAAGCCAACGGATTCTCATTCGAAGTGATTTTCGTTAACGATGGAAGTACCGACCATTCATGGGAAGTGATCGAAAAGTTTAAAGCTCAATCGGAACATGTAAAAGGTATCAAATTCCGCCGTAACTACGGTAAATCACCTGCACTCTACTGTGGATTCGCTGAAGCGGAAGGAAACGTAGTCATAACGATGGATGCGGACCTACAAGATAGCCCAGACGAAATCCCCGAACTTTACCGGATGATTACAAAGGATGGCTACGACCTGGTATCCGGCTGGAAGCAAAAGAGATATGATCCTATTTCAAAAACACTGCCCACCAAGTTGTTTAATGCTACTGCCCGCAAAGTATCAGGCATCAAAAACCTGCACGACTTCAACTGCGGATTGAAAGCCTATCGCAAAGAGGTCGTAAAACATATCGAAGTGTACGGTGAGATGCATCGTTATATACCTTATTTGGCAAAGAACGCCGGATTCAAGAAAATCGGTGAAAAGGTGGTACACCACCAGGCGCGTAAATACGGCACAACAAAATTCGGACTGAACCGTTTCGTAAACGGGTATCTGGATTTACTCTCTCTTTGGTTCCTCTCCAGATTCGGCATCAAGCCGATGCATTTCTTCGGACTGTTGGGATCATTGATGTTTCTGATAGGAATGATTTCTGTCATCATCGTAGGTGCCAGTAAACTATATGCCATGTACAACGGTCTCCCCTACCGACTGGTGACCGACTCTCCCTATTTCTATTTGTCACTTACGGCAATGATTATAGGTACGCAATTATTCTTAGCCGGATTCCTTGGCGAACTCATCTCGCGCAATGCACCGGAACGGAATAACTATCAGATAGAAAAGAAAATTTGATTCACATTCAATAAACTGACTATGAAGAATTTAATTCGTATCTTTCTCATATTGACTATCATTGGCGGTGCAGTCAGCTTACACAGTGCCTGCTCGGATGAGAACGATTGCTCATTGGCAGGACGTCCGATGATGTACTGCACAATATATACCATTAATCCGGATAACCCTACTATTGCATTAAAAGACACGCTTGATTCATTAACAATCACAGCATTAGGCACCGACTCTATCATTCTGAACAATGAAAAGAATGTGCATACCCTGATGTTACCACTACGATACACAAGTGACACTACTGTGTTCATATTCAGATACGATCCCAAACGTAGAGAAAAAGATTTTGACACATTATACATTGTACAACAAAATACTCCTTATTTCCAGTCCATGGAATGTGGTTATATGATGAAACAAAATATAATCAGCGCTAAATTTGGAAAACCGGGAAGACCGGGTAACCCTCCTCCCTATGGCAACGGGCAGCCGGACCAGATAGATTCTCTTCATATAAAAAATAAAGAAGCCAATACAAATGAAATCGAGAACTTGCAGATATTCTATAATTATCGGCCAGAACGCACACCTGATGAAACGACTAATTAGTCTGCTTCTGCTCTTTTGCATTGGGCTTCCGTTGCTGGCACAACAGCAACGTCCGGCGCAAACGCCCAAAAGAGATCAGAAGAAAAAAGAGGTTGCCGAGATAGATACCATTCCGCTCTACAATGGTACGTATGTCGGTGTGGATTTATATGGCGTTGGAAGCAAGCTGCTGGGAGGCGACTTTATGAGTTCTGAAGTCAGCGTAGCCGTTAACCTCAAGAATAAATTCATCCCTACTATTGAGTTTGGTATGGGAGGAACAGATACCTGGAGCGAAACAGGCATACACTATAAGAGCAAAATGGCCCCATTCTTCCGAATCGGTGTGGACTACAACACCATGGCAAAGAAAAAAGAGAAGAATAGCTACTTGTATGCAGGACTTCGCTATGCATTCAGTTCATTTAAATATGATGTTTCCACAATGCCGGCAGATGATCCTATCTGGGGAGATGTAATAGGTAACCCCAGTTTGGAAGACGGTTATTGGGGAGGAAGTGTGCCATTCAGCCATCTGGGTATGAAAGGATCGGTGCAATGGCTGGAAATCGTTTTAGGCGTCAAAGTACGTATTTACAAAAACTTCAACATGGGGTGGTCGGTACGTATGAAATACAAAACCAAAGCATCTACCGGAGAATATGGAGACCCATGGTACGTGCCCGGTTACGGAAAGTTTAAATCAAATAACATGGGAATCACTTATTCCCTTATTTATAAATTGCCTCTTTAGAATACAATGACAGGACTAGAGATTTGGCTGCTTGCAATAGGTCTGGCGATGGATTGTTTCGCTGTCTCAATTGCAAGCGGTATTATTTTGAAACGTACCCGTTGGAAACCCATGCTAATCATGGCTTTTGCTTTCGGCTTTTTTCAGGCAATCATGCCATTTATCGGATGGATGTGTGCAAAGACATTCAGTCATCTTATAGAAAGTGTAGACCATTGGATTGCTTTCGCGATCCTTGCCTTCTTAGGCGGACGAATGATTTTAGAATCTTTCAAAGAAGAAGAATGTTGTAAACTGTTCAATCCGGCAAATCCGAAAGTGGTATTGACTATGGCAATAGCCACAAGTATTGATGCATTGGCAATCGGCATTTCCTTTGCCTTTCTGGGAGTTCAGGACTATACCGAAATCCTTCCTCCTATCAGCATCATCGGGTTTGTTTCATTTGTCATGTCACTCATCGGTCTGATCTTTGGTATCCAATGTGGCTGCGGCATCGCCCGGAAACTGAAAGCAGAGTTATGGGGAGGTATCATTCTAGTCATTATCGGACTAAAGATATTAATTGAACATTTATTTCTTCAATAAAACGAGTTTTCTCATCAAATAGAAGAGCGTATGAAAACAAAAAAAAGTTTCCTTTGGCTGGCTTTCCTGATTTTGGCAACTATCTGGATATTAGTCAGACATAATCAACAAGTTGGCTATTACAGTGTCAAAGGTTTGGTGTTTGGGACAGTATATAAAATTACTTATCAGCATGACGGTGACTTAAAACCGGAAATAGAAGCTGAACTAAAACGCTTCGACCAATCTTTATCGCCATTCAATGACAGTTCTGTTATCAGTCGCGTCAACCGCAATGAAGAGCTGGTGACTGATAGTTTTTTCCAGAAATGCTTCCATCGCTCGATGGAAATTTCCCGCGAGACAAAGGGTGCTTTCGACATTACAGTAGCCCCTCTTGCCAATGCTTGGGGATTCGGTTTCAAAAAAGGTGCTTTTCCTGATTCATTAATGATAGACAGTCTGTTACAAATCACCGGATATGAAAAAGTGAAAATGGATAACGGCAAAGTTATCAAACAGGATCCTCGTACTATGTTAAGTTGTAGTGCCGTGGCCAAAGGGTATTCGGTAGACGTAATTGCACAACTGCTCGACCGTAAGGGAATAAAAAACTATATGGTAGATATAGGCGGCGAGGTGGTAGTGAAAGGGAAAAATCCTTCCAAAGGCTTATGGCGCATTGGAATCAATAAGCCCATCGACGATTCACTGGCCGTAAACCAAGACTTACAGACAATTCTTGAGATAACAGATTTAGGCTTGGCTACTTCCGGAAACTATCGCAATTATTATTATAAGGATGGGAAGAAATACGCCCATACGATTGACCCTAGAACTGGCTATCCGGTACAACACAATATCTTGTCCTCTACGGTAATCGCCAAAGACTGTATGACTGCCGACGCCCTTGCCACCGCCTTCATGGTGATGGGACTGGAAGAAGCGGAAGCTTTCTGCAAAGCGGATACAACGATTGACGCCTACTTTATTTATAGTGGAGAAAATGGAGAGTTCAAGACTTATTATACGGAGGGAATGAAAAAATACATAACTACTCCCGTTAATAATATATATTATACAAACAGAAGGTTCTACTTGAAGTAAAACAGAACCTCTATTCAATTGGCAAATATCTATTTCATAAACACGAAATACACTGCTGCAATCAGACAAATAAATGCAGCCAGATGATTCCAATGTAAAGCCTCACCTTTAAAGAAGATGGTAGTGAACACTGTAAAAATAACAAGTGTTATTACCTCTTGAATGACTTTTAGTTGCATCAATGAAAACGGGCCTCCATTGCCTATAAACCAATGCGATTGGCCGGTATCTGACAGGAATATTCAAAAAAGGCGATCGCCCAGCTGAACGCAATCACACCAATCAGCGGAAGAGCTGCGAACCAACTGTACTCCTGTTTCATCTTTAAATGTCCGTACCAAGCAAATGTCATAAAGACATTAGATACAATCAGTAACAAAATGGTATAGAATCCTTTCATAACAATCTATTCAAATTAATCTATTTTATCTGGTAATAATTCCTCCTGTACATTAGTCATACTGCTCCAAAGGCTATAACGAGCTTCCGGGTTCATCGCTTCCAACTGCCGTAAAATTCCTTTCATATCACTCCGGCTGGACTGCGATTCATAAGGACAATTCTTCACTTGCTTCTGATAATGACGCAAAGCTGCCAATTCTACCAAATCAGCTTCATGGACCAGACACATCGGACGAATAATTGTCATATCAAACTTCTTCATCATCAACCGGGGCGGCATTGTACTGAAAGCTCCCTGATAAGTGATATTCATCAATAAAGTTTCCAAAATATCATCCATATGGTGACCGAGAGCGATTTTATTGCATCCGTGTTCCTTGGCAACTGTGAACAGGGCTTTCCGACGGTTCCATGAACAGAGGAAGCAGGGAGATTTACGTGTGTCGGTAGCAGGATCAAAAGCTGTCTCATACTGCACAAAGGGAACTCCATACGTCTCACAGTGCGCTTTCAAATATTCCGTATCACTCTGATAAGGAATATTCTTCATCACTACATGGACGGCAACGACAGAAAAGCGAGGTTTATAGATACGTGCGCGTCTCCCCAACAGTTCCACAAGCGCCAACGAATCTTTTCCTCCCGATAGTCCGATAAGGATTTTGTCTCCTTCTTCTATCAATCCATATTGCACCACTCCTTTGCTAAACCGCCGTTCAATGCGGCGAATGGTTTTCTCTTCTTCCGTAAATTGTGTCATATCTTTAAAAATCGGCTGACAAAAGTAAGCGAAAAGAATGATTTAAAGAAGAATTAACATAATAGAATCACTGAAAAAGGGTTTATTTCTAATAAATTTGTACTTTTGAACAATTGATAAATGGACCGGTGCCCGAAAGCAGCGATGTTTTCAATCTACCCGTCACTCATAAACGCTCAAAACGATGAAAGGAAAATATATTCTATTTTTAATTTGCAGCCTCTTCCTTTGCGAAGTCTCTGCACAAACGTTGGAACAGGCACGCACCTTATTTACCAAAGGTGAGTACGAACAAGCCAAACCAGTTTTTAAGAAGTATACTAAATCACAACCGTCGAACGGGAATTATAATTATTGGTATGGCGTATGTTGCCTGAAAACCGGAGAGGCGGAAGAGGCGGTGAAACCTCTTGAAATAGCGGTAAAGAAACGTATCACCGGTGGACAACTCTATTTGGGACAAGCATATAATGAGACGTACCGCTTTGAAGACGCAGTGAACTGCTTTGAAGAATACATCGCAGACTTAAGTAAACGCAAGAAACCGACGGAAGAAGCGGAGAAACTTCTGGAGAAAAGCAAATCTGACCTTCGTATGTTGAAGGGGGTTGAGGAAGTATGTATCATCGACAGTTTCGTTGTGGACAAAGCAACTTTCCTGAACGCTTACAAGATCAGCGAAGAATCGGGCAAACTGTTTACTTTCAATGAATTCTTCAAGACAGAAGGAGATCATCCGGGAACTGTTTATGAAACAGAAATCGGAAATAAAATTTATTATAGCGAAAAGGGCGAGAAAGGTAATCTTGATATCTTTTCAAAGAACAAGTTGTTGAATGAATGGAGTGACGGACGTCCGTTACCGGGTAGTATCAATGCTTCCGGGAATGCGAATTATCCGTTTGTTCTATCGGATGGAGTCACCGTTTATTACGCCAGCGATGGCGAGGGATTGGGTGGCTATGATATTTTTGTCACTCGCTACAACACGAATACCGACACTTATCTTGTTCCGGAAAATGTGGGTATGCCGTTCAACTCGCCGTACAACGATTATATGTACGTCATCGATGAATACAACAACCTCGGATGGTTTGCTTCCGACCGTTTCCAACCGGAAGGAAAGATATGTATTTATGTATTCATCCCTAACACTTCCAAACAGACTTATAATTATGAAGCAATGGAGCAGCAAGAGATCATTCGTCTGGCACAGATTCATTCGCTGAAAGAAACCTGGAAGGATAAACAAGCGGTTACCGAAGCACTGCAACGATTGAAAGCTGCTATCAGTCATAAGCCCAAAGAACGCCGTGCCATGGACTTTGAGTTTGTCATTGACGACCATACGACTTACTATCTGATGAGCGACTTTAAATCCGCAAAAGCCAAGACACTTTTCCAACGCTATCAGCAGATGGAAAAAGACTATTATCAACAAGAAGAAAAGCTGAACGGCCTTCGTCAACAATATGCCGGTGCCAACCAACAGGGAAAAGCCAAAATGGCTCCTGCCATTCTCGACCTCGAAAAGCGGATACTGCAAATGTCCGAAGAACTCGATGCTCTCGAAGTGAATGTACGTAATGCAGAAAAAACAAAATAAATAATAACTCTGAACTATGGATATACTCATTATCGCCGTTCTCATTATTGCCGCAGTCATACTGTTTCTGGTAGAACTGTTCGTCATCCCGGGCATTAGTCTGGCCGGAATTTCTGCATTGGTTTGCATCCTGTATGCCAACTACTATGCATTCACCAATTTAGGTATGGCAGGAGGATTTGTCACTCTTGGCATATCAACGGTTGCCTGCATCGGATCACTGATTTGGTTTATGCGATCGAAAATGCTGGACAAACTGGCGTTGAAAAAAGATATCGATTCAAAAATAGACCGTAGCGCAGAAGATAGCGTCAAAGTGGGTGATATAGGAATCAGTACTACCCGCCTGGCACAAATCGGTTATGCCGAGATTAACGGAAAAATTGTAGAGGTAAAGTCAATAGACGGGTTCCTCAATGAGAAGACTCCGATAATCGTAAGCCGGATCACCGACGGTACAATCATGGTTGAGAAACACAAAGAATAATATTCACTTAATAAAAACATCAATGGAATCATCTTTCTACTTGCCTATCTTTCTGATAGCCGGAGGTATTATCTTCTTGATAATATTTTTCCATTACGTGCCGTTCTTCCTTTGGTTGTCGGCTAAAGTTTCGGGAGTTAACATCTCGCTGATACAACTATTCTTAATGCGTATACGTAACGTTCCGCCGTATATCATCGTTCCGGGAATGATCGAAGCCCACAAAGCCGGTCTGAAAAATATCACCCGCGACGAACTGGAAGCCCATTATCTGGCTGGCGGACACGTAGAAAAGGTAGTTCACGCCTTAGTATCGGCATCGAAAGCCAACATCGAATTGCCTTTCCAGATGGCTACTGCTATCGACCTGGCAGGACGTGACGTATTCGAAGCTGTACAGATGTCTGTAAACCCGAAAGTGATTGATACTCCTCCTGTAACGGCTGTTGCGAAAGACGGTATCCAGTTGATAGCCAAGCTCGTGTTACAGTACGTGCCAATATCCGCCAGCTGGTCGGTGGTGCAGGTGAAGATACGATCCTTGCCCGTGTAGGTGAAGGTATCGTTTCGTCTATCGGTTCTTCTGAAAACCATAAATCGGTATTGGAGAATCCGGATTCTATCTCTAAACTTGTACTTCGTAAAGGTCTGGACGCAGGAACTGCTTTTGAGATTCTGTCTATTGATATTGCGGACATCGACATAGGTAAGAACATCGGTGCGGCTCTGCAAATCGATCAGGCTAATGCAGATAAGAATATTGCACAGGCAAAAGCTGAAGAGCGCCGTGCTATGCAGTAGCTTCCGAACAGGAAATGAAAGCAAAAGCGCAGGAAGCTCGTGCCAAAGTGATCGAAGCAGAAGCTGAAGTTCCTAAAGCAATGGCTGAAGCTTTCCGCAGTGGAAACTTAGGCATCATGGATTATTATCGCATGAAGAATATCGAAGCTGATACTTCCATGCGTGAGAATATCGCCAAGCCGACAACAGGCAATGCTGGCAATCAGCCATTGAGCAAATAATCGTTCACAAACGCCGGAATCCGATTTTATTTCAGTCGTAAGACGTTCTCCCCTTTCCTATGGAAAAAGAAAGAGACTTCTTCTGAACTTAAATCCGGTTCCGGCGTTTCTATTTATAGATACAATCCTATTATAAAACTAAAACCTTTCAATGACATGAAAAAGTACTTTCCATCCTCTGAATTGATAATCAATGAAGACGGTTCAGTATTCCATCTTCACGTAAAACCCGAATGGTTGGCAGATAAAGTAATCCTGGTAGGTGACCCCGGACGTGTAGCACTCGTAGCTTCTCATTTCGAAAACAAAGAATGTGAAGTGGAAAGCCGCGAATTCAAAACCATCACGGGTACTTACAAAGGTAAACGAATTACGGTAGTCTCTACAGGAATCGGTTGCGATAACATCGACATCGTGATGAATGAATTAGATGCACTCGCCAATATCGACTTTGTCACCCGTGAAGAAAAGGATCAGTTCCGCCAACTGGAATTAGTGCGTATCGGCACATGTGGCGGTCTACAACCCAATACGCCTGTCGGAACTTTTGTATGTTCGCAAAAGTCCATCGGTTTCGACGGGTTACTGAATTTCTATGCCGGACGTAATGCCGTATGCGATTTGCCTTTCGAACGTGCTTTCCTCAATCACATGGGTTGGTCGGGAAATATGTGCGCTCCTGCTCCTTACGTCATTGATGCCAATGAAGAATTGATCGACCGGATCGCCAAAGACGACATGGTACGTGGAGTGACAATCGCTGCCGGAGGTTTCTTCGGTCCTCAAGGACGTGAACTTCGTATCCCGTTAGCAGACCCGAAACAAAATGATAAGATTGAAGCGTTCGAATATAAAGGTTACAAAATTACCAACTTCGAAATGGAAAGTTCGGCTTTGGCAGGACTTAGCCGGTTGATGGGACACAAGGCTATGACCGTCTGCATGGTGATAGCCAACCGACTTATCAAAGAGGCCAACACCGGATATAAGAATACAATCGATACGCTGATTAAGACAGTACTTGACAGGATATAAATCTATATTCAGAAGGATTTAATTGTAATCGAAAGAATAAAATTGCAATTAAAAGAATGTATAATGGCTTGAATTCTTTCACTGATAATATGTGTGGAATTCAAGCCATTATTTTTTATTAATAACCAATCGTAAATCTCTCCTGGTGGTGTTTCGGATATTCCAGTTCATCAATCATGGCGGCGGCATAATCTTCAACAGAGATATGGCTGTTTCCTACAATATCTACAATCATATCATCTTTTCCCAACCGATAACGTCCTGTACGTACTCCCGGACGTATATCCGCTGCCGGAGAGAAAAATACCCAGTCTATTTCCTTTTCTTTCTTTAAAAAGTTCAGATAGAACTCTCCTAGAGCTTTCACTCCCGGCAATATATTTTCAGGTACTTCACCGGAATCCATCAGACGCAAGCCCGGAGCGATAAACAAAGAACCGGCACCGCCCACCATCAAAAAACGATTAACACCCGCTTTCTTCACTCCATCAATAATGGTCAGATAAACTTTGATTGTTTCATCGTATATATCAGGATTATTCCACCCCGATTGAATGCACTAATAACAGCATCCGCACCTTTACAAACGCCAGCCACTTCATCAAGCGCGGAGACATCGGCTTTCACCACTTTCAGATTTTCATTTTCTATCTTTATCTTTTCCGGATGACGAACTACTGCCGTAACTTCGAAACCACGATTCAATGCTTCATTCAGAAGGGCAGAGCCCACAAAGCCGCTTGCCCCGATAAGGACTATCTTTTCACTTTCTCCATATTCTAATATATTATAATGTTATACTATATAATAAATAACACTACAACATTCAGAATGTTAGTTCTCTTTTAGAAAATTAATTATCCGATATAAGATTCTATTGTCTCTTTCAACCTTTCCAAAGAATAGGGCTTTGAGATAACAGCGTTGCATCCTGCCTGAATAGCCTGTTGCTGTTCAGTATAGAAAGCATACGCGGTCACTGCAATAATAGGCACAGTCAGAGAAATAGTACGGATCTTTTCAGTGGCTTGAATACCGTCCATGATCGGCATACGAATATCCATCAGAATCAAATCCGGCTTTTCGCGGATAAAACTATTGATGGCTTCCTGTCCGTTGCGTACCCATGAAATAATATATTCCTTATTCAGAAGAATATTAAGTTGGGCAAAGTTCGACTCAATGTCTTCTACCACCAATATCTTTTTACGTTTATCCTCATCGACATTCTTCTTATGCGGAAGTCTTCTTTCGACAACCTCCTTCGGTATTTCCTGATAGGGTAAATAGAGTGCAAACACACTCCCCTGCCCTAATTCTGAAGTTACTTCGATACGGCCGCCCAGTCGTTCTACAATGCTTTTACAAATTGAAAGCCCTAATCCGGTGCCTTGCACAAAATCATTCAGTTTTTCAAACCGGGTGAAATTTGAGGGAGTTTCTCTTTGGATATACCGCAACCCGTATCGCTGACATACAGTTTCAGCCAGTCCTTCATGTTTCAAGCCTAAAGTTATACTTCCCTTTTCCGTATTTTTAATCGCGTTCGACAAGAAATTGAACAATACCTGCATCACACGGTTACGATCAGTAGAAGTCCAGTATTCTCCTTCGGGACGAATCACTTTCAATTCTACATTCGACTTCATCTTCAGCTGGTGCACTTTTTCCACTTCTTCCACTAGTCCTGCAATCTCAACCTGCTGGAAATGCATTTCCGATTTGCCGGATTCAATACGGGAAAGGTCTAAAATATCATTGATTAACTGTAATAACAAGTTACTGTTTTTCTGAATAATTTCCAGATACTCCATTTTCTCTTCTTCATTTTCTGTCACTGCGATAATCTCCGAAAACCAACAATAGCATTCAACGGAGTACGAATTTCATGGCTCATATTAGCTAAAAAGACCGACTTCATTTTATCAGCATCTTCCGCACGACGTTTAGCTTCGATCAATTCCTGCGAACGCTGAATCCGGTCTCCGATGTCATGTATCAACGCAAGTACCCTGTTTCCTTCAAAGGGGGCGATACGTGCCTGAAAATAATGCAGACTTCCATCCACTTCAAGCGGATATTCTATTTCCTTCAACTTACCATCACGCAAACATTCCCTAATGTTACAAATAAACAAGTCGCTAACCTCCGGTGAATAAATAGATCGTCCATCTGCTCCGCGTAGCACTTCCACAGGGTGAAGCAATATCGTTCCCGGTGCCATCAGGACATCGGTAATAAAGAAATTATCATCAAAAATAAAAATGAATTCCGGCAATGCTTCAATTATTTTGCGATTATACTCTTCCAGATATTTGATATGTTGCTCCTTTTCGCATTGTGAAGTGACGTTCACCGTATATGCCAGCAGTTTACCCGGATGACTTTCGCAACTCTCTTTGTAAGACAGAAAATGATCTTCCAGCCAAATTACTTTCCCTTGTTCACTTATACAACGAACTCTAATTTGTGAGGTCTTAGAGTCTGATAAAAGCATTTCTGCAAAGGCTTGTTTATAGAATTCAATATCTTCCGGATGAATAAACCGATAGAAATCATCTATATCTTCAAAAATGATCCCGGCATCCTTTAATCCCAGTGTAAAAAAATAATCGTTTGAAAAGGAGCATTTGCCCGTAATGATATCATATTCCCACAAAGCTATTTGATGAGCTGCAAGGACAGAAAGTATTTCTTGTGAGTTCTCCCGTATGAGTTCACTCTTTCATTGGAAGAATATAAATTAATCGCTGGTTCCATAAGCATTATTGTT
>ENA-OQJX01000736-OQJX01000736.1-human-gut-metagenome-genome-assembly--contig:-NODE-736-length-13131-cov-2.432175_pt1 | contig 13131 bp, 18 predicted proteins | sample MGYA00242615_ERZ504782 | MGnify/ENA primary metagenome ERZ504782 (study PRJEB26092, sample SAMD00036354) | human gut metagenome | host: Homo sapiens | study: EMG produced TPA metagenomics assembly of... | reverse complement strand
CTTGTCGAGTGTCATCCGTCCAACTCGCGATAGAGCAACATACGCTCGCTGCTGCCAGTCACGTAATCGGCAGGCAACAGAAGTTCGAGGTCGCTTTCCACCTGGCATTCGTCGACAAACTGTTCTCCACTGATGACGCTCCGTCTGCTTTCAGTTCTTCGGCATAAAGGTCGGCAAACTCGTCGGTCTTCAGTTCATGCACAGCTTCGGAGAGAATCTTTTGATACGTCTCGTAGCCCAAGTCAGCAATGAAACCACTCTGTTCAGCACCGAGCATATTGCCTGCGCCACGGATGTCAAGGTCCTGCATGGCAATGTGGATGCCACTGCCCAGGTCGGAGAAGTTCTCGATGGCTTGCAGGCGTCGTTTCGCTTCGGGAGTAAGGGAGGACAAAGGCGGTGCCAGCAGGTAACAGAAAGCTTTTTTATTGCTCCGCCCCACACGTCCGCGCATCTGGTGCAAGTCACTGAGGCCGAAGTTCTGCGCCTGGTTGATGATAATGGTATTGGCATTGGGTATGTCGATGCCACTTTCGATGATGGTAGTGGCAAGCAGCACATCGTAATCGTAATTGACGAAATCAAAGATTATCTTCTCCAGTTCGGCAGGCTCCATCTGTCCGTGTCCGATACAGACACGGCAGTCGGGAATGTGCCGCTCTATCATGGCCTTCAACTCAACCAGATTGGAAATACGGTTATTCACGAAGAATACCTGCCGTTACGGCTCATCTCAAAATTGACGCGTCGGCAATGATTTCCTCGTTGAAGGTGTGCACTTCCGTCTGGATGGGATAGCGGTTAGGCGGCGGTGTCTGGATGACGCTCAAGTCGCGCGCACCCATCAGCGAAAACTGCAAGGTACGGGGAATGGGTGTAGCCGTCATGGTCAGCGTATCCACATTCACCTTCAATTGGCGGAGTTTCTCCTTGACGGAGACGCCGAACTTCTGCTCCTCATCAATAATCAACAAACCAAGGTCTTTGAACTTAACGTCTTTTCCCAGGATACGGTGGGTACCGATAAGAATATTCACTTCCCCTTCGGCAAGCCCTTTCACTACAGCCTTTGCCTGAGCAGCGGTGCGGGCACGACTCAGATACTCCACCCGGCAAGGCAAGCCTTTCAAGCGCTCCTTGAAGGTCTGGAAATGCTGATAGGCAAGTACGGTAGTGGGCACCAGTACAGCCACCTGCTTATTGTCCGCCACAGCCTTGAAAGCGGCACGAACAGCCACCTCCGTCTTGCCGAAGCCCACGTCACCGCACACCAGGCGGTCCATCGGACGGGCACTCTCCATGTCGGCCTTCACGTCGGAAGTAGCCTTGCTTTGGTCGGGGGTATCCTCATAGATGAAGGAGGCTTCCAACTCCCGTTGCAGGAAGCTGTCGGGACTGTATTGGAACCCCTTCTCCTCGCGGCGTTGCGAGTAGAGTTTTATCAAGTCGCGGGCAATATCCTTTATCTTCGTCTTGGTGCGGTCTTTCAGCTTCTCCCAGGCTCCGGTGCCGAGCTTGTTGAGGCGGGGCGCTTCACCCTCCTTTCCCTTGTACTTGGAAACCTTGTGCAGAGAGTGGATGGAGACAAACACCACATCTTCGTTCTGATAGACAATCTTCATCACCTCCTGCGTGGTGTCACCGTTGGGGATACGTACCAGTCCGGCAAAACGCCCCACACCATGGTCGGTATGCACCACATAGTCGCCGGGGGTGAATTGGTTCAGCTCCTTCAGGCTCAAGGCCACCTTGCCGCTGCGTGCCTTGTCGCTCTTCAAGTTATACTTGTGAAAGCGGTCGAACAGCTGATGGTCGGTAAAGACGCAGATACGCAAAGTGTCGTCGGCAAAGCCTTCGTGCAGCGTCCGTTCCACGGCGGTAAAGGATATGTTGTCTCCACGGTCCTCAAAGATGGCATGGATGCGGTCGGTCTGTTTCAGGCTGTCGCTGCATATGTAGATGGTGTAGTGACGGGAGAGGTATTCGCGGAAACTCTCTGCCACCATGTCGAAGTTTTTATGGAAGATAGGCTGTACCGTAGTATGGAACGAGACGGTAGCATCCGGCGTTCCGGTTGGCTTGTTACCGAACTCCATCCGGCGGAAATCGAGGGCGCGCAGGGTGAACTCGCCACCATCAATCAGCTTGCCTTCCAGCGTGATGGCTCCATTCTCCTCCGACTCACGGGCGGCGATGGCCTGTGGGGTGAGCGATTCGTCGTGCACGGTCTGGATGCGTTCGCGCAACCAGAGAAAGTCGCGCATGGCAAGCAAGCTGTCCGACGGAAGGAAATCGAGGAACGACACCATGCCGCCGCTTCCTTTTTTTTCCAGGCTATGGCTCAAGTCGGGAACTATCACGATGCTTTCTTTCTTCTCCTTCGAGAGCTGTGTTTCCACCTCGAAGTACGGACGCTTTCCACCTCATCGCCGAAAAAGTCTATACGGAAGGGATATTCGGAAGAGAAGGAAAAGACGTCGATAATACTGCCACGAACGGCATACTGCCCCGGCTCGTAGACGTAGTCACATATTCGAAACCGTAACTGCGCAACACGTCCGTCACGAAGTTCATATCCACCCTCTCGCCTGCATGCAGTTTCAGTGTATTCTCTCCCAGTTCCTTACGAGAGACAACCTTTTCGGCCAGCGCATCCGGATAGGTCACCACGCAAAGCCCCTCTTCTCCTTTTTGCAGGCGACTCAGCACTTCTGTACGAAGTATTTCGTTTGCCGCATCCTTCTGCCCGTACTTGATGGCGCGGCGGAACGAAGAAGGAAAAAACAATACCTGCTCTGTCCCCAATATCTGCGTCAAATCATGATAGAAATAACCGGCTTCCTCCATATCGCCCAGAATGAAAACGAGCGGACAAGTAGCCCGCTGAACCAATACAGACGAAAACAAAGAAGCGGCAGAGGCATATAAACCTCCGCAATATAGGTGACGGACAGAGTTATCTTTCAGAAGCCTGCACACCCCTCTACATTGGGATGGGAAGCATAAGATTGTTGCAGTTCAGTTATATTCATTGCTTTGCGCTTTTTCCCCCGGTATTGCCTCTCATAAGGTATCCTACCGAAATAAATTCGGTGCAAAAATACACAAATAATCTTTAGCTTTGACCTGTCGGCAACTATGTTCTCTGAAATAATCTTTCTGCTGTCAGCCTGCACATCCTTCACCTTTTTTCTGTATCGCCCTATTTATCGGGGAAGGCAATGAAACTTCTTTTCCTCCAATTATGAATAACACAGCCTGCACAATCCCTATTCAGGAGTTATGTTACACAAAGTTTATCCCCAGCCTGCGGACATGTATCCCAGGGGTTGGTCTGTCTATCCCAAGGCTTGGGATAGACAGACCAAGACTGAAGAGCACTTTTTCTCCCTATATCTACCCACTTTATCCTTTATACTTCGAAAGTTTTTCTTTAATAGTTTGAATGTTTTCTGTTAATGATTGAAACGGGAATAGCTAAAGATTGAGGCTAAAGTTCAAAGTCAAGCATACGGTTCTTTGATTTAACCTGCATTCCTTATAGTCAGGAGTTAGAAGGAGCTACATAAATGAAAGAGTCGTGGTGCCAGAACTTTGCAAAATCAAGATTTGTGTGAAAATGCTGCCAGATAAAAAAGAAATGTATTACATTTGTTCCCAGTTATAACCCCCATTACCTATAAGTATGCAAACATCAGACAGCATTGTCATCATCCCCACCTACAATGAACGGGAGAATATAGAAAATATCATCCGTGCCGTTTTTGCTCTGAAACATGGTTTTCACATCCTTGTCATTGAAGACGGTTCGCCCGACGGAACGGCTGCCATTGTAAAGACCTTGCAGCAGGAGTTTCCCGAACGCCTCTTCATGGTGGAGCGCAAAGGAAAGTTAGGACTGGGTACAGCCTACATAGCCGGCTTTAAGTGGGCATTGCAACGAGGTTATGAGTATGTATTCGAAATGGATGCCGACTTCAGCCACAATCCCCAAGACTTGCCGCGACTCTACCGCGCCTGTTCCGAAGAGGGTGCCGATGTAGCCATCGGTTCACGTTATGTGAGTGGTGTGAACGTAGTGAACTGGCCCATGGGACGTGTACTGATGTCTTATTTTGCCTCCAAGTATGTACGCTTCATCACCGGGCTGCCCATCCACGATACTACAGCCGGATTTGTATGTTACCGCCGCCGGGTATTGGAGACCATCAATCTGGACGGTATCCGCTTCAAAGGATACGCCTTCCAGATAGAAATGAAATTCACCGCCTACAAATGCGGCTTCAAGGTAAAGGAAGTGCCTGTCATCTTCATCAATCGCGAACTGGGCACCTCCAAAATGAACAGCAGTATTTTTGGTGAAGCCGTATTCGGAGTGATTCGGTTGAAATGGAACAGTTGGTTCCATAAATATCCTACCGTAGATAAGGAGATGAAGTGATAGGTGATAGAGTGATAGGGGTTTACTATAATATTAGGAAGATATGAAAAGAACATTGATACATAACGCTACGATTGTCAACGAAGGACAATCCGTGAAAGGTTCCGTAGTGATAGAAGACGGGCGCATTGCAGAGGTACTGACCAACTGGAAACCGCTCTCCGCCCCTTGTGACGAGACCATAGATGCCACCGGATGCTATCTGTTGCCTGGCATCATCGACGACCATGTACATTTTCGCGATCCCGGGCTGACCCACAAAGCGGACATCCTCACCGAAAGCCGTGCGGCTGCCGCAGGTGGTGTGACCTCCATCATGGATATGCCCAATACAAATCCGGTGACCACTACGCTGGATGCCTTGAACGCCAAACTTGATTTGCTGAACGAGAAGTGTATCGTAAACCATTCCTGCTACTTCGGCGCAACAAACGACAATTACAGCGAATTCGGCAAGCTGGACAAGCACCGCGTCTGCGGTATCAAGCTATTCATGGGTTCCAGTACCGGAAACATGCTGGTAGACAAGATGAACAGCCTGCTAAACATCTTCAACGGTACAGACATGCTGATTGCCGCCCACTGTGAAGACCAGGAAACCATCAAGAACAATATTGCCAAGTATAAGGAAATGTTTGCCGGAGAGAATGATATTCCCATAGGCAAGCATCCCTACATCCGCTCTTCGGCAGCATGCTATGCATCCTCTGAACTGGCAGTACGGCTGGCTAGAATTGCCGGAGCACGGTTGCATATTCTGCATGTGTCCACAGCCAAGGAACTGCAATTATTCAATGACTATTCACTTTCCGAGAAGCATATCACCGCCGAAGCATGCGTTGCCCATCTCCTCTTCACGCTCAGTGACTATCGCACGTTGGGCACACGTATCAAGTGCAATCCTGCCATTAAGAAGCAAGCCGACCGCGATGCCCTGCGTGCAGCCGTCAACTCCGACTTGATAGACGTAATAGCCACCGACCATGCGCCCCATCTGCTCGCCGAGAAAGAAGGAGGTGCCTTGAAGGCCATGTCCGGCATGCCGATGATACAGTTCTCACTTGTCAGCATGCTGCACTGGTGGATGAGGGAGTATTCACACTCGAGACCATCGTTGAAAAAATGTGCCATGCTCCCGCACAAATCTACCGCATCAACGAGCGCGGCTATATCCGTGAAGGTTACCGGGCAGACCTTGTGCTGGTACGCCCCGATGCCCCGTGGGAAGTGACAGCCGACAAAGTTTTGAGCAAATGCGGCTGGAGCCCATTGGAAGGGCATACCTTCAACTGGAAAGTGGAAAGGACTTTTGCCAACGGACATCCCGTTTATAGCGACGGCATGGTGGACGACGCTTATCGTGGCGAGGAACTGAGATTTGGGGAGTGAAGGCTAGGAATTAAGGATTAGGGATTAGGGATTAAGGATTAAATGGGATGAAAAGGACAATACTGGCACCGGGGCATGAATTGCTTTCGTATCGGATTCATGAAGTAACCCCTTACATCAACTGGATTTATTTCTTCCATGCCTGGGGCTTCCAGCCTCGCTTTGCGGCTATAGCCAACATCCATGGCTGCGATTCCTGCCGTGCACTTTGGCTGACAACCTTTCCCGAGGAGGAACGTACCAAAGCTTCCGAAGCCATGCAGCTCTTCAAGGAAGCCAATAGAATGCTCGGCCGACTGGACGAAACAATCTCCATCCATTGCATCTTCAGGCTTTGCCAGGCAAATGCAGACGGAGATAACCTCTTGATAGAAGGAACAACCTTCCCACTGCTCCGCCAGCAGACACCCCAACCCGATGGCGGTCCATTTCTCTGTCTGAGTGATTTTGTACGTCCCCTCTCTTCGGGCACGCCCGACATCGTAGGACTTTTCGCCTCTACCATCAGTGAAGAGGCCGAAGAGACTTACAAGAACGACCCTTACAAACATCTCCTTGTACAAACCTTGAACGACCGCCTCGCCGAAGCCGCCACAGAAAAGATGCACGAATATGTCCGCAAGGAGGCTTGGGGCTATGCCCCCGACGAATCCTTGTCCATTCCGGATTTGCTGGTCGAGAAGTACCAAGGCATCCGCCCCGCTGTGGGATACCCCTCCCTACCCGACCAATCCGTGAATTTCCTGCTGGACGAACTGCTCGGCATGAAACAGATAGGCATCACGCTGACTGAACATGGAGCCATGCACCCTCACTCCTCCGTCTGCGGCATGATGCTGGCACATCCCGCATCCCGATACTTTGCAGTGGGCAAGATTGGAGAAGACCAGCTGGAAGACTACGCCCGCCGCCGGGGAATGCCAATAGGGAATATGCGGAAGTTTTTAGCCACTACAATATGAATAATGTGCTAATGTGCCAATTGGCTGCGCTATATGTATATTGTGCTACCATGCCGCAGGTCATTGGCACATTAGCATATAGGCACATTAACACATTAAAATAATCCTTTTTGAACTGTGATTTATCGCCACACAATGCGACTAACAGTGCAAAAGCAATTCGAAAGAAGCTAAAAGATGGAAAATGCAGAACAAGAGTTTGTATCCGTGGTACGGGAGTATGAGCGCGTGATATATAAGGTGTGCTATCTGTACACCACGCCCAATGCTACCCTCAACGACCTGTATCAGGAAGTGGTGCTCAACTTATGGAAAGCATTTCCCAAGTTCCGGCGGGAGTGTAAGATTTCCACATGGATTTACCGCATCGCACTGAACACGTGCATCAGCTTTATCCGCAAAGAAAAGAACATCCCCGAAATCGTCACCCTCACCCAGGAAGCCGACCGGACTGAAGAAACCGACGAGACACAAGCCATGCTACGGCAGCTCTACCGGATGATAAACCGACTGGGACAATTGGAAAAGTCCATCATACTGCTCTATCTGGAAGAGAAAAGCTACGAAGAAATTGCCGAAATCACCGGGCTGACCTTGACAAACGTTGCCACCAAACTCAGCCGCATCAAGGACAAATTGAAAAAATGAATAAGGAGGAATAAATATATGGAACTGGATGAACTGAAGAAATCATGGAACGCACTGAATGAACAGTTGCAGAAAGAACCGATTGCTGACGAACAGCAGATTACCGAACTGATTGCCGCTACAAGGCCAATACCCGCAAAAGTCTGGGACGACTCGTAGTCATACAGCGTTTCTCTATCGGAATGGGAGCGGTAGGTCTGGCAGCCCTTCTGCTTATATGGCTGTTGCTGCCCACCTTCGGCTTCAATGAGCAGCTGCAAGGCAAGATTGTCGCTTTACTGGGATTCATCGCTATAAGCATCCTCATAGGCATGTGGTGGGACTGGAAAACATACCGCTGGAACAAGGACACGCGTATTGATGAAATGGGGGTTGCCGAAGTCAGTCGCCGTATGACCACCTTCCGCCAATGGACCAGATATGAAGTGATGGGCATCTCCATTTGGATTATCCTTTTCAATATCCTCAACTATTGGGTGATGGAATATCATCTGGCACCAGCCAGCGTACAAGCCCTACTGATTACCCTTTTCGTAGTATTTGACGCGCTAATTATCTATATTCTCTACAAAAAAGTGATTTACAAACATCTGGACAATATTAAAAAGAACATTGAAGAATTGAAAGATATATGCACCGAGTAACTCTTGTTTCATCCTTTTCCTTCTCATCCCCGACCTTTACATTTACTTGGTTTATGTAGTAAGAAAAACCAGAAAGACATTTCTACGCAGCCTCTATTGGCTTCCCACCTTATTGCTGGCGGCAGGCTATGTTTACTTCATGTTCCTTACGGCGATAATGCGATGTCAAACCATACGCAGGCCATAGGCAGACTGGCAATTACCATCATGCTATTTGTCTTTCCAAAAACCATATTCATGCTTTGCTCGCTGATGGGAGTACTGGCGCACTTCATCATCCGTCGTTGTCCCCGCAGCCCGTTCACCGCTATAGGACTGGTTTTGGCTGTCGTCAGCTTCTTCAATATCCTTTACGGTACCCTGGCAGGCATCACCCGTTTCGATACAAAAGAAGTGGAATACCGTTCTGCCAATATTCCGGAAGGTTTCGACGGCTACCGCATCGTGCAAATATCGGACATACACATCGGCAGTTGGCAAGGCAATCCGGAACCCATCAAACAGTTGGTCGATTTAGTCAACGGACAGAAGCCGGACCTGATTGTCTTCACCGGTGACCTCGTGAACCAGCAGAGCCACGAACTGGATGGTTTCCAAGAAATACTCTCCCAACTATATGCACCGGACGGAGTATACTCCATCCTCGGTAACCATGACTATGGCTCATACTATCACTGGCAAAGCCCGAAAGCAGAAATCGCCAATCTGGACTATTTAATCCGGCAGCAGAAAGCAATGGGATGGAAACTGCTGAACAATGAGCATGACATCCTTTATCACAAAGGTGACAGCATAGCCCTCATCGGTGTGGAAAACGATGGCGAGCCTCCTTTCTCCCAATTTGCAGACTTACCGCAAGCCATGCAGGGTACGGAAGGGATGTTCCAAATATTGCTCAGCCATAACCCTACCCACTGGAGCGCGAGGTACTGCCCCGATCGGATATTTCACTGATGCTTGCAGGACACACCCACGCCATGCAAGGCATCCTGTTCGGGCACTCCCTTGCCGAACTCATCTATCCGGAATGGAGAGGAATGTACTACGAAGGCAAGAGGGCTTTGTACGTAAATATTGGCATCGGCTATGTAGGACTGCCGTTCCGGTTCGGGCATGGCCGGAAATTACGGTACTAAAATTAGTAAGAGAGAAAGAGTGACGAAATAAGAAAAAGGTATATCTTTGTAGCAATAAAAAATCCGACACCTATGAAGATACTTTATATTATTTATCAGGTTTGCTTTTGCGTTGCCCATTTTATTGGTACTGACTATCCTTACAGCATTGGTCACCATCATCGGTTCGCTGATAGGAGGAGCGCATATCTGGGGTTACTATCCCGGTAAAATCTGGTCACAGCTCATCTGCTATATACTGCTTATTCCGGTGGAGGTACATGGAAGGGAGAAAATACATAAACGTACTTCCTACGTGTTTGTGCCCAATCACCAAGGTGCCTTCGACATATTCCTGATATACGGATTCCTGGGACGGAACTTCAAATGGATGATGAAGAAGAGCCTGCGCAAAATCCCGTTTGTCGGCAAGGCATGCGAGAGCGCAGGACATATCTTCGTCGACCGTTCCAGCCCCAAGAAGGTGCTTGCCACCATGCGGCAGGCAGAATCATCTTTGAAAGACGGCGTGTCACTGGTAGTATTTCCCGAAGGGGCACGTACCTTCACGGGACACATGGGGTACTTCAAGAGAGGTGCTTTCCAGTTGGCAGATGAACTGCAACTGGAAGTGGTGCCCGTCACTATAGACGGCTCGTTCGAGATTCTTCCACGCACCGGAAAGTGGATACACCGTCACCGGATGATACTGACCATCCATGAACCTATTCCTCCAAAGGGAAAGGGGCAGAAAACATCAAGGCAAGCATGAACGAGGCTTATGCGGCGGTGGAGAGTGCATTGCCGGAAAAGTATAAAGGGATGGTGAAGAACGAAGACCAGGACAGATAAAGACATAATGACAAACGGGAATGCCTGAATATCTTGATAGGATATTCAGGCATTCCGTTTGTCATTATCAACTCATTCCTGTTTATTTCTGTCCTCCTACAGAAGCATTTTGCTTCATGCGTTTCTGCTCTTCAATCAGCTGCATGTTCTCCTTCGCCTTTGTAAGGAAATCCTTCACCAAAGTATTCTCTTTAAAAGACAAGGGAGCAGTCCTCATGATGTCCTCAATCTGCGGAGTCATCACCGGATAGGGCAGTGTGCTGCACATCATCATGAATACACTGGGGCCCAGCACATTCTCAAAGTTATCTACAATGAACTGCCGGACGTAGTCGTTCATCTCCTTCACAAGTACTTCGCCTTCCTTTGCCAACTGCCCATGCACGTCATCCAGATTGGCACCGTCCAGCACCATACGCGCCTCTTTCCGTTCCAGCTCCTCTATCTTCACTTCCAGGGAATTGCGCTTGTCTATGAACTCGTACAGTTTGTCATTCAAAGGAGTCCCTTTGGCAATCAACTGAGTATTGGAGATGGAAACCACGATTTTGCCGTCTTCCAGCACCAAAGGCATAATGCCTCGTGGTCCATATAAAGAGTCACCATCATCACGGAATCGGCCCGGCCTTTCATCTTGAAATGCCCATGGATAACCTCTGCCGAGTCGACGTTCACCCATTGCCCGTCCCGAAGCGTCTTGAGGAACAACATCTTTCCGTCAAGGCTGGTTACCGAGGAACTGCCCTCTATCTTATACTTGCGGTTGCAAGAAGTAAAGAGCACAAGCAGGAGCAAAAAGGGTAAAATGCGGTTCACACTCATTCTAATCATGCAAGAAACGATTTTTGAATTACACCCAGCAAAGGTATTAATATTCCTTATAAACCGAATAGAAAGAAAGGATTTTTCATTCGGTTTACGTATTTTTGCACAATTATAAATCATAAAAATAGAGAAAATATACATGTCAACCTATGCACCTTTTGCCAAACCGCTCTATGTAATGCTGAAACCGGTAGGTGCGGTATGCAATCTGGCATGCGATTATTGCTATTATCTGGAGAAATCCAAACTATATAGAGACAACCCCAAGCATGTGATGAGCGAGGAACTGCTGGAAAAGTTCATCGAGGAGTACATCAATCGCAGACCATGCCCCAGGTTCTGTTCACCTGGCATGGCGGAGAGACGCTGATGCGTCCGCTCTCTTTCTACAAACGTGCCATGGAGCTGCAAAAGAAGTATGCCAACGGACGCACCATAGACAACTGCATACAGACCAACGGCACGTTGCTGACCGATGAATGGTGCCGGTTTTTCAAAGAAAACAACTGGCTGGTGGGTGTCTCCATAGACGGGCCTCAGGAGTTCCATGACGAATACCGGAAGAACAAGCAGGGCAAGCCCTCTTTCGTCAAGGTGATGCAGGGCATCAACCTGCTGAAAAAGCACGGTGTGGAATGGAACGGAATGGCAGTGGTCAATGACTACAACGCCGACTATCCGCTGGACTTCTATAATTTCTTCAAGGAGATAGGATGCCATTACATCCAGTTTGCCCCCATCGTGGAGCGCATTGCCCCTCATGGGGACGGACGCCATCTTGCCTCCCTGCAGACAAGGAAAAGAGCACGCAGCTGGCAGACTTTTCCGTCACGCCGGAACAATGGGGAGACTTCCTATGCGCCTTGTTCGACGAATGGGTAAAGCAGGACGTGGTACTTACTACATACAGTTATTCGACTCTACCCTTGCCAACTGGATAGGCGAACAGCCGAGTGTATGTTCCATGGCAAAGACGTGCGGCCATGCAGGCGTCATGGAGTTCAACGGAGACGTATATACCTGCGACCATTTTGTTTTCCCCGAATATAAACTGGGCAACATCCATCAGAATACACTGGTGGAGATGATGTACGGAGAACGGCAACAAGCTTCGGACTGATGAAGCAACAATCGCTCCCCACCCAATGCAGGGAGTGTGAATGGCTGTTTGCCTGCAACGGCGAATGCCCAAAGAACCGTTTTGCATGTACAGCCGACGGGGAGCCGAGACTGAATTACCTTTGTGCAGGATATCATAAGTTCTTCAGTCACGTAGCTCCATACATGGACTTTATGAAGAACGAACTGATGAACCAGCGTCCGCCTGCAAACATTATGGAAGCAATAAGAAACAATGCCATCAACCATAAGCCCACAAGCGATGACAATGAAATTCAAAGACATTACTTAATAATTGATTATATGAAGATTACATTTAAGAAAGGTTTGCTTGCGGCCATTGCCGCACTGACAGTCTGCTCTGCGCGTGCAGACGAAGGAATGTGGTTGTTGCAACTGATGAAGCAGCAGAACTCCATCGACATGATGAAAAAGCAAGGACTGAAGCTGGAGGCTGACGACCTTTACAATCCCAACGGCGTGTCACTGAAAGATGCTGTAGGTATCTTTGGCGGTGGCTGTACCGGCGAAATCATCTCTCCGGAAGGACTGATTCTGACCAATCACCATTGCGGATACGGTGCCATACAGCAGCACAGCAGCGTGGAACACGATTATCTGACAGATGGTTTCTGGGCCATGAACCGCAGTGAAGAACTGCCCACCCCGGGATTGAAATTCCGTTTCGTGCACCGCATTGTAGACATCACCGACCTTGTCAACGCTAAAATAAAGGCAGGCGAAGTGACGGAAATCGATGCACTGACTTCCCCGTTCCTCAACAAACTGGCAAAAGAGGAACTGGAGAAGAGCGATTTGAAGGGTAAACCGGGCATTGAAGTGCGCGCACTCCCCTTCTATGCAGGAAACAAATTCTATATGTTCTATTATAAGGTATACAGCGACGTGCGTATGGTTGCCGCTCCTCCCTCCTCGGTAGGTAAGTTTGGCGGTGAGACCGACAACTGGATGTGGCCGCGCCACACGGGCGACTTCTCCATGTTCCGTATCTATGCCGGATCGCCAACGGAGAGCCGGCTGAACTACAAGTGAAAAGCAATGTACCCCTGAAAACCCCGAAGTTCCTGCCCATCTCCAATCAAAGGTCTGAACGAAGGTGACTACGCCATGAATTA
>ENA-OQJX01000735-OQJX01000735.1-human-gut-metagenome-genome-assembly--contig:-NODE-735-length-13131-cov-3.464780_pt1 | contig 13131 bp, 8 predicted proteins | sample MGYA00242615_ERZ504782 | MGnify/ENA primary metagenome ERZ504782 (study PRJEB26092, sample SAMD00036354) | human gut metagenome | host: Homo sapiens | study: EMG produced TPA metagenomics assembly of... | reverse complement strand
AAGGCTCGAACGTCGTAAAATTGATCCAATCCAGTTGAATCGAAGGTATTCGACAGTTGGCCGATAGCCGAATAATCCCTCAATATCCCAACCAGGTAACCGGTGATATCGAACAAGGAGAAATGGATTAATCCAATCCGGCGGAAAGCATTACAGGAATCTGATTGGCTAATTGTCCCCAACCTTGCAGTACGTCGTCTCCGTTTCCGCTATCACCCGTCCAGCCAAACGTATAACGTTGCAAGCCGGCATAAGCAGCACGAGTCATCTGGAAAACACGACGGTCCGGATTCCTCTTTTCAAATTGCTCCTTCACCACTTTATCCCAGGTCAGGCCATAGACGTTATGAATTTCATCGTGCATACCGAGATGGTGCTTCATCACCAGGCGTTCCGTCTGCTCCTCGTTACTCCAGGCAGGTTCACCCATGTCTGTCCAGAAGCCGGAGACACCATCGTCAATAGGTTTCTGCTGATAGGTTCCCCACCAGTCGGCTACGGCAGGCAGAGTGAAGTCCACCACTCCGCAGTTTCCACCCCACGGCCAGGGCATATCGTAGCTTTTACCGTTCGTATTGTCCTTTACAAAATAGCCCAGGCGGTCTGCTTCTTCCCATTGTTTTTTGTTGGCTTGTACAATTACCGGGTCTTGAGATACGACTACCTTAAAACCCATCTCTTTCAAATCCGAAAGCATCTTCCTAGGGTTTTCATAGTTTCCTTTGCGCCATTCGAAATCCTGCAAGTATTCTGTCCAGCCGATGTCCTGATAGATAATATCACAAGGGATTCCCCGTTTCCGGTAGCCTTCGGCTATCTCACGACTTAGCTTTTCACTTGTCAACAGACCGCGGCATTGAGCAAAACCCAACGCCCATTTCGGCGGCATGATAGGTTTTCCGGTCAGTCTGACGTATTGGCTGATGATTTCTTTATAGTCTTTACCGAAGATAAAGTAATATACCATTTCCCCGTTCGGCGCTTCAAAGCTGTAATAATCACGGCTTTCTGTTCCGAATTTGAATTCCGTCTTATAGGTGTTATCAAGGAAAATACCATACCGGTAATTGCTCATAAAGAAAGGAATACTTTTGTAAAGAGGATCTTCTACCACGCTATAACAAGGTTTGTCACTATTCCACATCTTATAAGACTCGCCACGACGGTCCATCTTTCCCGCTTTCTCACCAAGTCCGAAGAAGTGCTCGTCACGACGAAGCACTTTATATTCCACCTTCTTCGTTCCTTCACTAACATGGCCTTTATCGGCATAATCACTAAACAGAAGTTTCTGATATTTATCGAATATCTGAAGACTCATCGGAGATTTATTCACCCGGATACGCAACTTCGGAGTAAATATCTCATAACAGGCCGCCTGTTCATCCACATGAATAGTTCCTACCTCTTCCAGTTCTTCATTAATCACTGCAAACGAAGCATTTCTTCGTTGCAATTGCCCGTCGGGTGAGAACCAGATTTTCACGACGGAAGAGCTGCAAAGTTGCAATTGCAAGGCGGCACTGTCCGCCAGGTGAAAAGTCACCTGACGTCCCTGCTGTGTAAAAGAAGTGCATGTACGTGTCTCATTTTCCGCCCAAACCCATGTTGGAAATACCAGGCACAACACCCATACCCATAATCTATATCTAATCATCATACCTATCATTTTAGTTATTCTGTAGCAGCCGCTTTATTCAACCACAATCATTGTCCAATATTTCAGGGAAGGCAATGTAAATGAGACAACCCCGTTCTCCTGTGTAAAGGTCAATTCCTGCAAAGCCCCTCCGTGTGCATCCGGCGACGCTACCCACAGCTTATTCACCTTTGCCGACAGATTCATCTGCAAAGCCGCTTTTGTAATCAGAGCCGGTTCCGGCATCGTACCGTCCACATCTCTCCAACTAAGGCTGTTCGCTTGCGAGAAATTAAGAAGATGTATCACTTGCTTGCCACCTACCTGCTTGGCATAAGTAGTAACTGATCCCTGTTGAGGAGGCCAACTATTCAATCTCATTTCGCCATTGGTACAATTCATGGAAACACTATTCTCCGTACCACCGTCACGAAGCAGATTCTGATAAGAAGTCAGGAAATCATAATAACGAACCATCGCTGTTTTCAATTCTTCGCTCATTGTCAGGTTCTCATTCGGAAAGTACTCTTTGCACAACATGTGATCGCCTCCCAACTCAAGGTGCGAACCACCCAAAGCAAACATGACAGCATCCGTCAGCAGAATACCCGGCGTATTAAATTCTCCCCGGTTATCCGCTTTATTATAATTCATATAAGCTGCAAAAACCGTATTCAACTGATAATTGCCATAGACTCCATTTTCATAAAGAATGGCTTTCAGATTGGTAAAATCAGCCTCATCCGCCCACACTTCATTATAGAAGAAATCAACTTTACCTGTCTCCCCTATCTGACGGGCACCGTAACGGCTGACCGCATTCATCACCAAACTCTTGTCCGGATGAGCCTGCTTCGTCGCTTCAATAAAAGAAGCATATCCCTCACGCAGATTGACCGGAATACCATTGTAATTGTAAAGCGTGCTGCGTCGTCCCAACTGGTCTATCTGATAGCCGTCGAAGGCAAAGTTCACATATACATCATCATTCCTCTCGTTCAAATATTTCTGCCATTCCTTATTAGAAGGATCTACCAGATAAATATTACTTTTCCATCCGCCCGGCAGATCATGACTATCTTTAGTAGTGTGAGAAGCATCCTTAAACAAATACCATTCCTCCTTCACCCCGTCCGTAGCGGCATCCTTCAACGCCCCGAAACAAAGATTGTAAAACATAGACTTCATACCGAAACGATGCTGCGCTTCAATGTAATTTTTCACCGAACTTGTATAAACCTCCCGGTTAGCGATGTCCATATATACTTCGTCCAACTGTGTGCGTGTACCGCCCAACGGCCAGTGATGCTTATTATGCCAGTCCTGAAACTGTACCCAATTGATGTGATGACGATTCAGATACGCCATCTCTTCCTGTGTCTTTTCAGCCGTCTTCTCCCGACTGAAATCAGCGACAAAACCATAACGCGGAAAACGTGCCGGATCACTGGATACATCTACCGCAATCGTACCGACAATCACATCTGTACCATTCTCCTGACGGTACAGTTCCGCCATATATCCTTTGAAATCAGTAGTAGGCGGTTGCCATGTCCAACTGGTACCATTTACCGACTCTTCTCCGACAACCTCCCCTAAAAGACGATAACGAACTTTAGTTCCGGCAGGCAACGCAGCTTCTGCTGTAAATACCACTTTCTCCCCCGGTTTATAGAAAGCCTTATCCGTAGACAGGTCCACACTTAAATCCGATGTTACCGGAGTCACTTCGGTGACACTGCCCGAAGCTCCTCCATTCTCCTGGTTCGACCCATGATCGTCACTGCAAGCCATACACAGAAAAGCAGCCACCCAATATATTATTTTCTTCATCTTGAATTCTTGTTTTATTGTTTCACAATCGAAATCGTCTCTTTCAACTGGTCAATCGTAATCCGATAAGAACCGGCTTCCTGAATATTCCACTTATAATCCAAACTACCCAAATCTGCATCCGGATACATACTGCTCAACTCCGCATCCGACTTAGCAACAAACAATGCCGTTTCTACTTCTCCCGTCGGAGCCTTGTTGCTCTTATCCGCCATAAACCAATCCCCGTTCCAGTCTGACTGTTTATCGCAGGATATCTTCATCTCACCTGTTTTCAGTGTGCCGCTCCAGGTAAAGATGTAAGGACTGTCAGCACTCTTAGTCATCGGAGTAGCATTGCCTAAATCCCATCCGTTCGGAGTTGCCTCACCCACCAGATACAGTCCTTCGTAAGGAGTGAACGGACGCATCAGCATCTTTTCTTTTCCTTTTCCTGTGTAGAACCATACTTTATAAGGCTTGCCACATTCGGCTTCCTTCATCTGCCATTTATTATCGTCACCTCCAAGCACTACGGATGTCGAAGTGTACGGAGCATTAGCCACGGTAGGATGGAAGAAAGCATCCGCCTGACCGAAATCTGTCACAGAAGCGAATTTAAATTCTCCGTCCGCCTTCCAGGGAATCACGGCTCCATAATGGAACAGGTTCATCTGAACAGCATCTTTAGACAGTGCTTCAAATCCCCAACCATTGTTACCCGTAAACGAACCGACAATGAAAAATTCTTCATATCTCCAGCCAATATCTTCCGTTTCGGTAAGTGTTAATGTCAGGTCGAGCAGGTTTGCTTTTACGATATAAGTTGCTTCTTTACTGATTGTGAACTGTTCGTCCGGTTGGTCACCCGATGTACGGTAGGTCAGTTTGAATCCTTCTTCGGCAGTAGCATCACGGTTGTACGACGGCAGGAATTCTCCTAAGGTCGTTATAAATTTAAACGATCCGGTATTCAGCTTTCCTGTCCATGTAAATTGTCCGTTATCCGTACGTTCCATTGCCGTTGCGTTATCGGCGCTCCATCCGTTCGGAGTAGCATCACCAATCAGGTAAAGCGTCGTAGTAACCGGCTGGTAAGTAGTCACCGTAAAGGCAGCCGTCGCAATCTGTTTCTGATCTTCCATTCCGGCAACAACCGCTGTGATACGTGCTTCCAACTCCGCTTTCACGGCATAACCGATACCGAACTGCGTATGCAGAAATTGGTTAAGTTCTTCCACTTTCTTAGTCCATTGATACGTTCCCGTACCCAAATCTACCGAATAAGGATTCGCAAAGTCCGTTCCGGCTTTCGCCAGTTCCAGCGTATAAGAGATACGGTTACCGCTTCCATAATTCGTTCCGGTAGTCCATGAAAGCGCCAGCGCCTCCTGACTATGGTTCTTTTCGTTCAACACCAACTCCTGCTGATTCACCGAAAGGGTGAGGGTATCATGTCCTTTATCTGTCTCCATATAATCCTCGGTACAAGCAACCATCGTTCCACCGATGAAAAGAGAGCATAACAACTGATATATATATTTCTTCATCATATTATTTGTCTAAATGAATGATTATAAAACGGATTAATAACCGGGATTTTGAGTCATCAGGTGATTGGAGTCCATCTCCGTCTGCGGAATAGGCAACAGGAGACGTTCTTTGGTCACATTATTCTTACCGATAGATTTCAGGAATGTCAATGCATAATTTCCATTATCAACCCGGATCATATCGAACCAGCGATGTCCCTCAAAAGCAAGTTCCATCCGACGTTCGTGAATAATCTTTTCTCTCATTTCGGTCTGCGTCAGAGTAGTCGGCAGCTCTGTCAGTCCGGCACGCTTACGAACGATATTCAATGGTTCGGCAGCCTGATCCGGATGTCCCTGCTCATTCAAAGCTTCCGCTTTCTTCAGTAAGACATCCGCATAACGGTATACTACAAAGTTGTTGGGGTTGGTATTATACTCCGGAGAGACGGTTTTCGACACAAGGAACTTACGTACGTTATAACCCGTATTCGACCAGGAACGTCTGTATTCCATACCGTCAAAAGCAGGACAACCTGATACAACACAGTGATGTCTTTCCGCAAATCACCGTCTTCGTATTGCTTGACAAACTCTTCCGTAGGCAGGTTCCATCCATAAGCACCGGCTACCATACCCGAATTACGTGGTCCCATGAAAGTAGACAACCAGGACGCTTGATTATCGCCGCCCCAAAAGTCATATTCCGTACTACCGGAGTATTGCACTTCGAAGAGAGATTCCGCACCATTATTGATCGTCGCATTAAAGTTATCAGCATAATTGCATTGAGTCAGATCATATCCCATTGCAGCAATGTTATTGCACAAGGTCACTACTTCATTATAATAGTCGCGATGGTTGGGAGCCAGTGTCAGGTAAATATCCGCCAGCATCGCCATTGCAGCCTCTTTGCAGGCACGTCCCCTGTCAGCATCTCCATAACTGCTTTTCGGAGGAAGCATATTCACTGCATTTTTGCAGTCGGAAAGAATTTGAGCATATACCTCATCTACCGTATTACGGGCAATATCCGCAGATTCTCCCGGTTCAAACGGCTCCAAGCGCAAAGGCACCCCTCCGTACAAACGAACCAGAATATAATAATAATGTGCACGCAGGAAATAAGCTTCACCCATGCAACGGGTCTTTATCTCATTGGAGACAGATGCTGAAGGCAAATTGGAAAGCACGATGTTGCAACGTCCGATCCAACCCACGGAGAACGCCATACATACAAGGCAAAGCCGTTATCGCTCTGGGCAATGAAATTGGAAGCCTGAACAGTCTCCAAACCGTCAGTACCTCCTCCGGCTCCTACTTCACTGTTGCCTGCGATGATGTCGAGGCTCCAAATACGCTGGTTATACATATTAGATGACTGAAGAGTCTTGTAGCAGGCAGTAGTCAGTGCCACAGCAATCTCATTCGTCACTTCCGATTCGGGATCGACGCCATATTTGGGATATTTATCCAAGAAATCGTTGCACGATGTCAATGCCAGCACGGCAGACATAAATACCAAAGTTATTATCTTTTTCATATTCTTTCTCCTGATTTAAAAGTTAAAGTTCAAGCCCATACTGAAAGTACGTGAAATCGGGTAACGGCTGCTGTCGATGCCATTAATATCCACTTCCGGGTCGAAGCCGGAATATCCGGTGATAGTTGCCACATTCTCGCAAGAGAAAGAGATGCGGGCATTTTCCAGTTGAATCTTTTGCATCCACTTTTTAGGCAGTGTATACGAAAGCGTGATGTTCTTCAGACGGAGATAGGAACCGTTTTCCACAAACCTGTCGGATACACGGCAGTTCTGGTTCGGGTCTCCCCAAATGGCGCGGGGCATAGAGTTGCTGGTACCTTCACCCGTCCAGCGGTTCAATACGGCTGTGGTTTGGTTGTAAGCGGCTGCCATTCCTTCGTTGTCAACATTGTTGGCGTTATAAATCTTGTTTCCCGATACGCCTTGCAGGAAAACGGAGAGTTCCCATCCCTTATAAGAGAAATTATTGCTTAAAGAGAAGAACCAGTTCGGATTCGGGTTGCCGATAACGGTACGGTCTTCATCATTGATGACTCCATCGTTATTCAAATCCCGGAAACGGATATCCCCCGGAGCGGCTCCCGGTTGGGTGGCATGGCGGTTTACTTCCTCCCAGTTTTGGAAAAGTCCGTCGGTCACGTATCCGTAGAATACATTGATCGGATAACCGGCTCTAAGCATAGTCACGTATGAGTTACCCATCTGATTGATAAACATCGGGGTTTCGCTGTTCAAGTCCAGAATTTCATTCTTGTTATAGGTAGCCGTTAAAGCAGATTCCCAAGAGAAAAGACCTTTCAGGTTGATGGTGCGCAGGGTCATTTCCACCCCTTTGTTGCGCATCTTGCCGGCATTGGTAAAGGTTTCAGTAGTATCTTCAAAACCGGAGGTGATAGGGATGGAAGCTTTCACCAACATGTCTGCCGTCTTCTTGATGTAGGCATCCAGCGAAAGGTTGACACGTGAATTGAACAGGCTCATATCCACACCGAAGTTGGTTTGGCGTACCTCTTCCCAATGAATATTCGGATTGGAAAGGGTGGTAGATACCAAAGCGGTGGAGTTGTTGTTGCCGAAAGGATAGACTCCTGTATTATAGGAAGCAACAAAGCCGTAGTTACCGATTTCCTGATTACCGGTCACACCGTATCCGATACGCAGTTTGAGGTCATTCACCGGAGAGTTGTCTTTCGGGAACCATTCTTCCTGCGAAATACGCCATGCCAGAGAAACGGAAGGGAATGTTCCCCAACGGTTGTTCTTACCAAAGCGGGAAGAACCGTCACGGCGCACAGTGGCTGTAAGCAGGTATTTATCTTCGTAAGAATAGTTGAGACGTGCCATCAGAGAAAGCAGTGCCCAGTCGCTCTGGCTGCCACCAATACTGTACATCTTCTCGCCGTTGTCCATTTCATGGATATTATCAAACATGAAGATATTCTTTTGAGCATTCAGGTAATCATAGTTGTTCCATTGGGCGGAAGAACCTGCCATCACACCTACACGATGTTTTTGGGCGAAAGTATGGTCGAATACAAAATAATTATCCCATAGGTAGGTAAATGATTTGTTGTCACTCTTATAGCGGGAAGATTCTTCTACCGGATTCGGTTTCCAGTCGTAAGCCGGAGTAAAGTTGTCGACAAACCAGAATTTGGCGTCATAACCGAAGGTGCTTTTCAACTTCAACCATTTGGTAAAGGCAATCTCTCCGGTGATATTTGCCAGAAAGTTATATCCTTTCGTCTCGTTCGTCATCATATACAACGTACCGATCGGATTGCGGACACTTCCATACCATTGCGCTTCCTGTCCGGGACCGCTCCAGCTACCGTCTTCATTCTTCACCGGTTGGGTGGGAAGTGCTTTCATCGCATCTCCGATGCTGTAAGTTCCTCCTTCTTTCACGTCCGTACTGAATGTCAGATTAGTAGTGAACTTCAACCATTTATTGACCTGAGCATCACTATTTGCCTGAAAGTTGAAACGACGGTAATTAACGCTTTCCACGATACCGGACTGATCGAGGAAACCGCCGGATACATAGTAATGTGCCTTTTCCGTACCACCGGAATAGCTAACCGAATAGCTTTGTTTCACTCCCGTACGTAGCATCTCATCCAGCCAGTTCGTTCCTGTTCCCAATAAAGAAGGGTCTGCCCAATAAGGGTTTGTATTATCATCATTATTAGACAGCATATCATTGCTCAAAGCGGCATATTGCGCAGCATTCAGCATATCGGGCACTTTAGTAGCGTTCTGAATAGCCCAGTTTGCGTTTACCGTTACTTTTCCGGCACCTTCGGCACCACGTTTGCTGGTAATCATCACCACACCGTTGGCACCACGCGAACCATAGATAGCTGTTGCCGAAGCATCTTTCAATACGTCTACCCGTTCCACATCAGCCATATTCAAGGAAGACAATCCCAAGTCGGTAGGAATTCCGTCAATGACAATCAGCGGGTTACTGTTATTGATCGTACCCAAACCACGGATTTTAATGGTGACATTATCACCCGGCTTACCGGCATCGATTATCTGCACGCCGGATACTTTTCCCTGCATTGCCTGACCGATATTAGCTACCGGAGAGTCTTTGATGTCCTTCACTCCGACAGAAGATACGGCACCAGTCAAATCGCTCTTTTTCATCGTTCCGTAACCTACTACAACAACTTCGTCCAATACTTCCGTATCTTCCTGCAAGGTTACTTTCAACGAGTTTTTCCCGTTCACCGGAACAGTCTGCGTTTTATAGCCGACAAAAGAGATAGTCAGCGTGCTGTTAGCCGGAACGCTTAATGAGAAATTACCGTCTACATCGGTTATCGTACCATTCGTTGTACGTCCTTCCACCACACTGGCACCGATCACCGGTTCACCCGTGGCATCTACTACATGTCCTTTTATTGAAATCTGTTGTGCGAATGCACTAAGAGATAGGAACAAGCCCCACATTATTAATAAGAGGCGGCGTTCAAAGCCTTTCGACTTCATACTCTGTTTCATGTACATTAATTTAAAGTTAATATAGGGTTACTTTTGTTTTCGTTCTCTGTGTCATTGCTGAAATGACCGTGAAACAAAAGTATCCACATTTCATACTGCTTCTTAAAGCAGATAGCAAAAATATAGTGATTTATACAGTGTCTCACAGCATAAACCACTAAATATAAGAACGTTATAAAATAGAAGTCAGACTAAAAAAGTAGTGATTTTCTTATTCTTCCACCTTCCCTATTTGCATTACTTTAGTCTCAAATTCATCTCTTTCTCCCAAAGCTTTGTTACGGACACGGGTCCGGTAATTATAAATGGTAGTCACGGAATAACGGAGGAACTGCGCTATCTTGGTACTGTCCGTAATCCCCAGCCGGATAAGGGCAAAGATACGGAGTTCGGTGTTCAACAGTTCTCCCGGTTTGGGTTGCATGGGTTCTGTGAGCAGCGCATTAAATTCCTCCACAAAATTGGGGAAGAGTTGCAGGAAAGTCATGTCGAAGTTCGCATAAAACTCTTTCAGTTCTTCGTCAAGGAATTGAGAAGATTTAATGGCTTTATATAGTTCTTCCACTCTTCCGGCAGCGGCAATTTTATTTAGAGAACGACGGTATAAATCCATCTTGTCGAGATAAGTGGAGCATTGGTCCATATATCGGCCGATATATTCCTCCTTGATATAATTGGCTTCCGAAAGCGTATGGTTCATCTCTTTCAGTTGCGAGTTGGAGTCGTGAAGTTCTTCGTTCAGTTCTTGCAACAACGTATTGGTATCGACCACTTCGCGACGTGCGGCAGCAACCTTTTTCATCTGCTTGTAAACGAAGAAAATGGCAACCAACAAAAATACGGAAAGCAAACTGATACAAATCAATGATACTTTCATCTCCTGCTGCTGCCGTTTGGTTTTCAATTGGTAAGCCTGGTCAATGATAGGAAAGACTTGCGAGATTTCTAACGTACGAAGGCGGGCATTGCAAAGAGTGGCATCCTCTAAGGAGCATTTCAGGTAATTGTAGGCACGGTCAATATCCCCTTCATCGTAGACAAGGGAAGCGAGTTTGCGCAAAGATACATATTCCTTTACTGCCGATTTCAGGTCGGCAATAGCCGAAAGGGCCAGGTAATGTTTTTGCCCTTGTTTGTCGCCTTTCAACCGGTAACCTTCGGAGAGAGTATAAGTAAGCATTGCTTTTGAATGGTCATCCAAAGAAGGTTTGTTGTAATATTCCATCAGCATACGGATGGCTTCATCGTATTGAGCATGTACGATACACTTATCCGCCATCACCAATACGTGCCCCAAAGAGTCGGAAGCGTTGACCTGCAGCAGAGAGTCACGATACAGATCCGTCATTCGATAATACTCTTTCTTGACTTTCTCCGTAACGGCATAATCTCCCATCAATCCGTAAATAGTGCGATACAGATGATAATAGTAACCATAGAGATAATCGGGCAACGTTTTCTTATCAATCTGCCCCAATAGTTCCAACGCTTCTTTATACATTCCGGTAGTTCCCATCACTTCCGCCATATTCATGGCAGCATCATCCAGGTAATCCAGTTTATCCATGCGATGCGCCAGTTCCTCTTTCCGTTGAGCATAGACAAAAGACGAATCCAGATTATAAGCCCGGTATTCATCGAAAAGACGTCCGCAAAAACCATATCGTTGTTCATCGGAAGTAGCCTCCGCCAACAATTTCTTCAGGTCAGCGATACGCGCCTCCTTTTCCGCTCCATAAGTCTGACGATTTTTAATGATACCATCAATCTCACGAAGTAACGCATCGGTACTCTTATTATCTTTTGCATAAAGCAGACCGGAAAGGACGATTGTCACAAAAATCAGAATCACTTTTTTCATAGTGCCGTATGTATTATAGTTGCAAAGATAAAAGTCTTTCAGAAACTTCCGGCTTTCAGGAGAAAATTATTGCAGACGGAAAACCAATGTTTATTAAAACAGGAAGCATTACAAATTTATTATGAAACATAATTATTATATTTATAATAATGTCATCGTTGGAACAACCATCAATATACAGATAAATTCAAAAGTATGTATTCACAGCAAATTCAAACTGTTCTATAAATATTTTCTTAAATGGATATATATTATTTTGTTCATAGAAAACTAACATAGCTTTCTTATAGTCGATAGAATCAACTGAACGAAATGATAAAGGACAATAACCGTTGGCTATAAGTATTGCATTACTTGTTATACGGGCAGTACGTTTATTACCATCAGCAAATGGCTGAATATAAGATAACAGAACTAAAGCTAGGAAAGCTTTATCAAAGATACTCTCCTTATTATTGATTAATTGACAAGTGTCTTCCATAGCTTCTCTTATTTGATATTCATTATCAAGTGGACGATAATTCGTACCCGTAATACCAACACGCCGAGAACGAATATGACGCTCAACTCCCAGTTCTTTAATAAGGATACTATGAATGTCTTCAATCTTTCTTATTGATAAATACTGAAGATAATCAGGATTATCTAAAATAAAATCAAGAGCTTCCTTGTGATTTAGTAGCATAATGGCTTCTTCTTTAGTTTTACCTTTTGCTTCTTCTTTTTCCAGCAAAAGTCTTTCCGTTTCAAGAAGATTATATGTGTTCCCTTCAATTTGAGAAGACTTCCAACTAAGATCCACACCTAACCTTTCCATTTCTTTCCGGTACTCTCCGTCTGTCATTTCTAATACATTTCTTCTAAACGTTTCTTGAAGAGCCGTTAAATGTTTCCGTTCATCCATCGTGAAAGGGTCAACATTAGGCAATATATCAGGAATAAGGCTGAAATTGAAAGCTTGTTGAATTTCACGCTCATCAACTTCTTTCCGAAAGTATGATTCTAAGTCGAAATAACTTGTAACAAACGTTTGTGGTGTTAGTTTATAACAGGTGGCAGGTCCTTGCCCTATGACTTCAATACTTCCAGCGGAAATCATGGCAGCTAATAAACGCTTGAATGTGGCGACACTTACTTTAGTATTCACTCCCTCCATTAATTCTGACCTAGAAGATAGAGGATGAAAACGAAGATATTGTTGAATTTCTTCTTCCATTGCTATTTAATTGATTATATCGGCTCAAAAATACATAATATTATTAATATATCGGCTCAAAATGAGCCAATAATTACAGTGTATAGGACTCTTTTGAGCCGATATGAAAATCTTCAGCTACCTGTTAGTAGTCTCATATTGTTTCTGCATTGCTTTGATCTATTCTTCAGAATTCTTATTTATCACAGCAATTTTATCCTGTAATTCTTTATTCTGGATTTCAGATAATCTCATCTGTTCAGTATGGATCTTCTGACTGTCCTCTGTGGTGAAATAGTTCATTTACGTACGGGTTTGGCTCATTCTCTGTACGGTTTTGAATAAAATAATGGAGTATTCTGGAAACGTTGTGGTAAATCTGAAAAAGATGATTGAGTTTTTAAGATTCCCCGTTATCTTTTATTATAAGATATGGGTCCAGGTGAGGGGTGGTGAGGGTAGATTTATAACTTTTATTTATTATTTCTATACTATCTCTTTTTATCCATCAAAAAATAACGTAAAGTTAAATTA
>ENA-OQJX01000731-OQJX01000731.1-human-gut-metagenome-genome-assembly--contig:-NODE-731-length-13179-cov-3.195066_pt1 | contig 13179 bp, 11 predicted proteins | sample MGYA00242615_ERZ504782 | MGnify/ENA primary metagenome ERZ504782 (study PRJEB26092, sample SAMD00036354) | human gut metagenome | host: Homo sapiens | study: EMG produced TPA metagenomics assembly of... | reverse complement strand
TTTCCAATACTGCAGCTTTCTCTGGGAACCTGGCAGGACCCGGCTTCAAACGAAACACTATATCAGTCTGAATTTCACGCGGATAAAAATGCGTTCCAAAGGCAATCAGCTCAAGGGAACGATCCAGGTTGATCAAAAAAGTTATTTTATCACAACCATTCCTTATGACTCTCATTTTGAAGTCCTGGTGGATGGCAAGAACGTATCTTATGAAAAAGTAAATACTGCATTCCTGGGCTTTCCGCTGAAACAGGGAAAACACAAAATCGAAATTTCCTACCATGCACCAGGCGCGGCTGCCGGAAAACTCCTGTCATTTGCAGGAATTTTAATCTGTTTGTTTCATCTCATTTCCGGCTTTCAGCATTCGAAACAGACGTCTCGCCGCATTGAGATATAATTCTTCGGCCTGTTCCAGTGCCGCATGCAGTTCCATTGGGGCATTGACTGTAGTCAGAATCGAATCGATTCCTGAATCGTAGATTCTTTCTGCACCCTGTCCCATGGAGCCAACAATGGCCACTGCCGGAATGCCGTACTTTTTGCTGTGCATCCCGACACCATGCAGTACCTTTCCAAACGCAGACTGCCAGTCTGTGCGCCCTTCTCCTGTAACCACAAGAGATACACCCTGAAGCCTGCTGTCAAAATCAACCAGATCCAGAACCGTTTCAATCCCTGATTTCAGCACCGCATTTAAAAAGACCACCAGTGCGGCCCCCAAACCGCCGGCTGCACCTGCTCCCGGAATTTCATTGACATCCACCCCAAACTCTCTCAAAAGAACATCCCGGTAATGGAGCATTCCCTCCTCAAGCCTTGCTAAACTCTCCGGGGTTCCTCCCTTTTGTGGACCGAATGTATAGGTTGCTCCATTTTCCCCACAGAGCGGATTATTGACATCACACATGACTGTGAATTTTGTCTTTGCAACTCTTGAATCCAGACCGGAAACATCAATTTCAGAAATTTTACCCAGATTTTCCCCGCATCCCTGCAAGATCTCGCCATTTTCATCCAGAAAACGAACTCCCAAGGCGCACATACATCCCATTCCTCCGTCATTCGTCGCCGATCCTCCGATTGCGATCGAAATATCCCGAAAACCACGATCCAATGCATCCAGGATCATTTCTCCGGTTCCATAGGTAGTTGTTTTTTCAGGATCTCGTTCCGGTTCTGTCAACAGTGGAAGACCGGATGCTGCCGCCATTTCCATGACTGCACGTTCTTCATCCAGTTTTCCGTAAAGCAGTCTGTTTTTTTCCAGAGAGGCCCGCACACCACAAGTGGAATCCGCTGCCCCTGAACTGCAGACAATACAGCATCCGTTGTACCTTCGCCTCCGTCTGCAGTCTCAATACTGGTACAGGTGCAATCCGGAAAGGATTCTTTTGCTGCTGTCGTAAGCAGTTCTGCAATACGCGCAGAAGATAACGTTCCTTTAAAAGAATCTGATGCAAATAAAAATTTCATAGTGAGAAGCCTCCCTTTTTCATCTTGTATTTTTCCCTAATGAAGGAAGAGTGACAGTATAAAGATCTCAAGCATACCGGAAAGACCAAGCACGAGCGTTGCCATTGTCTGTGTTTTGTATCCTTTTCCGGAGTCATCGCGCCGAAATTGGTAACTACCCAGAAATAGGAATCATTTGCATGAGATACTGTCATAGCTCCAGCCCCGATTGCCATTACCGCAAGCGTTGCCCGTATCGGGGAATCCAGTCCCAGAACCGGCAGGATAGGAGCTACGATTCCTGCTGTTGTCGTAAGTGCAACTGTTGAAGATCCCTGTGCACTCTTCAAAATCGCTGCAAGGATAAACGGGAAGAAAATACCTATTGTCTCCAGCAATTCTGCATTTTGTGTAATATAATCAATCATACTTGTAGAAGCGATCACTTTTCCCAACACACCGCCTGCAGCTGTTACAAACAAGATTGGTCCAACGGTTTTTAATGTTTCATTCGTCAAATCATAAAATTTATCGATTCTCCTTGCACCCACAAGCTGAATCACACCGAAAATGGTGCCAACTGCAAGGGCAATAACCGGCGTTCCCAAAAACTTCAAAATGTCATTTGCAGTTCCTGACCAGCCTGCCATTGATGCAATAGAGCTTGCTCCCATCAAAAGAATCGGTATGAGAATCGGTGCAAGTGCAATAAATCCATTTGGAAGTTTTCCGTATTCAGCAACCAGCTCTTCGTAAGATTTCTTTACATCATTACAGTTTGCTTCATCATCAGCTGTTACCTTTTTCCCGATGTATTTTGCATAAAAATATCCAGCAATCAGAGGAAATACAGAACATAATGCTCCAATTCCCATAACCATCAGTAAATTATCTCCAATCCCCAGTGTCGATGCCGCAGCAATCGGCCCCGGTGTCGGCGGAATGAATACATGCGAGATATACAAACCGCAGGAGAGTGCGATGGACATTGCAACGGATGACACACCGGTACGATTTACCAATGCTTTTCGGATTGGATTCAAAATAACAAATCCAGAATCACAGAATACCGGAATGGAAACAACCCATCCCATCAGTTCCATAGCCAACTCCGGATGGTTTTTTCCAACCAGATGGATGACCATGTCTGCAAGTTTCAATGCAGCTCCGGTCTCTTCCAGAATGCTTCCGATTAATGCTCCAAGAATAATAACGATGCCAATACTGGTGAATGTACCGGAAAATCCGGCTCCAATCACTGTTGCCAGACCACTGGTAACAGTTCCGTCCGATGCGGTCTGGTCGACCAGCGGAATTCCTGCCACCAATCCCAGAATCAAAGAAACACCCATAATCGATAAGAACGGATGAATCTTAAATTTGGAAATAGCTACAATCATGAATACAATTGCAACAATAAAAGCGATGATAAGTGGAAATCCTGTCATATTAAAGCCCCCTTTGTTTTTTTTGCTTTTATTTAATTGTATTCATTGTAGCAGAATATTTTTCAAAAATTCAGAATACTTCAACCAAAACTTTCTCCATATTTTGTGTTTCACGCACAAAACATGTGTTCTATAATTTTAAGTATAAATACAAACAGATCAGCATCCATGTATCGTCCATTGAACGCTGATGGTCCAGACGCAGAACCTCTCTTATTTTATTATAACGGTAGGTAAACGTATTCTTATGCATAAAGCACTGCCGCGCTGCATTTTGGATATTGAATTATTCTGAATCAGACTTCCCACAATTTCAATATAATTTTTTCGAAAGTCTTCCGGAAGTTTCTGTGCAAACACATTAAAAATCTGCTGTAATTCCTGTCTTGGAATGCAAGAGGTGATATATTCTCCTATAAAATCATAAAAATAAAACGCCTGATGTTCTCCAAAAATGTGAGTTTCCAGCCATTTGCAATGCTGATACGAATAATAATACTGAGAAAAGCTGGTCTGAAAGGTTCCAACGTAGAATGTACAGCAAATCTCTTCTTCCCGCATCCATTTCAACGTACTTTTCAAATAGTCGGCAAGCAAAAATTTATAATCTGAAAAAAGATGTTCCCCTTTTAGTGTTTTGAAGATCAAAATATATCGATCTTCCATCTGAAAACTGATATCCTGCGTAAGATGTTCCCGTCCGTTCTTGATTGAATGTAAGAAAGCCTCCTGATCTGAAGCGGACTGCAGATGACAAAGAATTGGAATTCGGATCAAATCCTCCCGGTAATTCAATTCTGCTGCCAGCTTTTGTATATCCTGTGGCGCACGATATTGCTTTTGCGTCAACATCTCCATGAAACGGTCCTTCCTTGTCTGTCTTCGAAACGCCTGCATTTTCTGATTTTCATATTTGATCAGCGTTTCTATCGCCATCTTGATAATGAGTGCGATCGGTCGTATCTCCTCTGGATTTCCCGTCACGCCTACCACGCCTTCCCGTTTTCCCTCAATCTCGATTATCATATTGATCCCGCTTAATACTCCCGGGTATTCATTGTCATTTTCAGTGACCATGATATCCGTTGTTCCATGCACGATCTGCCATGCAACTTCGTGAAATTTCCCGATTCGCTCCGGATTACGGCTCGCGATGATCACACCCTGTTCATTCATAATATTGACATTATAACTGGTGTATTTTGTAACCTGTTCGATTAGTTTTTCCGCCAGTGAATTCTCCAGCATCCTATCCAGCCTTCCTTTCCATTGTTTCTTAAATTGTAACAAGATTCCTGAGAAACTTCCAGTTTTTCAATCCGTATTTTTTTGATTGACATCTGTTCTGTCCTCATTTTATAATGAGAAAAATACAGTTTCCATTTTGTATTTTAGATGTCATCCAAAGGAAAGGAGTCAGAGTGTTATATATCATTATACCGATTGTAGTACTGTTACTTATTTTCTTATTTGCAGGCTATGTAAAGGCTCCGCCGAATAAAGCGGCGATCATTACTGGGCTGTCAAAAAATCCAAGAGTTCTGCTTGGAAAATCAGGCTTTAAAGTACCATTTTTTGAACGTGTTGACTGGCTGGAAGTCGGACAGATCAACATCAATGTTGTAACAGAAGATTATATTCCGACCAAAGATTTTATCAATATCAAAGTCGATGCCATTGCCCAGGTAGCAATGGAAGTTTCCAACAATCAGGTGTCTCCCGTTGCCATGCGAAACTTTCTGAACCGGAAGGCAGATGATGTACGATCTATGATACTGAATCTTTACAGGGAAATCTTCGTGAGATCATCGGAACCATGGATTTAAGGAGCATTTGTCAGGACAAAGCAAAATTCAGTCAGGAAGTCAAACAAAATGCAGAACAGGATATGAAAGAACTGGGAATCCGCATTCTTTCTTTCAACGTCCAGAATGTCAACGACAAAGACGGACTGATCGATGACCTTGGAATCGATAACCGCGAGACAATCCGTAAGACTGCACGGGTTGCAAAAGCAAATGCAGATCGTGATGTAGAGGTTGCATCTGCAGAAGCTGCAAACAAAGCCAGTGAAGCAAAAGTTGCAGCAGAACTTGCTATTGCACAGCGTAACAATGATCTGGAGATCCGCAAAGCTGAATTAAAAATTGGGGAAGATACAAAAAAAGCCGAAGCGGATGCCGCATACGAAATTCAGAAACAAACCTCCCGAAAAACGGTAGAAATCCGGGAACAGGAAGCAGATATTGCCCGCCGGGAAAAAGAAATTGAACTGCAGACAAAAGAAGCCGAAGTTGCTGAGAAAAAGCTGGATGCTGAGATCCGTAAAAAAGCAGAAGCAGACAAATATGCAGAAATGCAGAATGCAGATGCGGAATTATACCGCCGCCAGAAAGATGCCGAGGCACAGCAGTACGAAGCAGAGAAAGAAGCTGCGGCCATCCGTGCGAAAGGTCTGGCAGAAGCAGAAGCCATCCGGCAAAAAGGTCTGGCAGAAGCAGAAGCGCTGGACAAAAAGGCAGAAGCTATGAAAAAATACGGACAGGCAGCAATTCTGGAAATGATCGTAGGAGTTCTTCCGGATATTGCAAAAAGTGTGGCAGAACCATTATCTGCGATTGATAAAGTCACGGTAATTGGCGGAAACAGCGATGGGGTATCTGACCTTGCAGGAAATGTACCGATCATCATGGGGAAAGTCATGGAATCCGTAAAAGAAGCGACCGGAATCGATATGAACGAAATCATCCGTGCAGAAACTTTTGAAGGAAAAACAACAAAAAACATCAACTTTACAGGACTGGATCAGGTAGGAGAAGAGATTGCACAAGGTGCTGCTCAATCCGTATCTGAGACATTGCAGGAGACGGAATAGACACAAAAGATACAAGGGCTTTGGATGACAGAAAGGAAAGGGCTTTGTGAAGGTGCAAAGCCTTTTTAATTTCAGAAAAGATACGCGGAACAGCAATCGGTGATAAGTTTGATGCAGTGCAAAATATAACACTTTCCTCTTATCTTTATGGAATTTTTGAGATATAATGGTGTTGGTAATTTATAAAATTCAGGTTAGGGGGGGATACTGTGGATTCAGCAGTAAAAAGAAACAGATATGAAATAGACATGTGTAACGGTACCGTTTTGGATAAGTTGATTTCATTTTCCATTCCTTTGATGTTATCAGGAATTTTACAACTTTTATTCAATGCCGTAGACATCATTGTGGTTGGAAGATTTACAGGAAGTCAGGCATTGGCAGCAGTTGGATCAACAACTGCTTTGATCAACGTATTTACGAATTTGTTTATCGGAGTTTCACTTGGAGCAAATGTTCTGGCCGCGCGCTTCTATGCGTCAGGTCAGGAAAAGAAGATGTCAGAGACTGTACATACCGCAATTACATTCGCTTTGACCAGCGGAATTGTAATGGTTTTTGTCGGTTTGTTCTTCTCAAGGACCGCTTTGGAACTTATGGATACGCCTGCAGATGTAATTGAACAATCTGCTCTGTATATGCGGATTTATTTTGCCGGAATGCCGTTTTTTATGCTCTACAATTATGGAGCTGCCATTCTCCGTGCAGTAGGAGATACGAAACGTCCGCTTTTTTTCTTGATGATTGCGGGCGTAACAAATGCATTGCTGAATATGTTTTTAGTCATCGTTCTGCATCTTGGAGTTGCAGGAGTCGCGATTGCGACCGTAATCGCACAGATGATTTCCTGTGTGTTAGTGCTTCGGTGTCTCTACAGGTCAGACAGCAGCTATCAATTCAGATTTTCTAGGATGGGATTGAAATGGATTTATTTAAAGCAGATTTTTCAGGTAGGAATTCCGGCCGGAATCCAAAGTACGGTGATCAATTTTTCAAATGTCCTTTTGCAATCCTCTGTAAATTCATTCGGTTCTGTGGCAATGGCTGGATATACTGCTGCCAACAATATTTTTGGATTTTTGTTTGCATCCGTAAATTCCATCACACAGGCCTGTATGAGCTTTACCAGTCAGAATTACAGTGTTGGAAAGTGGAAACGAATGGATAAAATTCTTCGAAACTGTGTCCTTTTGTCGGTAGCAGTCTCAATTGTTATGGGAGGCGGATCCTATCTGATGGGGCCGCAGCTTTTGCGGGTTTACACATCGGATGCAGCAGTAATACAATGCGGCATGGAGATTCTCCTGTATACGACAGTGACTTATTTTATGTGCGGACTGATGGATCTGTTTCCGGGAGCACTGCGCGGCATGGGATTTTCAGCATTTCCAATGCTCCTGTCTGTAATCGGAACAGTAGGAACCAGGATTGTCTGGATATTTTGGGTATTCCCAAAACATCGTTCTTTAGATGTACTTTTTATTTCCTACCCTGCATCATGGTTTCTTACCATTGTATTACAAGTAATCTGCTACTGTTTTGTGCGGAGAAAGCTCAAAAAAGCCATCGTGACGGCTAAAATCTGAGAATTCTTATTCCGCTGAAAAGTCATCGTGATTGAATTTGAAGGAAAAAAGAAATGTCAAGTATATATGACAGAACCGATATTTATGATTTGTTAGAAGATCAAACCCATTGGAGTGCCTATAAAAAGCATTGGAAAACGTTGTTACAAGGAAAGAATGTTCATTCTTTTTTAGACGTTAGTATTGGATCAGGAAGTGTAACGTTGCCGTTATGTGAGTTGGGTGTTCAACTTGCAGGTTCCGATTTGAGCGAAGAAATGATAAGAAAATGCAAAGAAAAAGCTTCTGCGGCAGGATATGAGATTGAATTAAAGAGTTGTGATTTTAGGAAGCTTTCTTGCTGGGAAGGCAAACAATTTGACTGTGTTGCCAGTACGGGAAATTCATTGCCGCATGTAAATAATGATGATGTACTTACAGCTTTAGAGCAAATGAATTCGTTGGTAAAAAAAGGCGGATATTTATATCTGGATACTAGAAATTGGGAAAAAATTTTGAATGAAAAAAGAAGATTCTATCGGTATAATCCCGTTTTTGCAAAGAAATGCAGAGTCAATTTGGTTCAAGTCTGGGATTATAGTTCTGAAGACACTATAACTTTTAATCTTTTATATACATTTGAAAAAGAGAATCAAATAGTTCAAAGAGAAAATATTTGAAGAAAAATATTATCCAATCAAGAAAGAGATGATTCTAAGTAAACTGAAGATGATGGGTTATACGAATATTTCTGTGTATTGTTTCCCATCATATTTCAAAATGCCAGAATTCGAACTGGTTGACTGGTACTGTATTATGGCAAAAAAGAATGATTAAAATTAAAGTCTTGTGTGGTAGAAATATTTTGAATAAAGCTTGGAAGCATTTTTTATCTAGGAGGAACAGGTATTGGTATTGCTGTCATTGATAATCCATTGCTTGTTGACCATACAGAAATCAAAGATAACCTGAAATTCTATCAATCTTACTCCGATAAAAACCAGATTGCCCGTATACACGGTGTGGCAACGGCAAAAGAGTAAAAGGTGACGTGGAATTAAACAACGCTATTCGAAAAGCAAGAGAAAACAATATCGAAGTATTATGTCTGATTCCCAAAAATAAAATAAACAAATTCCAGAGTCTGACAAGAATCTCCTATACAGATGTAACCGACTTCAATAATTATATGCCCTATGATTCTGCCATAACACCTTTTGGAAGCGTGTATGTTCCAACCGCTAAAAGTACACATGCATCTAATTGCGGAAAAGAGAATTATACCTATAGCTGTTGGGGCGGAATGAGTTCCATCGTACCTTATGTTGCAGGTATGTACGCTCTGGCATGTCAGGCAGATGATTCGATCACTTTCGATGAATTTTACAAGCTGGCCAGTGAAACAGCCTATCGTTCAGAGTATACTTTTGCAACGTACGGAATGCAGGAGTATCGGATCATCAATCCTGGCGGAATCATAGAAGAACTGACTGAGAATGATGAGAAAAGTTAGGTATAGGCTTTTGTGCGGATCTTTGTTACAATATAATCAACAGAGAAGGGGTGTGAATAACATGGGTGAAGAAAAGAAACGCCTTCCGGTAGGATTGGAAAATTTTGAGCAGATTATAAAAGATAACTATTATTATGTAGATAAAACAGGATTGATTTCTGAACTGATCCGTAATGGTGGAATGGTAAATCTCTTTACCAGACCAAGGCGCTTTGGAAAAACTTTAAATATGAGTATGCTGGAGTACTTTTTTTCCATAGAGGGAGATAAAAGTATTTTTGATGGTTTGGAAATTTTAAAAGATCCGAAGCTGTGCGACGAATATATGGGAAAATATCCTGTGATCTCTGTTTCCCTGAAAGGAATCAATGCAGCTGCTTATGAGGGCGCTTTTGATTTTGCTGTGCAGATTATGCAGAGAGCGGCAGAAGCGTTTCAGTTTCTTTGCGATAGTGAATGCTTGAGCGAACATGATAAAGAGGCTTACAAAAAGCTTTTGGACAGTAACATGAGTGAGGCTGTTTTTTGCAGCGGACTAAGAAGGCTGTCGGAATTGCTGGCGAAGCATTACGGCACAAAAGTGATCCTGCTGATTGATGAATATGACGTTCCGTTGGCAAAAGCCTTTGCAAATGGATACTATGACCAGATGGTATTTCTGATCCGCAATCTGTTGGAACAGGCGTTAAAAACAAATAGCAGTCTGAAGCTTGCAGTGCTGACCGGATGTATGCGTATCTCGAAAGAAAGTATCTTTACAGGACTTAATAATTTTACAACCTTTACGATCGCAGATGTCGATTTTGATGAATATTTTGGATTTACAGATCAGGAGGTACGTGACCTTTTAACGTATTATGAATGTGCGGATAAGTATGAAAGTATCAAAGAATGGTATGATGGATACCGCTTTGGAAACGTGGACGTATATTGTCCATGGGATGTAGTTTCCTATCTTCGAAGTCTGCGTACAAACAGAGAAGCAATTCCTCAGAATTACTGGATCAATACAAGTAGCAATGCAGAAGTGAAGGAATTTATCCGGCAGTCAAAAAATCTGACCACAAAGAGGGAGATTGAGCGTTTGATGGCCGGGGAGAGTATCACAAAAACCATTCATCCGGAACTGACTTATAAGGAAATGTATGAGTCCATTGAGAATATCTGGAGTGTACTGTTTGCAACCGGGTATTTAACGCAGTCCGGTCAGGTGGATGCGAGAAAGTTTAAGCTACGGATCCCAAATTTGGAAATTCGGGATATTTTTAAAACCCAGATTATGGAATATTTCAAAGAAAGTGTTGCAAAAGACGGGGATATGCTTGGCAGATTTTGTAAGGCACTGAAAAACGGAGAGGAAAAGAAGGTTGAAGATATTTTTGAAAGTTACCTGAAAAAGACCATCAGTATCCGGGACACCTTTGTAAGAAAGGAAATGAAAGAAAACTTTTATCATGGTATTCTGCTTGGAATTTTGGGTATCAAAGAAGAATGGGGAGTCTTTTCCAATCAGGAAACCGGAGAAAGCTACAGCGATATCCTGATAGAAACAGAGAACAGTGAAACTGCAATTTTGATCGAAGTGAAATATGCAGGTGACGGAAACCTGGATGTTGCCTGTGAAAGAGCTTTAAAGCAGGTAGAGGAAAGAAAGTATGATGAGGAACTTAGGGAAAACGGAGTGGACAAAATTTTGAAATATGGGATTGCGTGTTATATGAAACGGTGTAAGGTAAAACTGGCAGAGGAATCCTACATCGAAACATAATCAGATGACAGAAAAACGGAGCTGTGAGAATGCAGTTTCGTTTTTTTGGCATGGATAGGCGGGAATTGATGTGAACAGTAACGAGTTATATTTGACATTCCTATATCTGAGAAAGATTTGCTTGAACTCCTTCCGCAAAAAGTATATAATATGGCGGGTTAACGTGCTGTTTCAGAATGTATTCTGCTGCTTCATATTATAGTATTGAATAATGTTATGCAGTGCTATGTATTTTATGCAAGACCATGAAAATGGTGTATAATTATACATAGCGCTGCACAGTAGAGAAAAAGTAAATTTGTTACGCAAGGGCAAAAACGAGGTGAAAAACGCTACTGAAACTCATAAAAAAACAGCTATTTTTCGTGAAAATCGGAAGAGAAAAGAAGGTTAATTTTTTGTATATATTAAACAAAAATGAAAGGAGAAACATGAGAAAACTAGCTTTAAATGATGAAATATTACTAAAAATCGAGAAGCCGGCCCGGTATATCGGGAACGAAGTGAACTCTGTGATGAAAGACAAGAACGAGGTGGATGTCCGTTTCGCTATGTGCTTTCCGGACGTCTATGAGATTGGAATGTCACATCTCGGAATCCAGATTTTATATGATATGTTCAACCAAAGAGAAGATGTCTGGTGTGAACGGGTCTATTCTCCGTGGCTGGATCTGCACAAGATCATGAAAGAAGAACAGATTCCGCTATTTGCACTGGAATCTCAGGATCCGATCCGTGATTTTGATTTTCTTGGAATCACGATCCAGTACGAAATGTGCTACACCAACATTCTGCAGATTCTGGATTTAAGCCGGATTCCTCACCACAGTCGTGACCGTGGTGAGGCAGATCCAATCGTTATCGGAGGAGGTCCATGTACGTATAATCCGGAACCACTGGCAGAATTTTTTGATATTTTCTATATCGGAGAAGGGGAGACTGTCTACGACGAACTGCTGGATGCCTATAAAGAGTATCGGGCAGCAGGAAAGAGCCGTATCGAATTTTTGGAACGCGCCGCACAGATCGAAGGATTGTATGTGCCGATGTTTTACGATGCCACATACCATGAAGACGGAACGCTTGCTTCCTTTGCACCGAACAACGAGCATGCACCATCTGTGATCAAAAAACAAATGGTACTGGACGTAACCGAAGCACCGTATCCACAGGCCCCTGTCGTTCCTTTCATCAAAGCAACACAGGACCGTGTCGTTTTGGAAATTCAGAGAGGATGTATCCGCGGATGCCGTTTCTGTCAGGCAGGCATGCTGTATCGTCCGACCAGAGAGCGCAATGTGGAGCGCTTGAAGCAATACGCCAAAGCAATGCTGGAAAGCACCGGACACGAAGAGATTTCTTTAAGCTCCTTAAGCTCCAGTGATTATTCCGAATTAAAAGAGCTCGTCACCTTCCTGATCGATGAATTTAAAGGAGAGGGAATCAATATTTCCCTTCCGTCGCTCAGAATTGACGCGTTCTCGCTGGATGTTATGAGTAAAGTACAGGATATCAAAAAAAGCAGCCTTACCTTTGCTCCGGAAGCCGGCTCCCAGAGAATGCGTGATGTGATCAACAAAGGACTGACAGAAGAGATTATTTTAGAAGGAGCCGGACAGGCCTTTGAAGGCGGCTGGAACAAGGTAAAACTGTACTTTATGCTGGGGCTGCCGACAGAAACAGAAGAAGACATGAAAGCCATTGCCCATCTGGCAGAAAAGGTTGCCAGAAGATATTATGAAATTCCGAAAGAACAGCGCAATGGAAAATGTCAGATCACGGCCAGTTCTTCGTTCTTCATTCCGAAACCGTTCACCCCGTTCCAGTGGGCACAGATGTTTCCAAGTGAAGAATACATTCGCCGTGCAACGATTGTAAAGCATGAATCTTACAGCAGTTGAACAAAAAAAGTTTGAAATATAACTGGCACGAGGCAGATGTCACAGTGCTGGAGGGTGTATTTGCCCGCGGGGACCGCAAGGTTGGAAAGGTGATCGAAGAAGCATACCGTCTGGGATGTCTGTATGATTCCTGGAGCGAAAGCTTGACAATGAAAAATGGATGCAGGCATTTGCAAATACCGGAGTGGATATTGAGTTTTACACCATGCGGGAACGCTCCATGGATGAGCTTTTTCCATGGGATTTCATCGATATCGGCGTGACCAAAAACTTCCTGAAAAAAGAATGGGAGAGAGCAATGAACGCACAGGTTACTCCAAACTGCAGAATGCAGTGTTCCGGATGTGGTGCGGCAAAATTTGGAGGAGGTGTCTGTTTTGAAGGCAAGAATTAAATTTAAAAAATACGGTGCACTGCGCTTTATCGGACATCTGGATGTTATGCGCTTCTTCCAGAAGGCAATCCGCAGGGCGCACATTCCGATCGCCTATACCGGGGGCTACAGTCCTCATATGATCATGTCATTTGCAGCTCCTCTTGGTGTGGGAACCACAAGTATGGGAGAATACTTTGATATGGACTTACGGAAAAGTTCCTACAAGCAGAAATTGAAGAATCGTCTACAATGCAGTTATGGTGGAGGCATTACAATCA
>ENA-OQJX01000730-OQJX01000730.1-human-gut-metagenome-genome-assembly--contig:-NODE-730-length-13182-cov-1.141861_pt1 | contig 13182 bp, 16 predicted proteins | sample MGYA00242615_ERZ504782 | MGnify/ENA primary metagenome ERZ504782 (study PRJEB26092, sample SAMD00036354) | human gut metagenome | host: Homo sapiens | study: EMG produced TPA metagenomics assembly of... | reverse complement strand
TTTTTATTAGGAGCCGTACTTGTCATAGGATTTAGTTTATTTATTTATCAGAATACCTATGAGTCGATCGAATCGAGTTATTTAACAGATAAAAAGAACCTGCTCAGGCAAGTCAAAACGAACGTTGAATGGAAAATCAGAACGATCGAATATTCGTTTTCTACGTATGGTTCGACCAAAAATTTCTCGGATATATTCAAGCATCCACTGACATATACAAATTACTCCACTTATTCTGAAATCAGGAAAGAGCTAAACTTTATAGAAACAATTGTTATGGATGATAATAATTATGATTTACTCAGTTTAGCTGGTAAATGGGGAGTAATCAATGGATCGTTGACTCAACTGACTGAAGAGGAAGTTGAAAGGTATCAACAAAAGTACATAAATAACAAAGATAATTTATTTTGGCAAAAGAAAAATATGCATTGGGAATTGCTACGATAGAGAAACATACAATAGAACAAGTTGTTGGGGAAAGCGGAGAAGATATACTTTCTATCGAAAACGAAGATGGAAAGCTTTTTTCTACACAGAAAGTAAAAGAAGAAGAGCAGCCAGATGCATTAGCGGATGTGGATCTAGATTACAACCAGTTGAAAGTGATAAGAGAAAATGGGACATCCTATATCGTACTGAAATACAGATATAATAATTGGATTTACAGATTAGAAGTTGATTCTAGTGCAATTGGAGCAACGATTCGCAATCTGAGAATCGGGTTAGTTGCAGTGTCTTTGACGCTAGTAGGACTGATCGGTCTCCTTTCCTATTTATTTTCGGATAGATTTGCCCGTCCAATTTCTCAAATTCAGGAACGTTTGAATCTTAAATCAAAAGGATTCAGTGGGAAAGAACTAGATTTGGTCGCTCAATCAGTCAGTCGGATCATAGGAGAAAAAGAAGCGTTAAGTGCACACTTAGTTACCCAAAAGCCGCAACTAGAAACGTTATTTGTACTCAGTTTATTTAGAAATCGAGTAGAAAGGCGAGAACTAGATCAGCGGTTGCAGCAATTTGGTTATAGTTCTCAAACTGACTGCTATTATACGGCCTTGGTTCAAATCGATCTGTTAGAAGATAGTCACGGTGGAGAGCGTGATTTGCTACTTTTAGCAATCAACAACATGATCACGGAAATTGTGCCAAAGGAAAATCGAATGCTGCCGATCGTTTTGAATGAAGAAATGCAAGCCACTATTTATCGAATGGATAAAGACGATGCAGAAGCAAGCAAAAAGTCATGGAGTATTGCCGACTCATTCAAAAACGTGTAAAAGAATACTTGAAATTAACTGTGAGTATAGGTATCAGTAACCGGTTCGAAACGCTGAATGAAAGCAAGCAATCGGTTGACCGAGCAAAAGAAGCCCTATATTATCGTGTAAATACTGGTCCGAGTTCGATCATATTTTATCAGGAAATTGTTCCTGCTGCGCATGAAAAAACGCTTATTAGATATCCAGTAGAAGAACAGAATCGATTGTTTGAAGCTATTCGTTCCGGAAATCAGGAAGTAAGGAAGTTGGTACATGAATTAATTAATGCATTGTTCGCACAAAATAAAAATCCTCTGAGCCGAGAAGTAGTTTCGGTCCGTTTGATCAATGAGCTCGTTCAATTAGGGCAGTTAATTGGGAGTAGATTCAAAAAATTTTGATAACATGAAACAAATCTATGTAAAAGCATTGAACAATTATCATCCCAAAGAGCTAGAAAAACTTGTTTTAGAACAATTAGTCTTGCCAATCACAGAATGTTCTCAAGCAATCACTGATCAATGAATTTAAAAATCTTTCGGAGAATATCATGCACATCGTCTATACAGAATATGACCGTGATCTATCTCTAGATGTGATTGCTGATAGGTTGCACTATAACCCTAATTATTTAAGCAATGTATTTAAAAAGGAAACAGGAGAAAAATTTGGTGATTTCGTTCAAAATCATCGTCTAGAGGTAGCGAAAAAGTGGTTGAAAGAAACCAATCTCTCTGTAAAAGAGATTGCAGAAAGACTGCAATATCGAAATCTGCAAAATTTTATTCGTTTCTTCAAAAAGAAAGAATCAATCACTCCGGGAGAATATCGAAAAAAATATTTGTGAAACAAGAGGCTGTTTTTCTTGTGGTCTGATTCAAGCAATAAAAGAAAGGAGAATAACCTTAGTATTTGTCTTTATGAATAGTTAAATTTCAAGGCTAAGCACGCAAAAAGGACTGTGACCAAAGCTTTGTCACAATCCTTTTTTGCGAATAAACGGTATTCAAGAGACAGCTTATAAAAATAAGGCTGAACGTCTCTTTCATAACCTCTATTTTATGTTCCATACATAATCAACCTTTGACAGAACCTACGAGTGCGCCTTTGACAAAGTATTTCTGAACAAAAGGATAAGCAATCAGCATAGGGACTGTGGCAATAACGATAACAGCCATTTTAACTGTTTGTGCTGGTGGAATCACATCAACGGCACTACTTTCTGCTTGCATCCCGCTTGATACAATGACGATCTGACGTAAAAGAATCTGTATCGGCCATTTAGATGAATCGTTGATATACAAAATAGCGGTCATATAAGTGTTCCAGTAAGTAACAGCATAAAAAAGTGAGATAGTAGCAATAGACGGTAACGCTAATGGCAGCATGATTTTGAAAAATACACCGAAATCTGTGCAACCATCCATTTTTGCCGATTCTTCCAAACTATCCGGCAAGGCTTGGAAAAAGTTTCTCATAATGATCATGTTCATTGCATTAACAGCTACAGGCAAGATCATTGCCCAATAAGAATTGACCAGTCCCAGAGAACGAACAACTAAGAATGTGGGAATCATCCCCCCGCTGAACAACATAGAAAATACAACAAGAAAGTTGACGAATCCTCGACCAAACAAGTATTTTCTGGAAAGCCCGTATGCCATCAGTGAAGTTGCGCACATGCTGACGATCGTCCCAACCCCGGTAACGCCAATCGAAACAGCAAGTGCTCTAAAAATAGTTGGTGTAGATAGAATATAACGATACGCGTCTAGAGAAAAGGTAGTAGGGAAAAGGATAAATTTTTTCGCGACGACTTCTTGTGTAGAAGCGAAAGATGTAGCGATGATATTTAAAAAAGGCACGATACAGATCAAAGCTAGCAAGATCAGAAACGTATTGTTGAAAAAATTGATAAATCATTCTTTCTCCTATAGAGACTTTCTTTTTCATATAGATAGGCTCCTCCTCAAAATAAATTAAATGTTCTGTTTCTATGTATTCAATTTATCATCGGTGAAAGATTACGTATATAATCATTTCCTACGTTAAGTGTCAGATAGAAAAAAATAGAATAGTTACTAGGCGTATCTTATTTGTGAAGAAATACACTTATATATTTTGCAAGTATAAAAATCGCTGCTGTGTAAGCGTTTTTACATGCGATAAAAATGATTATATACGTAATTCGGATAGTTATCTATCATAAAGACATAAGCAGCAAACATTCATAAAACTAAGGAGGGGCTTATGGAAAGTGTAAAGAAACAAGAACCATTTCAACTGACGCTATCGAAAAAAGAAGAAAAGCTCAGAAGACGAAAAAAAATAATTGCAGGAATCAAAACGAATAAATTTTTATACGTGATGATTCTGCCGGGGGTCCTTTATTTCCTGATCTTTAGGTATCTTCCTATGGGAGGGCTCGTTATTGCTTTTCAAGATTATCAACCATTTTTAGGGATAATGGGCAGTCCTTGGGTGGGATTCAAACATTTCATTCGTTTGTTTACAGAGCCGACTTTCTTTACTTTATTAAGGAATACTTTGATCTTGTTCGGGTTAAATATCTTCGTGTTTTTCCGATGCCAATTATTTTGTCCCTACTATTAAACGAAGTAACGAACAAGCGACTGAAAAGTGGGATTCAAACGATCATTTACATCCCTCATTTCATGTCTTGGGTAATCATCGTTTTCGATTACTTATGTATTTTTGAACGTTGACGGAGGGGTATTGAATGAATTCCTTGCAACGATGGGATTTGAAAAAATCAGTTTTCTGACATCTCCTGAGTGGACACGAAACAGTCTATATTGGACAAGTAATCTGGAAAGAGTTGGGCTGGTCTACGATCATCTACCTTTCAGCAATCACTGCAGTAGATACACAGTTATATGAAGCAGCTGAAATGGATGGCGCAGGACGCTTGCGAAAAACATGGCATGTTACATTGACGGCGATTCGTCCAGTAATCATTACCTTGCTGATTCTAAAAATCGGTCAGACACTGGACTTAGGTTTCGAGCATATGTACTTGTTATTGAATTCATTGAATCGAAGTGTTGCAGAAATTTTCGACACCTACATTTATACAGCTGGATTGAAGAATGGACAATTAAGTTTCAGTACAGCAATGGGATTGTTTAAAGGGGTCGTAGGATTATTCATGGTAATTTTAGCTAACAAGATCGCCAAAAAGCTAGGAGAAGACGGCGTTTACTAATTTAGAAAGAGAGGAAAAGACATGCTGCAGTCATTAGATAAAATAAATGGAAGGCTAAATCGTATTTTACAGTTGGTTTATTTGAATTTTCTGTGGGGTGGTTTAGTCATTGCAGGTCTGGGGGTTTTTACTTTTGGTCCTGCATCTTATGCAATGGTTGCAGTGATTAGAAAATGGCTGCGCACAAAAGAAACATTTCCTTTGACGAAAACGTACTTCTCATATTTTAAAGAAAACTATCGTGAAACCTTGCTGATGAGCTGGATATACGGCGTCATCGGAGTTGTTTTACTTGTGGATCTTTCTTTCATACACAATTGGTATCTTAGAATCGCTTTGTATATTGCTGCGTTCTTGTATTTGCTCTCAGCACTCTATATTTTTCCAATCATGGCACATTATGATTGGAAAGGATATTTTTTCAAAATGAAAATGGCATTTTTGTTCGGATTCTCTCATCTTCATTATTCATTAGTATTAATACTAAGTCTGGTGGGTATTTACCTGATGATCATCCAAACAATGCCAGGTGTTTTAACCTTTATCGGTGGCAGTCTCTTCTTTTCCGCAGTCACGTGGACAGCAAATTCTATATTTTGCCATTTGGAATGGAAGAACTCATATACAGAAAAAACAGAAGAAAACAAAAATATCATTAAAACAGTGAAGGAGAAAATTTATGAAAAAAGCAACGCTCGTAAAATTAGGTCTTAGTTTTGCAGGAATTTTAGCACTTGCCGCATGTGGCAACAGTTCAAATAACAGTTCTTCAGAAACAGAAGATGGGAAAACCAAAATCACTTGGTTGAATATTTTACACCATGCTTCCCCACCAACTGACACAATCGTGAATCTAATAGAAGAAAAAACCGATACGGAACTTACATTCAATTGGATTCCTGATGCTTCAAAAGAAGAAAGACTGACAACTGCATTGGCTTCTGACGAACTAGGAGATATCGTTACACTTCAAATTGCTATGCTGAAAACTCTTCTGTCCGAAGTGCGTTGAAATCAGGCGTATTCTGGGATGTATCGGAATATTTAAAAGACTATAAAAACTTAAGCCAAATCTCTGAGGATAGAATCGAAGCTGCAAGTATCGACGGAGCATTGTATGGTGTGCCAATGCAAAAGGACTATGCTCGTGCTGGTTTAGTCATTCGAAAAGACTGGTTGGATAATCTTGGATTAGATGTTCCAACTACGATGGATGAACTTTACGAAGTAGCTAAACAATTTACAGAAAACGATCCAGATGGAAATGGTGTGGATGATACAGTTGGTTTTGGTGATCGTGCGCCTAGTGATATTCGTTATACCAGCTTTAAGCTGTTCACTTCTTATTTTGGAGCACCGAATGGCTGGGCTGTAGATGATAATGGCAAATTTACTCCAGAATTTGATACAGAAGAATACATGAAAGCGTTGAACTTCTCAAGAGATCTATTTGAGAATGGCTATTTGGCACAAGATTTTGCGGTTACTCAAAAGACTGACCAGCAAGAACAATTTGCAACAAGGAAAACAGGAATCTAGCACTGGGATGGTGGATATCAAGAACCTGAAGACAATGGGACAAGGTATTCAAGATGATATGGAATTAGTCCCTGTAAACAAGATTTCAGATGGTGAAGGCGGAGGTTATCATGTTTGGTCAGAAGGAAATGGTATTGGTGGTTTGTTAGCATTCCCTAAATCACAAGTAAAAGACGAAGCACAATTGAAGAAATTACTGCAATTTGTTGATGATCTTCTAGAAGAAGATATGTATAAATTGATGACTGGTGGTATTGAGGGAACACATTATGAATTGAATGATGATGGTTCTATCGAATTTATCGATATGGATCTTTGGCAACAAGAAGTGCAACCGCTATCAAGTTCTCGCCCTAGTGAAGTAACGACTCTTTCAAAGACGCAGATCCTGAAAGAATTGTCGAATCAATTGATCAAGAAACGAAGAATTCGCTGTAATGGAATCCATTCTGTGCCTATTGGATTCACCGACGAACAATGAAGTAGGATCGGAAATCGAAAAATCGTTATTGATGCTACAGTGCAATACATCATGGGACAGCTTGACGAAGAAGGATTCAAGAAAGCTGTAGAAGACTGGAAAGCACAAGGAAGGCGACCGAATCACACAAGAATACGAGGAAGCATACAAAGCAGCGGCACAGTAATATAGACGATTGGGACAAATACTTCTTGGTATTTGTCCTAAATCCTATTTTAATTTTTAAAGGAGAGCAAATAATGGAAAACTGGTCAAAGAGATTAGCAAAAAGCATCATGGAAAGAACACCTCGCTTATATGAAGAAAAGTGGTATAAAGGAAAATGGTCTTATGACTATGGCGTCGTACTTAAAGGGTTCCAATTACTTTGGGAACAAACCCAAGAAAAAATTTATTTTGATTTCATAAAAGACAATATCGACTATTTCGTGCAAGAAGATGGAACGATCCGTGGCTACAGCGTTGAAGAATACAATATCGACCATGTAAATACAGGAAAGCTTTTCTTTTTATTGTACAAAGAAACAGGCGAAGAAAAATATAAAAAAGCAGCAGAACTCCTTTCCCGGCAGTTGGCAAACCATCCGCGTACATCCGAAGGGGCTTTTTGGCATAAAGAAATTTATCCTTATCAAATTTGGTAAGATGGATTATATATGGGCTCACCTTTTTATGCTGAATTTATCCAGAATTTTAGTGAGGAAAAAGATTACCAAGATGTCTTGAGACAGTTTGAAATCAGCTATAAACATTTATTTGATCCAAAAACAAATTTACTGATCCATGCATGGGATGAAAAGAAAGTCCAACCATGGGCTGATCCAGAAACAGGTTTATCTCATCATTTCTGGAGTCGATCGATTGGCTGGTATCTGATGGCTGCGGCAGATACCTATGAATTGCTTCATGCGGAAACGGATTGTTCTTTGCTGAAGGAAATTTTAGAAAAGACATTGACCGCATTACTTCCGTATCAAGAAGAAAACAGTGGGACATGGTATCAAGTAACAACAGAAACAAAACGGAAAGGAAATTATCTGGAAGCTTCTGGCAGCAGTATGTTTGTTTACGCAATGGCTAAAGGGATACGCTTAGGCTTGCTGAACAAAGAAGAGTGGCTGCCGCAAGTGAAAAAATCTCATCAAGGACTACTCGATGAATTTGTTCTTGAAACAAAAGAAGGCTGGTTGAACTTGAACAAAAACTGTCAAGTAGCAGGGTTAGGCGGAGCAGAACAGCGAGATGGTTCATACGCTTACTACATCAGTGAGCCGATTATTTGTAATGATCAAAAAGGTGTCGGTGCATTCTTGCAAGCATTGATCGAAGTGGAGGCATTATAAGTATGTATGATATTTTGACATTCGGTGCATCAATTGATGAATTGAATACTGAAGCAATACAACAAGCGATTGATGCAGCAGCAAGCGCAGGAGGCGGAACCGTAGTTGTGCCAGCAGGTGAATTTTTAACAGGGGCTTTATTTTTAAAAAGCAATGTAGAACTTCATTTGAGCGCAGGGGCGGTTTTGAAATTCTCTGACGATCCAAAAGATTATCCTATTGTTCATTCACGTTGGGAAGGAGTCCATCGAAAAGTCTATGCTTCCTGTATCTATGCACAAAATGTAGAGAACATCTCTGTCACTGGTTTCGGTACATTAGATGGAAATGGAAAAAATGGTGCAGTACTTCCGTAAAACGAACCAGATAATCTGGCTTATCCTCGTCCTAAATTGATGAGTTTCCATAACTGCCATCGAATCACTGTGAAAGATATCAAACTGATCCAGTCACCAAGCTGGACGATCAACCCAATTCTTTGTAGCAACGCGACGTTTGACAACTTGACGATTTTGAACCCGGCGGATTCACCAAATACAGACGGCATCGATCCAGAATCCTGCAAAAATGTGCGTATTAGTAATTGCCATATTGACGTGGGAGATGACTGTATCGCAATCAAAGCAGGGACTGAAGATACGTACGAAAGAATTGCTTGTGAAAATATCACGATTACAAATTGCACGATGGTCCATGGACACGGAGGGGTCGTGTTAGGAAGTGAAATGAGTGGTAGTATACGTAATATTACCATTTCAAATTGTATCATTCCAAGAAACTGATCGAGGAATACGATTGAAATCTAGACGAGGTCGAGGCGGGAACGTTGAAGATATTCGAGTATCCAATATAGTCATGGATAATGTGATGTGTCCATTTATACTGAATCTTTATTATTTCTGCGGTCCGCGAGGAAAAGAACCATATGTATGGGAAAAAACGGCTTATCCGATAGATGAGCGGACACCAGCATTCAGAAGGATCCATTTTTCGAATATCACGGCAAGGAATGTCCATGCTTCTGCAGGATTTATTTATGGATTAGCAGAACAGTTTATACAAGAAATCACATTTGATAATATTGATGTTTCAATGGCCCAAGATGCAGTTCCCGGTGTCCCTGCTATGATGACAGGGATAGAGGAAATGAGCAAGCAAGGATTTTACATTGGTTTTGCGGAGAAGGTTACCTTTAATCAAATGACGATTGAGAATCATGAAGGACCAGCATTTCTATTAGAAAATACGAAAGAAATCAGTATTGAGAAATTCCGGTCAACTCAATCGGAAAACATGGATGATCTGGTTGTTCGTAAAAATTTTGCTTATGCAGTTGAATGACTTTTTAGGTGATCCATCTAGCAGACTTACTCCTAGTGGAAAGCGATTATACAGAGAAAAACAAAATGGGTTTATGCTTGAATATTATCAACTGTACTTAAATGAATTGGAAACAGTACCAGTACTTTATGCTTACCCGGAGAAAGAAGGACCGTTTCCGACGGTCCTTTACCTGCATTCTCACGGCGGAGATTTTTCAGTCGGGAAAAGTGAATTGATCCATGGTGCTCCTTACTTAGCTTCTCCATCTTTTGCAGAAGTACTGACAGGAATGGGATATGCTGTTTGGTCGATTGATGCTTGGGGATTTGAAGAACGCGGAGGTATTTCCGAAAGCGAGTTGTTCAAACAATTTTTATTAACAGGAAAAACATTATGGGGAATGCGTATTTATGATGTGATCAGCTTGATCGATTATTTGGAGACAAGGGAAGACACAGATACTCAACGGATCGCAACGATTGGTCTTTCTATGGGAGGCTTATTAAGCTGGTGGGTGGCGGCATTGGATTCTCGTGTCAAAGTTTGTATTGATCTAGCGGCACAGGTGGACATCGAAACTACTTTTGCTACATCGTCGCTAGATCATCATGGGTTTTATTACTATGTGCCAAACCTACTGACAGCTTATACAACGTTAGCAATCCAAGAAAAAATCGCTCCGCGCCCTCGTCTTAGCTTAGTTGGAAAAAACGATACGATGTGCTTGGACGAAGGCGTACTGAAGCTGAGAAAAGGACTGGACAAGAAGTATCGATCAATGGGTAGTCCAGAAAACTTTTCTTCTTTTTCTTTAACAGGCGGTCATATGGAAACACAAGAAATGAGAAACATTTGGAAACAATTCATAAGGGAGCATTTATGAGGATGAAAGACAAACTGATAATTGGAAAAAATTCTATAGATACCCCGACGGATTTTGAAACTATCCAAGAAGGAATCGATTATTTGGCAGACCTGCCGGATAGCCATCCAAAGTCTTGATAGTAAAAGAAGGAAGATATGATGAATATATAGAAAGTAGATTATCCAATTTTAAACTTGTGGGAACAGGAACAGTAGTGATCTCTGGTAATCGTTTTGCAAAACAGGAGTATCTTGACGGTAGCCAGTTAGGGACTTTCCGAAGTGCTACTTTTTTCTTAGAAGGATCGAATGTCGTATTAGAAAATCTTTACATCGAAAATACAGCAGGTCCAGGAGAAAAAGTAGGTCAAGCTGTTGCTTTATTCAATTCAGGAGATCGCGTATTGTTAAAAAACTGTCGACTAACTGGTTATCAGGATACTTTATGCACGGGTCCGTTGCCTGACTTGCAAAAAGATGGTACACCTTTTTGTACACCGGCTTCTGCCAATCCTGATTATTGTCGTCAGACCTATGAATATTGTTGGATTGAAGGAACGGTGGATTTCATATTTGGTGGGCAGATGCAGTTTTTCGCCAGTGCCGTATCCATAGCTTAGCCAGTAAAAATCCTGGATACATCACAGCAGCATCTACGCCGAAAAATCAAAAATCAGGGTATCGTTTTGAAAGCTGTACCTTGACTGCAGAGCCTGATACTAGAAACGTCTATTTAGGAAGACCGTGGCGTCCGTATGCAAATGTCGTGTTTGAAGCGTGTAAGATAGGTGGGCATGTTCACCCAACTGGTTGGGACAATTGGGATGACAAGAAAAATGAACAGACTGCCAAATTCTCTGAACGAAATAACAATTATGAAACACCAATCAAAAGACCTGAATGGATCCATTTAGAAAAGCAGGGGGTTCTGAAATGAAAAGAAAATGGGAACTATTGCTAGGAATGATCGGTGGCAGCCTATCTCTGATTTTCTTTGGCGGGTTAGCAGTTACTTTAAGTAATATGTCTGCGTCAGAGTTTAAAAAAGTTATCAGTCGCTTGCTGTCGATCATCCAACTTTGTCTTTAGAAAATACATTTGAGCTATTACAGGACATGACTGGTCTGTTTGCCGTTGTATTGTTTATTTCACTTTCTTTTTTAGCAGTAGCACTATTTTTGACGGCTAAAGGAAAATACTTAACAACTGCCACTGGCTTGTATTTTATAACGGGAGTTATATTGTTGGTCGGCACTCAGTTTATTGCGTTTCCTTTTGCATTTTTTTATTTTGCCGCTGGGGTATTCAGTTTGTATCGAGTAAGAATAAGAAAGGAAGCCTGAATCATGCAGACTATCAAAGTGAAAAATCCTATTTTAAGAGGGTTCAATCCAGATCCTAATATTTTAAGAGCGAAAGACCGATATTACATTATTGTCTCCTCTTTTGAATGGCTTCCAGGAATTCGAGTATATGAGTCGAAGAATTTAGTCAATTGGTCACATACAACGGATATTTTGACCACTCAAGTATCTTTGCAAGGAAATCCTACAAACGGAAGCATATGGGCACCGCAAATCAGTTATGCTGATGGATTGTTCTATCTTGTTTACACAGATGTCAAAAGTGCAGGCCGTCCGTTTAAAGATGTCCACAATTACTTGATTACTGCATCTGAGATCACAGGACCTTGGTCCGAACCGATTTATTTAAATAGTAACGGCTTTGATCCTTCTTTGTTTCATGATTTGGAAACAGGAAAAATGGCTTGTCAATGAATTATGGGATTATCGTCTGGACACACCGAATAAATCCAGCGGTATCGTATTGCAAGAATATGATGCAGAGAAGAAGAAGCTTGACGGTCCCATCTATAAAATATTTGCAGGTACAGAATTAGCGAAAACAGAGGCACCGCATTTGTATTTTCGTAACGGGTATTATTATTTGAGGACAGCAGAAGGCGGTACAGGAAGAGGACATTCAGTCACAGTCTGCCGAGCAAAGAAGATTACTGGTCCTTACGAGCTTGATCCTGGTTTTCCTATGCTGACAGCTAGTGACAAACCTGCTTCTACATTGCAATGTACAGGACATGGGAGCTTAGTACAAACCCCGTCAGGAAAATGGTACATGACATATCTTTGTACCAGACCATTAAACGGTGCGGCTATTTTGGGAAGAGAAACCGCTATCCAAGAAGTGTATTGGACGTCCGACGATTGGTTAAGGCTTAAAGATAACCAGACAACTCCGATGGAAGAAATAATGATTGAGACGAATGAAGAGGTACAACAAGAGAGAGATCATCAGTTTATGGATACATTTGAAGGAGAGTTAAAAAAGAACTGGAATGCCAGACGTATTTTGCCAAGGGCTGATTGGTGTGATACAAAAACTAGACCTGGTTTTTTACGACTGATTGCCGGTGAATCTCTTCAATCTACCTTTGACCATCATTTATTAGCTATTCGGCAAACGGATTTTACTTTTGATGCGGAGACAGCATTTGAATATACACCTAATAATTTTAATCAGATGGCTGGACTGGTATTGTACCTAAATGAATCCAATTATATTTATTGCTATGTTACTTGGAATGAGAACAAGGGAAAATGTCTTCGTATGATAGAATCAGAAAACGGAGTTGCACAAATAGAAGATTGGAGGATTCCACTCACAGAAAAGAAGACTTTCTTGAAAGTAGCCGTAAGGAAAGAGACAGCACAGTTTTATTTGAAAGACACACCATCTGAAGAATGGAAGGAAGTAGGTCTACAAAAAAACATGTGTATACTCTCAGGTGGATTTACCGGGAATTTTATCGGGATAGTCGTACATGATTTGAATAGAAAAAGAGGAAGTTATGCGGACTTTGAATTTTTTAAGTACGAAGGAAAAGATCTTGAATAATCTAACTCTCTAATAAATAGAGATTCACTAACTTGTTTTTGCTAGTTAGTGAATCTTTTTGTTTATCTATGATGTTATGAAAATAATATTAATGCCCTTTTCTGACAATGTTTTTAAAACGTATTTTTGTTTTTTTTTCTGTCAAGATAATGCAATAAAATGTCAATATTGTGAATATCAAAACAAGAAAAAAAGAGTTATAATTTTGAAAACGTTTATAGAAGAGGTAGG
>ENA-OQJX01000728-OQJX01000728.1-human-gut-metagenome-genome-assembly--contig:-NODE-728-length-13207-cov-2.213761_pt1 | contig 13207 bp, 9 predicted proteins | sample MGYA00242615_ERZ504782 | MGnify/ENA primary metagenome ERZ504782 (study PRJEB26092, sample SAMD00036354) | human gut metagenome | host: Homo sapiens | study: EMG produced TPA metagenomics assembly of... | reverse complement strand
GATTATATTATTATTGTACTATTGTTATAGTTACAGCAAATAACCTCATCATTAGCTCATTAGACTGACGGTGAACCATAGCATAGTCTTCAAGTAAACTATGCCCCGTCTTTCAATTACATACATCGCATCATCATATGCATTTTAAAGTCATTCACATCTGCATAGTCCTGATATCCACGAGTCAAATAAACCAAAGCACGCAAATGGCGAGCTGCTGCTTTTGAAGCACGTCCAAAATCGGAAGCTCCTTGTTTTTCGGGCAATGAAGAAGATAACACATCTTGCAAGTCTTTCAGAATCTGAGTATAAAATTCCGCGCCACTGTTCAGTTTAGAAGTTGTTGCTGTTGATTGAGCTTCTTCCAGTACCAAAGGAGCTTGCCCCCAATTCTTCACAATTTCAAACAAATAAAGCGCACGAAGAAATTTGACTTCTGCCATCCTCAAGTCACGTTGATTCGGATCAATTCCTTCAATAGGGTCTTCTGTTTTAAGAGTCACATTTGTAGCACGGCCGATAGCAGCATTTACATCTTTTAATGCTACATAAAGTTTAGACCACTGCTCATATACAGTTCCGTTTGATTTATCATAAGTCACTACATACTGATTCAAGTCGCTAGTAACAGTACCGTTAGGCTGTGTGCCAATATCAGTACCCAATTGAGTAAGTTTATGGTAACTATAATTATTATATACAGACTTCAAAGAGGCATACGCACCATTAACTAATGATTCATAACCTTTGGCTGTTTTGTAATAGTCTTCAGCTGACTGACTAGTCCAATTTTCTTCTTCAAGAAAAGACGAACAACTTGCGAAAGTAGCTACGGAAATAAGCAATAAGCCCTTTTTAATTATATTCTTAGTTTTCATTTTATTCTTTCTTTAATTTCGATTTGTTAAAAAGAAACATTCACTCCAAACATCACATTGCGTGTCATAAGGTCTGTGCTAGATACATTTGTAGGTAACTGTTCGGGAACAATAACATTATCAGCACAAATAATCATCGGATTTTGAACCGTACAATACAATCTCAAATTGGTCAAGAATGATTTAGAAATCAATTTCTTATCAAATGTATATCCCAAACTAACATGAGTTATTTTAAAGAAATCTGATGATGACATTGTATGTGAAACGTCCGACTTCTGATTTCCCCACGAACCTGCTTTGCTACGATAAGTTCCCATATTACCGGGTTGAGCCGATTCATTAGTAGGATTCTCTGGGGTCCAATAATCTTTCACCATATTATTTAAGTTCATATTATTGTTCTCAAGTGCATAAGACACATAGAATTGATTACGCATACGACCGCCCAATTGGAAAGAAGTACCTACCGATAAATCAAAATTCTTATAATTAAAAGTATTAACCATACCACCGGTCCAATCCGGGGTGCGCTTACCATCAATTACGCGGTCAGCATCATCTATTTTACCATTTTTATCTAGATCCAGTACTTTATATTGGCCAGGTTTACATCCATATTTAGCAGCCTCTTCTGCTTCGTCCAACTGCCATACGCCAATAGTCATCAAATTATAGTTGATGTCAATAGGTTGTCCTACCACCCAAAGATTGCTATAATCACCCTTCATTCCTTCGAATGACTTACCTCTTGAAGTCAGATCTTCTATATATTGCAGCTTTTCAATCTTATTATTATTATAAGCTATATTGAATGAAGTTCTCCATGAAAAGTCTTCTGTACGGATATTTTCCGTATTCAATACAAATTCAAAACCTTTATTACGAACAGAACCAACATTAGCCTTTACTGAAGAATAACCAAGAGTAATGGGAAGAGTTTTGTTCATAATCAAATCTTCTGTCAAACGGTTATAGTACTCAAAAGAACCTGATATACGGTTGTTCAAGAAACCAAAATCAACACCGATATTATATTCTGTTGTTCTCTCCCAACCTAATTCCATATTACGCAAATTGTTAGGCACGTAGCCAATTACATCATTCGTTCCAAAAGAATAGTACTGAGCGCCACTGATAGAACCTTGTGTCTGATAAGCACCTACATTATCATTACCAGACTGACCGAAACTTACACGCAATTTCAAGTTATTCAGCCAATCAATATCTTTCATAAATTCTTCTTCAGTGATTCTCCAAGCCAATGCACCAGCGAAGAAACCTCCCCATTTATGTCCTTCAGCCAATTTGGAAGAACCGTCATAACGCATACTTGCAGTCACATAATACTTGCCTTTATAATTGTAGTTCAAACGTGCCAAATACGACATCAATGATGTTTTAATGTACTTAGATTGAGTCTTATTCGTTTTTGCACCATTTTGCAAAGCATACCATAAAGAATTATAAGAAAGACCGGCACCGTCACCACGCATAAATTCATTCTGATATTCGGTCATTGAATAAACACCTGTCAAATCAAAATGATGGTCCTTCATCAAATCAAAATTATAAGTAACCATATTATCCCAAACCCAATTCAAAATGGTAGTTTTCTCATACCATGCAGTAGCTTGTGAACCTTGATTACGCTTAGTATAAGCACCTGCATACATACCATAGTCAATAAATTGAAGATCGGGAGAAAATGTAGAGCGTAACGCCAAATTCTTAATAGGATTAAACTCTACAAATAAATTACTCAGAACATCATATTTCTTATATCTCCATGATTGGTTTTTCTGAGTTACAAAAGGATTGAACTGTCCGCTACCATATTTGAATTCCTGCTCACCTGTCACAAGATTAGTAGGATGATAAGTAGGACGTAAACGATAAATAGTCTGCAAACCATCTTCATTACCAGTTTCTTGGTCAGAAAAAGTTCCATAAAGGCTTACCCCGAACTTAAAGTAATCATTAGGCGTTACGTCAACGGCAGCACGCAGATTATATCGCTTATAAAACTGAGGTTGAAGACAACCATCTTCATTATGATAACCCGCAGACGCCACATAGGATGATTTCTCTGTTCCTCCAGAAACTGAAAGTGTATGACTGTTCATCCACGCAGTAGAAGTAAGAGCATCAAACCAATCCATATAATTATTATTTTCAATAGCAACCAATTCTGATGCTGAAAATATTTTATCATCCGAAACATATTCTCCGTTACCTTTAGTAGCTCGAGAGTATTCCCGTGCAAGTTGGACATATTGCTGTCCATCCATCATATCGGGAGCATTCATATAATTTTTAAATCCAACGGAACCATCATAACTGACTTTAGGAGCTCCGGCTTTTCCTCTTTTGGTAGTCACGATTACAACTCCATTCGTAGCTCTGGAACCATAAATAGCTGTAGAAGAGGCATCCTTCAATATATCAATCTTTTCAATGTCATCAGGATTGATGTTTTCCAATTCAGCACCAGGAACACCATCAATTACAATCAATGGTTTGGTACTACCACTAACTGTATTCAAACCACGAATCAAGATATTATACCCACTACCAGGCTTATTAGATGAGCGTTGAATATTGACACCAGGCACTACGCCTTGCATAGCACCAGCCGCACTGGAGATACCAGCAGCCGTCAATTCTTTTGTAGAAACAGAAGCTACGGCACCCGTCAAATCAGATTTCTTAACTGCGCCATAACCCACTACAACAACTTCATCAAGCATTTCTGTATCTTCTTTCAACACTATCTCATTTAATTTTTTATCTGAAGCTGATAATTCCACAGATTTATAACCTAAATAAGAAACAACTAAAATAGCTTTAGATGAAGAAACGCTCAATGAAAAGTTTCCATCAATATCAGTAATTGTTCCATTGGTAGTACCTTTTTCTATAATACTTGCACCAATAATCGGTTCACCAGTAGAGTCAAGAATCTTACCTTTAACTACACTCGTCTGCATAACAGCCTGAACATCGTTCGCTTCGGCAAATGCCATCTGCGGACTCCCCGCCAACAAAGCTGATACCATTGCCGCTGAGAATAAAATTCTTCTCGATGAGAACTTTAGAAATTCATTCTTCATAAATTTAATAAATTTAAAATTAATCAACTATATTATTATCAATACCTAATTAGATACATTGCTTCAAGTATTCGCGTACTCTTTACGGCTGATGAAAAGATGGTTCTCCACCGTGCGGCGCGAAAGATTCAATTCTTCCGAAATATCTGTGACAGACTTGTCTTCAAAACGGTTCATGACATAAATCTTACGACGCTGCGACGGAAGAAATTCTACCCGCCGTTTCTCGCAAGCCAATAAATCATCGGCTACCACACAAGACTCCACCTCATTATGACTAACCTCCGTCCTATCATACATATAAGAGGTAATCTCTTGTTTCTTATAATAGCGACGCAAATAGTCGTTCACCAAATTACGCGAAATGGTATAAATGAAAAACTTGACAGTATCGGGACGGAGCATTCGTTTATAGTCCATCAGACGGACAAATACATCTTGGGAAAGATCTTCCGCCTCTTCCTTATTATTCACCTTATTATATATATACAGGTAAACCGAAAAATGATAACGCTCATAAGAATCAGCTATCAATTGGGGGGATGTCATCATGCAGTTTTCCATAATAAATTAGATTACGATTCATGTTTTCCGTTCGATTGAACAATGCAAAAATAACTTCTATTTCAATAAAAACAACACTTCTGAAGGGCATACAAATCTCAACTAATACGGTTAGACTAAAAACAAAAGAAAGTCGCTAATATATAGCGACTTAAGAATATGAGACTCACAGTATCAATTAATAATTTGAGACTATTCGTTGTTCCCTCCTATGCTTCGGATATATTCATTCGGAGTAATTCCCGTAGCTTTCTTGAAATAACGGAAGAAAGAAGCGCGGGAACTGAAGCCACAAAGTTCGGCAAGGGCACTCAGCGTATATTTGGAATACTCTTCCGTATTGACTAAACGTTTAAACTCGGCAATGCGGTAATCGTTGATATAATCATAATAATTGCGTTCCAAGTATTGATTGAAAAGATAAGAAAGTGTATGGGCAGACGTATCAATGGCAGCAGCCAAATCGGCTATCTTCAAATCAGAATGCTTATAAAGCTTGTCTTTATGCATGATTTTTCCAGCTTGTCCGTCAGTCGCCTGCACTCTTCCGAGTTGACCTTTACGTTTTTATACTTTTCTTCGGATGCCGATTTTGTCTCCACCGCAACAGATTGTTCTTCTTTCACGACCTGTACCTGCTCAGGAGCTTGTCTTTTTCCACGCCCAAAGAAATAATAGCCTCCACCGGCCAACAGTACTGCTACAACAATCCCCCAAACAAGCCAACCACTGAAAACAGAAGCGATTTCCACCTTCAGCAGAGTTTCCGAATCCGGTTCCCCCATACGGCGCACCTTAAACACATAAGAACCGGAAGGCAAATCATAATAGGTCACTTCCGAACGCCCTGTAATTGCTATCCAACCGTCATCCCTACCCTCCAACTGGTATTCATAGGACATAAAAGCAGGAGAAGTATAGGAAAAGTCGGAAAAACAGAAAGTGACATTTTTCTCCGAAGGCTCCAACCCGATTCTCGAAATACCACTTCCAACGGTGACCATAGGATAAGTAGACGGTTTGCCATTGATATGCACATCGGTTACCTTGGCCGGATAGAAATCATGCTTCTTCCGATTCATGCGAGCAACATCCAAAGAGACCAATCCTTTAGAATTTCCAAACCAGAAGTTCCCTTCCGCGTCACACACCGGCGGGCAAAGGGTGAAGACGGAACTCGGAATGCCGTCTACAAAGTTATAAGGGATAAAGTTGTCATTCTTGTCATAATGGAACAAACCGTCACTCGTCCCCATCCACAGCCATTTTTCACGATCCTCTATGATGAACATCCCGTCGCGTCCCTCCAAAGGAGTGCCGGGCTGCAACCGCCGGAAGCTGTTCATAGACAAATCGGATATGAACAGAGAGCCTTTGTCCGGAAAGAAATAAAGATTATGCCCGGAGTCCTCGTAAACGACCCTGATTTCTCCTTATGGATAAATCCCTCGGGAAATATATCCGTACGAAGCTTTTCCGAAGAAGGTCCCAGATACATACGCCATTTTCCGTACAAATCCATCCTTTACGGGTAGAGTCAAAATAGATTTCGTAGACATTGCCTTCGGGAAGCCTGGAATTGGAACTGGTATAGTGGGCCACCTGCCTGCCGTCTTTATAGCAATAAACGCCTTGAGAGGTTCCTATCCATAAGTTCCCTTCCGCATCCTGCTTGATGCAGAAGATATGTCCTTTCAGAAAAGGTTGCGGTTCACCGTCAGGTGCAAAGTCACGTATGGTCAGTCTCTCCGGATTGAAGATGTACATTCCTCCGCCGTAAGTTCCTACATAATATTCTCCTTCATAAAATAAAATACAGAATATCATGCCGGAGCGCATTTCGGGCGACTGGAAACTCTTGAAACGATTCCTTTGCTCATCAATATAAAACAAACCGTCACGCGAACCTACCAGCTTTTCATGCTCATGGATGGCAAGGGCACGGATAGGCATGTCTTTGGAATTGAAATAAGGGGGGAAAGCATAAGTCTCAAACAAATCACTCTGGTATAAGGTATAATCAAGTCCCAATTGGTAGAACCCTATCCAAACCATTCCGTTCCGGTCTACTAAAAGCGAATAAACGGAATTGGAACGCAAGCTTTCATTGTCACCCGTCTCATGCCGCATGGTACGGACCACTTTCCGCCGGTCTGTGGCTATGAAATGCACTCCATTGCCATCCGTTCCTACATACAACATATTTTTGCTGTCGCTGGAAAGGGAAGAGATGATGTTGCACCCCACCTCCACAAAGTGCTCAAATTCTCCGGAACGGGTGTCAAAGGAAATAATCCCTTGGTCCATAGTACCCAAATAAATAGTAGAACCGATACGGGTGATATTGTTAAAAGCACACACATGCTTGCCGTCTTTTACATTATGATAGGCTTTCACTTTTCTGTCAGACAATCGTAACGAATGCAGTCCCTTCTCGGTTGCCATCCATAGCATTCCCTGCTCATCCAATGAAAGTCCGGTTACAACATTCGAAGTAGAAAGGGCATTTTTATCCAGTAATATTTGCTCCAAGTTTCCTTTCTTGTATAAAAAGAGCCCTTTCGCACTACCGATATAGAGTGTCCCTTTTCCATCATGAAGCAAAGAGTAGACTGCACAATTTATCATATCGGGGACAATAAGTTCCAAAGCATCCTGTTCTTTGTTCAAACGCCACAATCCCATGCCATTGCCCATCCACAGTTGGTTATCTTCCATTTCGGCAATAACATTGACACGTTTCAATTTCTCATTGGAACCAGTTATCGGATAGTGTTTGACATGGCTTCCGTCAAAACGCTCCAAAGAATTACCGGTACCTATCCAAACAAATCCCAAAGAGTCCTTATAAATGGCATTGACCAGCAAATCAGACAGTCCGTCGGATACCGACAAGCCACGCAAGGTATATGTACTTGGATAGGTCCATGCACAGAACATCAACAAGTGAAAAAGAAAAATGTATTTTATTATGTTTTTCATTACACTGTAGTCTTTACTCTATGGTGCAAATATACGGAAAAACATCAACCGCACAGCTAACCCAAGCTTAAAAATAAAGGGAATGAACCAACTATTTTCCCAAATATTCCAATCCTTTTGTAGCCTTAGCTTTGTATGTCCGTCCCTTTATTGTAATCGTACAATCGGCAGAGGCTTCATAATGCCACCCGTCCTGCTGATGTTCCAACAAAATATTTGCAGTTTTTTCCGATTTTATAGTAACCCGAGGAGTTTGCAGCAAAATACCGTCTCCCAAAAACAATGTGGTTTCTTTTCCCGCCTTGTTTCTGCATAAAGCATAAACAGCCTTTGCTTTCATATCCTCCATGCCGCAAAGGTGTGACGCGTTGTCCGAGGATAAAATATAATCCTTACGACCATTCCTCTGTTCAACGCAAACTGCGACATGGCTCCCTTTGTCCTTACATTCCACCTCCGGAAAAGTGACAGACTCAATCTGTCCCGGTTCGTTTACCGAAGACGGCTCATAGATTGCCACAAACGGACGGCTCCATGCCTCTCCTGACTGTCTGGCAACAAATGTCAGGGTAGGCTGTTCCTTGATGTCATATGGCATCCCCGGAGTACGGCTATAACCTTCAGTCATGGGAGACAAAGCGGTAAAGACTTTACGGTCTTTTTCCCCTTTCATCCACAAGTTCATGGAAATATCATCTCCGTCTTTCATGTCGATAGTGAAAGAGGCCTTTACATCCTTAGCCGTCTGCACTGCTTTCTTGTTGTAGATATAAGAATAGGCATACAAATGTGCGCCGGCAAAAGAGAGTTCTTCGGTAGGCTGTAACCCCAAATCGGTACCGTCTGTACCGGTCAGTGAAAGCGTCTGCCCAAGATTGTGATAAAAATAATCATGCATTTTGTCTCCACCCTGCACTTTACGGCTACGGAATATGTCAACATAGTAACCGGTTTCCGGTCCCGTGGTGACGATGCTCGTCAGACGGGTCTGGTCGGCACAACTCTCCGGTTCGCGGAAGTAAACTTCACTATATGTAATCGGATAAAATTCTCCTTTCTTTGATACCGGTGCCGGAAAGCAAGAGTTCACACGGAAAGCATGGTTGCTCTTCATTACCGGATAGCTCGATATACCGTCTACACAAACCGTATTATGACTGGGAAACTGGGAATAATATTCCAAGTAATCCAATCCGCTATACAGATACAAGCCGATACCGGCATCGGGACCCAAAACATAGCCTTTGCCATAAAGCTCCATAGAGATTCCGTTGGCGTGCATGTGATTGCCTTCACTGCCATTCAGCGATACCATAAGGCTGTGGCGTGGATGCATCCCGTTGCGCTGCACCAACCATGACACATTCGGAGCATAGAACAACGGTGATACATAATCTTCTATCTTGCCAGCCTTAATATCAGGATTCAGCACCAATGGTTTATCGTCAAAAAAAGAATTGATGGAGACACGGGCATTCCGTTTCCCGTTCGCCTCACCCATATCCGGCTTCAAGCACTTCAACAAAGCCGTGAAATAATCCTCCTGCTCTTTCTTGCCATTGACCTGGGCATTCTCTATCATACGGATTATTGGAGAAGTATTCAAATAACCGGGATGGGTATCACCAAATCCGCACATCATCCGGTTGGGGAACAGATATTGGGGAGTAGCGGCTACTGCTTTCGGAATAACCGGCAAATCCAGAGTCAAATCATATCCCAAATTACGGTCGAACAGATTGGTGAAGTTGGCATAGTCATTAAGTACAACACCACTGTAACCGGGACACTCCGCCCAAATACCGGTATTTGAGTCATAGCCATAATCCGCCAGTTTCTTCAGGCTCCATTGACGGATACTGGAACGGTTGAGCACATAATCAATGTAGTACTCACGCCCCTTACCGTCGGCATAACATCTATTATCTTCCAAAATCATGCCAATGTCCATGACATAACGCGCCTGCATCAGGTTCCAGTTGTTATGAGGCACTCCGTTTGCTATGATATTGTCTGCCCATTTCTTGAAAGCTCCGGCATAGATTTCCAGTTTATCGGCATAATTGCTATGTAAATAGCCGTAAAGAAAATCATAAAGAGGAACTATATCTTTAAGAATATCTTCGTGGATTACCTCGAAAGAAGTCATGCCCACCAAAGTTTGCTGGTGCCCATGATTCAGGTCAACGGGGACATTCCGATAATAGATGCCCTGCATGTAGGTATCAAAAACTCCGGCTGCCAATTTTGCATATTTCTCATCATCCGTCAGCCAGTAAAGGAAAGCTGCATCACGGGCAATGCCCATAATTTCACGGTTCAGGCTTTCTATGTTACGACCGGTTTTGGAAGGGTGCACACTTTCCATGGGGCGTCCCGGCAAAGAGTTGTTGCAAAACGTAACATTGCCACCGGCGTCATCGTAAGGAACGACATCTTCCAACTTCGGACGACTGTGTGTAGCAAAGGTCCCTCGTGTCCCCGTATAGCGTACGGTTGGAACTGGAGCTTTTTCTCCACCGGCATAATCAAAGGTTTCACCTTTTACATATACATCCGTGGCATGCGATTCCCAATACATGGCAAGTCGCGAAAGCAACCATTCCGGCTGTGCTTCTGTCAACCGGACATAAACATCCGTCTTGCTTTTCAGCTTTCCGAACACTTCTTCCGCCCACGGTTCATTACTTATCAACTTCAAAGTAGTCTCTTTTCCACCGGCATCAGTCAGATAACGCGGATGCCCTTGGGGAAGATTCATAGACAGAGTGTTGAGCTGTGCCTGCAATAATACAGAAAAGAAAATTGCCATTAATAAAAGAATCTTTTTCATAGTATCTATCTTTTTTCCTTTTAATACGTACAATCTCCTCTTTACACTCAACCAATAAGTGTGTTTTTTCCAATTAATAAGAATATATCTAAAAAGGAAACAAGCAACGGCAACACAAATACCATCACCACTCCCATAATAATCTGCAACGGGAGCCCCACTTTTATATAATCCATGAATGTATATTGTCCTGCCGGCATCACCAGTGCATTGGGCGGTGTAGAGAACGGAGAAGCGAAACACATGCTTGCCGCAACCGTCACGGCAAACAAGAACGGAACGGGACTTACTCCAATCTGAATCGCACTTTGAAGAGCAATAGGGGCCATCAGCACTGCCGTCACCGTATTGCTGATGAACATGGTCATCAATGAAGTGGTGAAATAGATACCTGCCATCAACACAATAGGACCATAACTGCCCAATCCGCTCACAAGACTGTTGGATATATATTCCGAGGCACCGGTTTTTTCGAGTGCAAGAGACATGGGGAGCATGGCTGCAAAGAGTACAATTGTTTCCCAGTTTATCGTTTTATAGGCGGCTTCCACATTCCTGAAACATCCCGTCAGCACCATCAGCAAGCCGGCAATCATCACCGCTGTCACCGGGGCCACGGGAATAAAGTCGAAGACCATCATGCAACCATCAGCACCATGATAGCGGCAGCTATGGGCGCTTTATAATCCAGCGTCACTTTGGCGGCTTCTGCCAAAGGCTGCCCCAATACCACCCAATCGGAATCTTCCCTGCTTATCCGTGCGATGTCCTGCCACGCACCCTGCACCAGCAAAACATCGCCACTATGCATACGCTCACGTCCCAATTCACGTAATATATATTCCTTCTTACGACGGATGCCCAATACATTTACATTAAATTTATCACGGAACCCCGCTTCCTTCACCGTCCGGTTCACGATATTGGAAGAAGGCATCAACACGATTTCGGCAATTCCAATATCATAAAAGTCAAGGGACTTGTCGGCTTTGGAGGCTTCTTCAGTGGTATGCCCGTCGAGCATTTCCATTAAAAAGTCTTCAGCAAAACGATTTACGTTCGACACCTCTCCCGTAATGTAAAGCACGTCGCCCACCCAAATAGTCGTATCGGGTGATGCCAATTTCTGGGTAATAGTTTTCAGGAATCTATGTTGGGAAGAGTCTACACGCCGTACTTCAATGATATTCAGACCATACTTGCGGCGTACATCCAGGTCTATGATGGTTTTTCCTATCAGACGGGAATCATTGACAGCCTCAAACGGAACAGGTTGCTGGAAAGTCCGTACTCCTGTACCAGTTGGTCCAATGATTTACCCGACAATGTTCCGTCATTCTTTTTGCCTTTCTTGGAGAGAAACCATTTGGTCAGAGGCATTAAAACCAAAGTTCCCACTATCACGCACACAATGCCCACCGGCAAGAAGGAGAAGAAAGACAGCGGTTCAAAGCCCGCTCCCGTCAATGTATTCTGAATGACCAAGTTAGGAGGCGTACCGATAAGTGTCATCATACCGCCCATACTGCTGGCAAAAGCCAAAGGCATCAATAGACGGCTGGGATTCATTCCGGCACTCAGCGCCAAGCTCACCACGATAGGCAGCATCAAAGCCACCGTTCCCGTATTGCTCACAAAAGCACCAATGGCAGAGGTAACCAGCATCACCAGCAAGAAGAGTTTCAGTTCGCTCTTGCCCGCCAGCTTTAAAATGCGCGAACTTATCATTTTAGCCAGCCCGGTCTGAAAAATGGCGCCGCCCACAACGAACAAGCCACCATCATAATCACCACCGAGTTGGAGAAGCCGGAAAGGGCCTCTTCAGGAGTAAGAATCTGAAATATCAATAAACCAATCAGCGCACAAAGCGCCACAATGTCCGAACGGACTTTGCCTGCTACAAAAAAGGCAGCGGAGAGAACAAGGATAATAAGGTAATCAGCATAAATATGTATATTAAGAATGCACAAATATACTTATTTACGCATGATCACACAACCCCTTACTACCTCAAATTACTGATTCAGAACTCGAATTTTCCAACTTCATGGCAGCCAGCCCCTGGATTTTGGGCACCAGGGCCACAAAATGGTCTGCTTTTTCATGGGCAGACAATGACTCTGCATCTTTCCATGTTTCACAAATCATAAGAACATCGCTGCGAGTGGCGCTCTCAAACACATCATAAGCAATGCATCCATTGTCCTTCAAGGAATATGCGACCAGTTCTTTGGCAGATTCCAATACTGCGGCACGGTTCTCCGCACTTACCTGAATAAAAACATTTAATCTAATCATACTTGTATAAATTTTAAGTGCATCGCAAATTTAAGCAGAATAAATATCTCCACCAACAAAAGTAAATTGTTATTAATTCCTTTCCCGCCGGATGAACCAATCTTTGGCAAGTATGTTGTCTCATCAGAATTGATTCTAACTTTAACTATTAAAAACTGACTTGATTATGAAATGTAAAGATTCTAATTTCTGGATCGGACTGGGAATAGGTTCGGTTGCCGGTGCATTGGCCTACCACTTCTCCCGTACGGAGAAAGCTAAAAAGCTGGAAGATGCCATATGCCGTGCCATCCACAAAGCAAATGGCGAAGCCAAGGAGTTCATCAACACTGCTGAAGAAGAAGCATTGCACGTTGGCACCAAAGTAGCAGACAAGATGGCCCATGAGGCCCATGAGGCCGCAGAGAAAGCTGACAATCTGAAAAACAAGGTTCACAATTTTGCCGATGCTAAGAAATAAAACAAGCACTTGGAAACTTCTGAAGGGGTGTGTCAAAATTCACCACAGATTACACGGATTAACACAGAATGAGCTTAAT
>ENA-OQJX01000727-OQJX01000727.1-human-gut-metagenome-genome-assembly--contig:-NODE-727-length-13243-cov-2.349573_pt1 | contig 13243 bp, 16 predicted proteins | sample MGYA00242615_ERZ504782 | MGnify/ENA primary metagenome ERZ504782 (study PRJEB26092, sample SAMD00036354) | human gut metagenome | host: Homo sapiens | study: EMG produced TPA metagenomics assembly of... | reverse complement strand
TATATATAATTCAAATAAAACAAAAAATAGAACCATAATCGGATGCTAAACACAAAGCTAAACATTTAGCATGCAAGCAGAAGCACATTACAATAAGATTAAAGCGCCATTCATCCTCCACCATCAATTATACTTACATATATTTATAAAAAAACGATACAGCACAATCGCTCAAGCCGCAACAATATCCTTCCCGAAAGGAGTCAATGCCAGCCCTGCCAGCTTAAAGTGTTGGATACCGAAAGGAATGCCTATAATGGTGATGCACAGCAATAACCCAAATCCCAAGTGCGAAAGGCAAATCCAAATGCCGCCCAAGAATATCCAAAGAATATTCATCAGCACATAGAGGCAACCGTTGGAACGTTCCCCGCTACGAACCTCTTTGCCGAAAGCCACAAGGCAAGGCTTGCCATTTTCAAGGTCTGCATGCCGAAAGGGATGCCAATAATGGTGAACATCATCAATAAACTTGCAATAAGATACTCCACAGCAGTGATGATACCTCCAAACATCAACCACAAAATATTCATAAAACAGCCCATAGCCTTCCTTTTTTTAATACTGAACACAAATATAGCATTATTTATTTGAATGGTCCGTCTCCCAGTCACTAAATTCAAAACTCAGTTGTTCCCAGACTCCCTTCTCCTCCTCTTCACGGGGATTGGAAACGGAAAGTCCAATCAAACGGATAGGATGATGTTCATAATCCACTTCCTGCAGCAACTGCTTTGCCAAAGGCAGAATCACGTCAAGGGCACCCAGCTCCTTTGTTTGGGTCATACTGCGGGTAATCTGGACTAAAATCATGAAACTTGATTTTCAGCGTCAGCGTATTCCCGCGGAAATTGGTGTGCTCCAGTCGCCCCACCAGCTCCACTGCCGCATGGTACAGCTCTATAATGACGGATGAACGCTTGCTGATGTCCTTCTCCAACGTATGTTCGCAACCCACAGACTTGCGGATGCGGACAGCCTCTACCGGACGGGTATCGATGCCACGGGCAAAATCATAATAGACTGTCCCCACTTTGCCAAATTCGCGGGTCAGCATCTCCAAAGACTGCATGCGCAGCTGTTCCCCCGTTGTGAATCCCCAAAGTGTGCATCTTCTTCGCCGTTACCGGTCCCACTCCCCAGAAACTTTCAATGGGCAGCCGGGCAACAAAGTCCAACGCCTGGGCAGGATGTATGGTGCAAAGCCCGTCCGGCTTGCGGTAGTCCGAGGCTATCTTGGCAAGAAACTTATTATAGGATATGCCGGCGGAAGCACCAGATTCAACCTCTCCCGCACCTTCCGCTTTATCTCCTTCGCGATGTCTACAGCCAATGGAATGCCCGGTTTATTCTCCGTCACATCCAGAAAAGCCTCGTCCAGCGAAATGGGCTCGATGACATCCGTATATTCATGAAAGATTTCGTGTATCTGGCGGGAAACGGATTTGTAGACTTCCATCCGTCCCGGGATAAAGATAAGTTGGGGGCACAGCCGCTTTGCCTTCAGTGACGACATGGCAGAACGCACCCCGAAACGCCGTGCCTCGTAACTGGCTGCCGCCACCACTCCCCGCTCCTCCGCATGGCCCACGGCAATGGGCTTGCCCCGCAATGCAGGGTTATCACGCTGTTCTACGGAGGCGTAGAATGCGTCCATATCGATGTGTATAATTTTTCGTCCGGTCATTCTTCTTTCAACTCCCCGATACAAAGATACACTAATTTTTCTTCATCCGAAGTATCCGCCGATAGACATAAATGAAGGCTGGTATTAAAAAGGCATCTGCAAAAATCCATGCAGTAGGGTCACCAAAACACACGGCCAGATAGCCGAAAGCCGGAACAGCCAGCAGGCTGACCAGTATCCGGGCAATCATCTCCGAGACACCGGAAAGCATGGCAAGATTGGTATATCCCACCCCCTGGATAGTGTATCGCAGGATGCAGAGCAGTCCCAAAACCGGGAAAAAGGAAACAGAAATGTGCAGGAACAACTCCGTATTCTTTAAAATCTCCAACTCAGAGGCATCTACAAAGAGCAGGGCAAAAGTCCTGGCACCGAACATCAGTACACAGAAAGTGAACGCCCAATAAACAATCATCATCAAGCGCTCGCCTTGACTCCCATCCAGACTACGTTCCGGCTTGCCCGCACCGTAGTTTTGCCCGCTATAGGTGGCCATTGCCATGCCCAGACTCTCGAAAGGACACATGAAAAACATCTTGATACGCATGGCTGCCGTGAATGCAGCCACACAAGCCGTACCCAAAGCATTATTGGCGCTTTGCAGCATAATGCTGCCAATGGCAGTAATGGAAAATTGCAGTCCCATGGGTACGCCGATGTACATCAGTGTGCGTGCCAAAGCACCGTCGAATTTCCGCTCGGCAGGCGTTGTCTTCAGAATGTCGAAACGACGCATCATATAGATGTAGCACAATATGGCCGAGACGCCTTGTGAAAATACGGTAGCGATGGCAGCTCCTGCCACTCCCCAACCCAGTACCAGAATGCAGAACAAATCGAGCAGGATATTCAGTACCGTAGAGAGAAGTAGAAACCAAAACGGCGTCTTGCTGTCACCCAATGCACGGATAATACTGGACAGCAGATTATAGAAGAAAGTAAAGGGAACCCCGATAAACGTGACAAGCAGGTAATAATAGGCTCCCGTGAATATGTTCTCCGGCGTACTCATCATGTGCAGAATATCTGCACAGTAAATGCTGGTAACCACGGCAATGACAACAGACATCACCGCAGCCAGCTGCAGGCTGACAGCCACATAACGGCGCATCGTGACATAATCCCGCGCACCGAACTTTTGCGCCACGGGAATGCCGAAACCTCCGCAACAGCCATTGCAGAATCCCAGAATAAGAAAAACGACCGAAGTGCTTGCCCCGACTGAAGCCAAGGCGTTGATACCCAGAAAGCGCCCCACGATAGCTGCATCTACCAATGAATAGGTCTGTTGCAGCAGATTGCCGAGCAGTAAAGGCAAAGTAAAGTTGAAAATCAACGGAAGAGCCCGTCCTTCCGTCATTTCTCTGGATGTTGCCATAAATCTGATACCTCCGAAATTGGGTGCAAAAATACGAAAAGATAGCGTTTACAGACTTGACGAAGGTCAAATTTAATAGGGAAGCTTAAGAAGAAGGAAGGCGAAGGACAAATCATTCCATCATGGGGAAAATATTATTCCACCACTAGGAAAAAATCGTTCCACCATGGTGGAACGATTAAATCTATGCAGATTCGGAGCTTAGTATTTACACTCGCGAATTATCTCTATCAGCTGCCGGAAATCTTCGGGATGAACATCTCCGATATTGCCGATACGGAAAGTGTCGGCTTGCGAAATCTTTCCCGGATAGATGACAAATCCACGCTCTTTCAGTTGTGTGTAGAAAGCTTTGAAATTGAAATCGGCATGAGGATAGAGGAAAGAAGTAATAACGGGCGATTGAATCTCGTCCGGCAGCAACGTTTGGAAACCGAGGGAACGCATGCCGTCTACCAGCACGCGGTGGTTCTCGCAATATCTGTTGTGACGGGCCTCCACACCGCCCTCCTCTGCCAGTTCGTCCATGGCTTGCTTGAAGGCGCGGACCACGTGTGTGGGAGAAGTAAAACGCCATTTGCCATGTCCTTTCTCCATGGCTTCCCATTGGTCGTAAATGTCGAGAGAGAGTGACTTGGAGACGCCCTTGCAGTGCAACAGCTCGGAACGGCGGGCGATGATGAAGCCAAATCCCGGAACGCCTGGATGCACTTGTTGGCACTGCTGATGAGGAAGTCTATGCCCAGTTCGTGTACATCGAGGGGAACACCGCCGAAGCTGCTCATGGCGTCTACAATCAGTTTCTTGCCGTGCATCTTGACGAGGTGGGCTATCTCCTTGAGGGGATTGAGCACGCCGGTAGTGGTTTCGCAATGCACCACGCAACGTGGGTGATTTCGGCATTGTGCGAAAGATAGTCGTCGACGTAGCTGACGGAGACTTGCTCTGTTTCGTCAAAAGCAAGCATGTCGTACGAGATGCCGTGATACTCGGCGATGTTGCCCATGCGGTCGCCGTAGGCGCCGTTGCTCAGTATGAGAAGTTTGTCGCCAGGCTTGATGACGCTACCGATGACGGCTTCCACACAGTACGTGCCGCTACCTTGCAGGAGGATGGAAGTATAGTCGCCGGTATGCTGGGTGGCGAGGGAGACGAGGGACTTGCGGATTTCTTCCACAATGTGGAGGTTGTAGTCTTCGTCCCAGGTACACCAGTCGGTCAGCATGGCTTCCTTGACGGTTTGTGAGGTGGTAAGGGGGCCGGGGGTAAGGAGAATGTAGGGTTTCATATGCATTGAGCTTTTAAGTTTATACGTTTATAAGGGTTACAAAATCTCAAGTTTACGGTTTATCTCGGCGATGACTGCGGGGAGCTCGGCAATGGTATCGACCACATAGTGGGCACCGGCGGCAAGCATGCGGCGGCGGACATCGGCCTTACGGGCTTCGAGCTCATCGGCAGGCAAGGAGGAGACTTCCTCTTGTGTCAGTCCCAGTTCGTTACTGCCGAGGACTACGCCGACGGTCCATGCTTTGGCATTGATACCCTCCTTGATGTCGGCGATGGTATCGCCATACTTCAACACACAATCTACGGAGGGGATGGCGAGGTCTGCCATATTCTTATATATCATGTAGGGAGCAGGACGGCCTGCAGGCAACCCGTCGGGAGTGACGCAATTATCTACCGCATAGCCTTTGGCTGTGGCGGCAGGCAGCACAACATCCATCATAGAGCGGGTATAGCCGGTGGTGGAGCCAATGCGGATACCTTGCGCACGCAGTGCGGAAATCGTTTCCACCACACCGGGAATAGGGTCGGTATAATCTTCGAGCGAGGCAAACAACACCCGTTGGAATTCGGCATAACGTGCCTGCACGTCTTCCTCACCGGCGGGACGGCCGAATTTCCGTTCAAATTCCGCACGGACACGCTCTATATTGAACAGCGCACGGATTTCTTCTACTTTGGTCAGCCCCATGTGCGCACGTGTTTCGGCAGCAGTGACGGGAACGCCGATGGCCCGAAAACTCTCGACAAAGGCGGCGACGGGAGCAAAGCAACCGTAATCGACGGCAGTTCCTGCCCAGTCCATAATGATACATTCAATTCTTTTCATACGATATATTATTATTATTCAGTCTCAAGAAGCAAGGAATTGCCCGGCCGGGACCAACGGCGCAAACGGAAAAGGGAAGAGCCCAACGGTCCCGAAGCATTCTCCTTGCGATAGCGCTGCACCAGGTAGACAGCCGAGCATAGGAAAGCCACGCTGCACACAATGCCTACATAGCCCGACATCAGGTTATAGAAATCCAGCCAGTTGATGTCCGGATTGAAGAATTCCTTGAATACCAATACCACCACCGTACCGGTATACTCGATAAAATCGAGTGTGACAATAAAGAACCCCACATTCCCCTTGATGCGGAAGCAGGCGATGAAACGCTCGAAGAACAACGTCTGGAAGCTGAGGTAAACAGTATAGAGCGACAAACTCTGGAGGAACAGCCACGTCATGGGTGGCAGTTGCAACCCATCGTAATTGAAGGCCACGAATCCCAAGGTCGCTGTGCCGCACGTCACAAGCACCAGCAGCAGGCACAGCACCTTTATATTACTCCTCACCGCGGACATCAGCCCGAAAAGCAACAAGATAATCAGTGTCACCACCGCATCTACCTTGGCAAATGCCCACGACGACAGCCCCGCCGCCTCCACATCCAGAATCTTCACCAGGAAGTCCTCCTTGATGTTCTGCAAGACGGTGATGAACAAGTTTGCCGCAAACAGCATCAGCAATACCGGCATGAAGCTCTTGAAGAGGTCCGCACGCGCCCTGCTGTCCAGCGTCACCCGTTCCGAGCGCAGTGCCCGGTCTGCCGCGGTAGGTTGCGGCATTCTCGTCATCAGCCAGCCCAGCAACGACAGCAGCGGGAAGGCAAAGGCACCGATAAAGGCAGGCATCCAGAACTCACTGATGTGGAGATGCTCCATCACAAACAGCCCGACGGACTTTGCCGTGCCCGAACTGATGGCAATGCTCAGCCCCATCAGGCTCGCCAGCAGGTCCGTCACCCGCCGCCCTTCGAGGAAACTGAAAATCACTCCCCACATGCATCCCAACGAAAGCCTGTTGAAGAACAGCGCAAAGACATTCAGCGGCCGGGGCAACGCTCCGAACAGCACCAGCGAAAGCTCGGCCACCGCCACCGAGAGGATGATGAACTTCAGACGGTTCTCCTTCTTCAGTTCCGAAATTACCTTGATGCCAATCAGCTTGGAAATAAAATAGCCGGAAATCTGCACGATGCTGGTTGCCGTCTTGTAATCCATCCCGAAGAAGTCGAGCCCGTCGAAGCCCGCAGCCGTAAACGGCTTGCGCAGCGCATAGACCAGTGAATAGGAGAGCAAAGCCGCTCCACCCGCCCAAAGGATGAACAAGGCATCAGCCAGTCTCTTGCTCTGTATTATCTGTTTTTTCTCACCGTTGAACATAGTGTGTCGTTTAAGTTCGTTCTTGATTTCGGCGGCAAAGATAGAGGCGGGCGCTGACAGCAAAAATGAATTTCCATTATTAATAAACTTCATGAGATGCTCCACTCGGCGCAGGAAGTGTACAATTACAGCGGCATCTACATCAGTTACAGCCTCTCTTCCTCCTCCAATGCCTTAAAAGTGGAGCCTTACCTGATAACCCCTGCCGACAGCAACGACCATGTCAAAGTGGTGCACATGAGCGCCTACAACACCACCCACTTCGGCACTGCTGTCTTCAACAACCACCAGAATGCCTATATCTTCTTCAACGAACGCGAGGCACCCCAACTGGCCTTGTTCACCATCTACCTGCAACTACCCATGTACGACTTTCCCCACCTGCTCAAAGCTCTACCTCTGCCTGGACTATAACCGCAACCCCATAGCCCGCCGCATCCTCTTCATCAAACACTCGGACAGCACCTCCATGGACGACTTCCTGGAACTGAAAGGCCAGCTCATCCCCCAAGACCAGCTGACCGACGAGCAACGCCCCTACTACAACTACACCTGCCAGCCGGGCGACTTCATCAAAACCTGCTCCGTCCCCTCTCCCCTGCTGAACGAGAAAGACCTGGAACGGGAGAAGCGGATGCTGGAAATCTAAGACAGCCCGGACAGTCCGGGAATTTTCACTTTGCAACCAAGTTGCATCTCCTTTCCGCTACCTTTGCAGCAGAAAATAGAAAATAGGAGGAAACAATATGAGTTGCAAATGCTGCTGCACACACGGACATACAGCGATACAAAAAAAAAGAAACAGTCTGCTGAAAGATTATTGGAGAATCATCTCTCCGCCTATTGCTCTTCGGAGGCTCATCCTGAATGCTACTGACGCCACCTTCTTCAAGGGAGAGTATGTACCTTTTATATGGTACTTGCTTGCCTATCTCCCCGTAGGCCTCCCGGTGATGAGGGAAGCCTGGGAAAGCATCCTGCAAAAGGACGTGTTCAGCGAATTCACCCTTATGTCCATCGCCACCCTCGGCGCCTTCTATATAGGCGAATATCCCGAAGGCGTTGCCGTCATGCTCTTCTACTCCTTGGGAGAGCTCTTTCAGGACAAAGCCGTAGACAAAGCCAAGCGTAACATCAGCGCCCTGCTCGACGTACGTCCCGAAACGGCAACGGTCATCAGAAACGGCAGTACGCTTGTCGAAGCTCCCCAACATGTGCAGGTAGGCGAAACCATCGAAGTAAAAGCCGGAGAGCGCGTCCCCCTGGACGGAACGATGCTGGACGAAGTTGCCGCCTTCAACACCTCCGCACTGACGGGAGAAAGTGTTCCCCGCAACATCCGCCAGGGCGGGGAAGTGCTTGCCGGAATGATTGCGACCGACAAAGTCATACGCATCCAAGTCACCAAACCCTTCGAGAAAAGTGCTCTTTCCCGTATATTGGAACTGGTGCAGAATGCCTCCGAGCGCAAAGCGCCGGCAGAACTTTTCATCCGTAAGTTTGCCCGTATCTATACGCCCGCCGTCACCGGACTGGCGGCATTGATTGTACTGCTCCCCTTCCTCTATTCGCTGGCAGATGCACAATTCTCGTTCATCTTCAATGACTGGCTATACAGGGCATTGGTCTTTCTGGTTATCTCCTGCCCGTGCGCCCTCGTCGTAAGCATTCCGTTAGGCTACTTCGGAGGAATCGGCGCCGCCTCCCGCCTGGGTGTCCTCTTCAAAGGTGGCAACTACCTCGATGCCATCACCCAAGTCAACACGGTGGTATTCGACAAGACGGGTACGCTGACCAAAGGCACCTTCGATGTACAATCCTGCCAGGCACAACCGGGAGTTACGGAAGAGAAGTTGATACAGCTTGCCGCCTCGGCAGAGCGAAACAGTACGCACCCCATAGCCAAAGCCATCGTAAGCTATGCCAAACAAAGGGATATAGAGTTGATTGCCACAACGGACGTTACGGAGATTGCCGGCCACGGACTGCAAGCCACTATGGATGGAACGCGTGTCCTGGTGGGCAACACCCGCCTGCTGACTAAGTTCGGGATAGAATATCCCGATGAATTGTTATCAATTGTCGATACGATTGTGGTCTGCGCCATCGGAACAAGATATGCCGGTTATCTGTTATTATCAGATACATTAAAGGAAGACGCCGTCAACGCCGTCAAAGAATTAAAAGCTTTAAATATCAATAATATTCAGATATTATCGGGAGACAAACAAGCCATTGTTACTAACTTTGCAGAAAAGCTAGGCATCACCCAGGCATACGGAGACCTGCTGCCGGACGGAAAGGTGAAGCACATCGAGGCACTCCGCAGCAACCCTGCCAACCGAATAGCCTTTGTGGGCGACGGCATCAATGATGCCCCGGTTCTTGCCCTTAGCCATGTGGGCATCGCCATGGGCGGACTTGGCAGCGATGCCGCCATCGAAACCGCCGATGTAGTGATACAGACAGACCAGCCTTCGAGAGTGGCCACCGCCATTCATGCGGGCAGGCAAACCCGCCGGATTGTCTGGCAGAACATCTCGCTGGCTTTCGGAGTGAAGCTGCTTGTCCTCATCCTCGGTGCCGGTGGAATCGCTACACTTTGGGAAGCTGTCTTTGCCGACGTAGGCGTCGCCCTCATTGCGATAGTGAACGCCATACGCATACAGAAACTTATTAAATAGAAAAAATGGAAGAAAAGAAATATTTGGACCTATTGGCCAAAAGGGACATACAGCCCACTGCCATCCGCATCCTGGTATTGCGCACCATGATGCAGGCAGGCCGTTCCGTCTCATTGCTCGACCTTGAAACCATGCTGGATACGGTGGACAAATCCACCATCTTCCGTACCCTTACCCTATTCCTCTCCCATCATCTGATACACAGTATAGATGACGGGACGGGTTCCTTCAAGTATGCCGTGTGCAGCGACAGTTGCTCTTGCGACGTAAGCGACCTGCACACCCATTTCCATTGCGAGAAATGCAACAAAACCTTCTGCTTCACCAACATTCCCACTCCGGTGGTGAAGCTGCCTCAAGGATTTACACTGAACAGCATCAACTATGTACTGAAAGGCATTTGTCCGGACTGTGCAGCAGAAGCCAACCGGGGGGCTTAGTTAAAAAATAAAAATCCATGCAGTCATTCATGTTCTTCTCTATCCTTAAGAAATAACATTGAGACAAACACATGGATACAAAAGCTCTTGTCACTTTATGCCAGAAGGGAAACGGGCAGGCCTTGAGCCTGCTCTACGCAAACTATTCAGAGAAAATGCTGAAAGTATGCCTACGCTATATTCCCGACCCAACGATAGCCCAAGATCTTCTTCACGACGGTTTTGTCATCATATTCACTTCCATTCATTCGCTGCGCAACCCGGAGAAACTGGAATACTGGATGAAAAAGATTATGAGAAACCTGGCACTGCAATACCTCAACCATGCCAATGCCAACCCCACCATCCCATTGACAGATATTCCGGAAGAGGAAGAGCCTGCTGAAAATCCTTTTTGTCCGGATTTCATTTCGTACGATAAGATGCTGGATATAGTGGAGAGCCTTCCGGAGGGCTACTGCAAGGTATTTAAACTGGCAGTACTGGAAGGATTGTCCCACAAAGAAATCGGAGATTTACTGGGTATAGCGCCACACTCCTCTTCCTCCCAATTGTTCCGGGCGAAAATTTTACTTAAAAAGATGCTGGCAGGATACCGTGTATTCATTGTTTTGACAGTATTGCTTCTCTTTCCAACGCTGTATGACTATCTGTACAGAGAGAAAAAGAGTATCAGGGAAAACCGTTTGTCCAAAGTTTCTTCCAGGCAAGCCGGGAGTACGCAACAAACAAAGAAAACCGATACTCCCCGAACCGACGAACAATGCTATACCAAAGAAAATCTGAACAAAAGGGAACGAATCATCCTCCCGTTCCAGTTTCCACAGAATGGCCTCTTGCCATACCCACAATGAAAGATAGCATCCACAAATATCCCATACCTTCTCCATTCACCGGACAGACCATCACCAACCGGCAGATGCTTTCGCCTTCTCCCCTTCCCTGATGCCGCCAACCCGCAAGAAGAAATCCGGAAAATGGAAGTTGATGCTGGCAGGTTCACTCGGACCGCAACTGGCACAGAACTTATATAAGCTGATTGCCACTCCACATACCGACGGCATTTCAAGTGACTTCCCTCAACAAGTCAGCACGTGGGAAGAGTATTATTCTTATCTGCACACCCGCTATCAGCAGGGTACTCTGGGAAAAGATTCCATCGGACTCATGCAGATTGCCCAGAATAACAGCGGCAGGATTGTTGAGAACCAGCCAACATCATGCCCCCATCGTCGTGGGACTCTCTCTCAGCAAGAAATTGAATGAGCGTTGGAGTCTGGAAACCGGATTGCAATATACGCTTCTCAGGTCGGAGTTCACTACCGGCGAAGCATTCCGCATTCAAGACAACCAGAAGTTGCATTATATCGGCATTCCTCTCCGGCTTTCCTACCGTTTCTGGCATTACAAACGTTTCTCCAGTTATGCCACGGCAGGCATGCAGGTGGATATCCCCATAAAAGGGACACTCCAAAGCTTCCATGTCACGGACAGTATTCCACACAAGCTCGACAGCCAGCCGGTAAGTGCTCCCTGGCAGTGGTCGGTCAACACAAGTATAGGCATACAATATCGCCTCACACCCCAGGCAGGCATCTATCTGGAGCCGACTGTAAACTATTATATCCCCGACGGCAGCCAACTGCGCACCATCCGAAAGGAACACCCGTTCACATTCACCCTCCGGTAGGCCTCCGCATTTCCTGGTAAAAAACGATGCGCCACGCAGTCTTTTACCCGACTGATTATCTATTTATATGGATAATCAAACTCAAGAAGGAACAAAGAACATGCAGAAACGACATACCGACCGGGAAAGCTACTTTGATGAACAGTCACAGACCAGCAAGAACTATTATATCCCCTACATAAAGGAAGGCATCGGACACATCCCCGATAAAGTGCTGGAAGTGGGCTGTGGAGAGGGAGGCAATCTGCTTCCCTTTGCCAAAGCCGGTTGCCGGGTGATGGGCGTAGACATTGATGCCATGCGAATAGAGCAAGCCAGGGCCTTCTTCGCCCAAAGGCATCAGCAGGGACAGTTCATTGCCACCGACATTTTCCAGCTTGAGGACAAGGCTACGAATTTTCCCCTGATTCTTCTACACGATATGATAGAGCATATCAGAGACAAAGAACGGTTCCTCTCCGGCCTACAAAAACATTTGTCTGCGACGGAGCTGTATTTGTAGGGTTTCCCGCCTGGCAAATGCCATTCGGAGGCCACCAGCAGATAGCACACAGCCACATTGTTTCACATTTCCCTTTTCTCCACCTCCTTCCCCGCACTTTATACAGATGGATATTAAGACTATGCGGTGAGCAGGAACGCGTAATCACGGAGCTACTGGATATAAAGAGCACCGGATGCACCATCGAACTGTTCAATCGCATCGCCCGGCAAGCCAACTATCAAATCATTGACCGGAGACTGTACCTTATAAACCCACATTATAAAATCAAATTCGGCTTGTCCCCACGAAGGCTCAACGGAGTTATTGCTGCTATCCCGTACATAAGAAACTTCTTTTGTACAAGTTGCTTTTACATATTAAAGAAAAGGACTAAAACTGTTAATCACTACTGATTTCCCAGCTTTAGAATTGATTCCGAACCATCAATTTAAGATTATATATTCAGAAGAAATCATTAATTTTTGAATTAGCTCTGATGAAAGAGTGGGTGTAGAAACCCTCATAAACTAAAAAATCACCCTCGCTGCAGATGGTTGTAGCGAAGGTGATTTCAATAAAAGGGGAACTTGCACTTCCTCCCTTTTAATGTTTTTACATCGTTACTTGGTTCATTACAGCCTCGTCAGGTGTCGTTCCTATTTCATCGGCAAATAATATGTGGGTGATAGACCCTCTCGGGGTCGGAGTTTCGATTTTAATTCTTTGACCTTGGTACATCTCCGGAATATCAACCAGCTTACATCTATGGGCTTCGTTATTGCCAAAACTGACATAATAGTCTTTCCCTATTACCAGCTTTACAGGTTTACGTTGAGAGAAATGAGTCGGACAAACAGAGCTATCCACTTTTATATCTATCACAAAACCAAGAGCGGATGTTACCTTAGATAGTATATCAATGCTCACATTATAAGCCCCTTTCTCTATCTTGGCTATATTAACACGATTAACACCACAAAGATTAGCCAATTCCTCTTGGGTCATATTTCTCTTCTTGCGAAGAATGGCTAACCGACTACCAATCCGTTCACGTTCTTTCAAAATCTTCTCTGTACATTTTCCTTCGTGAATTTTCATAAATCTGTTGCAGAATTTAAAGTGTTGCCCCCACTTCTAATAGTTATTGGTTTTTGAACAGACAAAAGTAGATATTAATTTTGAATTGTAGCACATTTACTACAACTATTTTCTAAATGAATATAAAAGGTAGGGGGAGTAGAAGAAAAGAAAAAGCCCCTGAATTACTGGAATTCAAGGACTTACAAACTTCTTTTTACTATATCCGTGGAGCTGGAGGGAATCGAACCCTCGTCCAAACGAGGAAATCATAAGCTTTCTACATGCTTATCTTTGCCTAAATT